>JFJP01037678.1_pt1 | contig 30172 bp, 25 predicted proteins | sample 431651 | NCBI WGS metagenome assembly JFJP01 (sample SAMN02602958, study PRJNA72255) | Microbial mat metagenome, whole genome shotgun sequencing project. | biome: fresh water; feature: sink hole; material: water; isolation source: purple microbial (photo- and chemosynthetic) mats found in... | reverse complement strand
GCAATTCTTCATTCTCGTCGCAACTTTTCAGTGTTTGGGGAGTACCAAAATATCCGTATTTACGAATCAGACGGTCTATTTCCTTGTCCTCGCCAAATTCTACAAGTGCTGGTGCCAATACAATCAACTCACCATCATCTTCAATTGCCATGCGAGTGCGATATATTGATTTATTACCCAACCAAGTACTTTTGAATTCTGTTGGGTCCAAATAAACCACCACTTTTTTCAATGGTTTGTCAAGCATCTCAAAGTTCACTTGCAGCGCTAACTTAGCAGCTTTATCAAAAACTTCAAAATCATCGCCAATATATAAACCGCGACATTTTATTTTGCCATCCGTTTTGTCCAATCCAACTACAGTTTGAACGTAAACAATGGGCAAATTGTTGGTAAAATTATCGGAAGCATAATTGAAAATACGACGAACAGGCGTATCAGCATGTCCCATCATCCTTTCCATACCATAAGCTGCACCCACAAAATGACTCTTGTTAATTCCCTCAACACCACCTGTTCCAACGAATATATTCTTGTTGTAATTGGCCATTCCCACCACTTCATGCGGTACAACTTGTCCGATTGACAAAATTAGGTCAAAATTTCCATTTAGCAAAAGTTTATTTACCTGAGCAGGCCAAGGAAATTCCACGGCACCGTCCGAAACTTCTTTTACAAACTCGGCAGGAACAATTCCAACGGTCACCACATCATTTCGCCAATCGTGCTCACGGATAAGTGAAGCTGGCATTGTGCCAAACATGTGCGCAATTTGATGGTCGGTCATGGGCGAATGTGTTCCCAAAGCTGGCAAAACATCCGTCAATACATCACCGTAGAATTGCCAAGCAAACTCCGTAAGTTCACCAGAGCGACTAGGCAAGCGGGTATAATCGGGAGGAATGGCAAGGACTTTATTTCGCTTGCCCATTTTATTCAATGCTTCGAATAATCCTTTTTTTAGGTCGTCGCCATTGAGTTCTAGTTCGGTTGAACCAATTTCGTAGTAAAGCATTGCGTTTCGTGTTTCGTGTTTCGCGTTTCGTGTTTCGTGTTTGTGCTATTAAATATTTGTTGCCAATATTCAACACGAAACTCGAAACACGAAATAGTAAATAATTTTATCGTTTCACTCGGGCATTTCCATCCCAAATACTCCAAACTTGTTCTTCGTCGGCAGGTTGTCCGTAATCGGTAAGGAAGGTAGTAGCCAATGCGCCAGTAGCCCAACCAAATTGCGCCCATTTCTCTGATTCCCAACCTTTAAGGATGGCATAAATCATTCCACCTACAAATCCATCGCCACCACCAATACGATCAAGGACATTGATTTTTCGAGGTTCAATTACTGACCAAGTTTCACCATCAAGCATAATAGCACCCCAAAGATGTTCGTTGGTACTGATTACTTGACGCAATGTGGTAGCAAAAACCGAGGCATTTGGAAATGCTTGTTTTACACGACCAATCATGCCTTTGAAACCATCAATTTCAGCTTCAATACCTTTTCCACCAGCCTCTGGGCCATCAATGCCCAAACAAAGTTGAAAATCTTCTTCATTACCAATCAAAATATCTGAAACGGAAGCAATCTCAGTAAAGATAGCACGCAATTCAGCATCACGTCCTTTCCAAAAGGAAGCACGATAGTTCAAGTCAAACGAGATTTTCGTTCCGTTCATTTTGGCATAACGAGCCAATTCCAGACAGAAATTACTTGTTTCGGCTGACAATGCACCAATCAGACCCGATAAATGCAGGATTTGAACACCTTCTTTGGCAAAAATCCGTTCCAAATCAAAGTCTTTTACGTTCAGTGTTCGTCCCACTTCACCAGCACGGTCGTTGAGAACACGTGGTCCTCGCGTTCCAAAACCACTATCAGCAATATTGAATTGATGACGATAGCCCCAAGGATCACCTTGTGCCACTTCAGGACCTTCGAACATCATGTTTCGTGCACGCAAATCAGCTTTGATAAATTGCGCTATCGGACTATCTTTTACAAAAGTGGTTAACACTTTTACAGGCAGCCCCAAATACGAAGAAACACTTGCCACATTTGTTTCGGCACTAGAAGCTTGCATTTGATACAAACTGCTGCTATGAACGGGCTGGCCGTTGACTGGCGTAATGCGAACACCCATACTGGTAGCTACCAAAAGGGAGTATGCGCAATCTTTTTTTAATTCTATCATAAAAAAAATTTGCCCCTAACCCCGTCAAGGGGGAATAAGAGATGTTAGTATTGATTTAAAAGAACCCCCAACCCCTAAAGGGGAGAAAGAAATATTAGTATTGGTTTTCTTATGTCTTTTTAGCCAAAAAACATGTAAAATGAACTTGCATAATTCCCCTTTAGGGGCTAGGGGTTCTCTAGTGGTCTATATACAAAACGCATCAAAACCGCCATCCACCACAATCATTGTGCCTGTTACAAATTTAGAGGCATCACTGGCTAAATAATGTAAGGTTCCCAGCAATTCATCAGGTTCTCCAAAGCGGTGAAATGGTGTGTGTGCTACAATCGTATTTCCTCTGGCTGTAAATGTTCCATCAGGATTTGTCAGTAATGCACGGTTCTGTTCAGAAATGAAAAAACCAGGTGCAATGGCATTCACGCGTAACCCTTCGCCATATTTTGTTGCCAATTCGATGGCTAGATACTTTGTAAAATTAGTAACTGCAGCTTTTGCAGCACCATAACCTACCACACGAGTCAACGGGCGAATGGCAGATTCTGAAGAAATATTGATAATGTTACCTTGTTTTTGTTCTACCATCACTTTGGCAAAAACCATGGTTGGAAGTACGGTTCCGAAAAGATTCAAATCCACCACTTTTTTAAAAGCATCTATATCCAAATCGAAAATAGTTTTATCAGGTCCAATCACAGCACCAGGCATATTACCGCCAGCGCCATTTACCAACACATCAATACGACCATATTTAGCTACAATGTCAACCGCATTTTGCTCCAACAAGTCCTTGTTGTTTACATCCGTTTGCAAAAAGATAGCATCGTGACCTTTGTCAGTTATTGCTTTCACAAAACTTTCGCCATGTTCTTTATTTCTGGCCAAAACAACCACTTTAGCACCTTGTTCGGCCATATACTCAGCCATTCTACCACACAAAATTCCAGTTCCGCCTGTGATTACGACAACTTTGTTCTTTACATCAAAAAGGTTTTTCATAAAATCACTTATTTTATTTTTTGGTTTCAAACAACTGATATTGGGATATTTTTTAAAAATTCATATAATACTCAATATTTTCTTTCATCAATATATCAATTGGAACATAATTAATTCGATTAACTTTTTGCTTGAAAATAATTTCGCGACACATGTCCCGTACTGTCAAATAAGCTTGTTTTTCTGGTCGTTGAGCAATAAGAGAGGAAACAACGCCTTGTTTAAGATAAGCCACATTTTCTTCTAACAAATCATATCCAATCAACCGAACATCTGTTTGATTTAGGGTTACCAAATCCATCGCCAAACGATTCACTTTTGAGTTGAAAACAATAGCTGCTTTAATATTAGTGTAAGCTGCAAAAACAGTTCGTAATGCTTCTAAATTGGAATTTTTGTCATCATCCTTCAATTCGATATTTATCAATTCATAAAAGTCAACCATATTATTATCTTTAATAAACTGCATAAATCCATTATTTCTATATATTGTTTGGTTAGAAACTGATCCTTTACGATGGGTTCTAATTATCAAAACTTGAGATTCTTTAGGAAGTGCTTCAAGTAATAGTTTTGCAGCAATATACCCACTTTGAAATGAATTTTGTCCGTAATACGTAATAAATTCCGCTTCCTCTAGCATTGAATCAAAAATAGAAAAAGGTATTTGAAGCTTTTTTAGTTCTATCGTAAAATTGAGAGCTTCTTCCCGAAAAATTGGTGCAATAAAAACAGCATCTGGTAAATTTAGCAAAATTTCGTTTGAAATACTTATAAAAGAAAGTGGATCAAATTGGTTATAATATCGTTTTTCAATTATCACATTGTGATTTGAAAATTCACTGGCCGCCTGATTAAATCCAACATCTATACTGTGCCAATAATCGGCTAGGTTGTGTTCTGGATAAAGGCAAACAAAACGATATTGTTTTTTTGAGGCCAATGAACGAGCCAATAAGTTTGGTGTGTAATTTATCTCTTCAAGCACTTTATTTACTGCCTCTAAGCTTTTTGCAGAAACATCACCCCGATTATGCAATACACGATCGACTGTACCTTCCGATACTCCAGCTAAAATTGCAATATCTTTAATTCGAATTTTGTTAGTTATTTGATTCATTTCACTAGAATTTGTCAATTTGTACCCGTACATAAAATTAATTTCGTACAAAAGTAATAAATTGTTTTGTAAATACAAAACAATTTGTATCTTTGTGGGCGAACACGGGAACACATTCTAATTTCAGAAAAATCACTTATATTGCTCATATAAAAATGCTTACATATCTAAATCAAGTTTACGAGAGATGATTTCTTATCGAAAAATACAGCATTATTGATTTATTTACATTATATAAGTTCATTTTTATAACATTTCTTTGCAATGAACTTTCAATTATTAGCGATTTTGTTTTCTAAAAACCATTAAATATTCATTTAAAAATTATAAATTTCCCAAAAGATAATATCATGAAAAACTTTTTAGATGAAGACTTTCTATTGCAAACAGAAACCGCACAAAAACTATATCACGAGCATGCAGCAAAGCTGCCTATTATCGATTATCACTGTCATTTAACACTCTCAATGGTAGCCAATGACCACCAGTTTAAAACACTGACAGAGTGCTGGTTGGGTGGTGATCATTACAAATGGCGAGCTATGCGTACCAACGGAATTAACGAAAAATACATTACAGGAACAGACACTTCCGATTGGGAAAAATTTGAAAAATGGGCAGAAACAGTTCCAAATACTATGCGTAATCCATTGTATCATTGGACACATTTGGAATTAAAAACCGCCTTTGGAATCGATAAATTGCTATCACCAACCACAGCACGTGAAATTTATGATGAATGTAATGCCAAACTTCAAACGCCAGAATATTCTGCTCGCAATCTGATGCGTAAATATAAGGTAGAAGTGGTTTGTACTACCGATGACCCAATCGATAGCCTTGAACATCACATTAAAACCAAAAATGATGGTTTTGAAATTAAAATGCTACCTACTTGGCGTCCTGACAAAGCAATGGCAGTGGAAAGTTCTGAAAACTTTAGAGTTTATGTTGCTCAACTTGCAAAGGTATCAGGTATAAATATTCTTGCCTTCGACGATATGATTTTGGCTTTGCGCAAACGTCAGGATTTTTTTGCTGAAGTGGGTTGCAAAATTTCTGATCACGGAATCGAAGAGTTTTACGCTGAAGATTACACCGAAACTGAAATTAAAGCAATTTTCGATATCATTTATAGCGGACAAGAACTTACTGCATTGGAAATTTTGAAATTCAAATCGGCCATGATGGTGATTTTTGCCGAAATGGACTGGGAAAAAGACTGGACGCAACAGTTTCATTTTGGTGTAATTAGAAACAACAACACACGCCTATTTAATAAAATAGGCCCTGATACTGGTTTTGATTCCATTGGAACATCTAATACTGCAAAATCTTTGTCTAAGTTTTTAAACAGATTAGATATGCAAAATAAGCTTGCAAAAACCATTCTCTACAATTTGAATCCTGCCGATAATGAAATGATAGCCACCATGATAGGTAATTTTCAGGATGGTAGCGTTGCTGGTAAAATTCAATTCGGATCGGGATGGTGGTTTTTGGATCAGAAAGACGGCATTGAAAAACAATTAAATTCACTTTCGGTGCTTGGATTACTAAGTCAGTTTATAGGCATGCTCACCGATTCTAGAAGCTTCCTCTCTTACCCTCGCCACGAATACTTCCGACGAATTTTATGTAATCTGATAGCAAACGATGTGGAAAATGGTTTACTGCCACATCAAGAAATTGAATTTATTGGCAAAATGGTGGAAAACATCAGTTATTATAATGCAAAAGGGTTCTTTAAATTCTGATAAATAATTATTGAAAATCAGTATTTTAAATTGTAATACACTTTACAATGGAGTCGTTAGTTAAATGGAAATTGAAACTGTTCAAGTAAAAATTGAATAAAAACTAAAATGCGATCAAATTGGCGATTAAGTATCTAATTTTACAACAATACAAATCACCCAACAAAGTAAATCTATGAGTACACTGGGAAAAATCAACGAAAAAATGACAAACTACAGATGGACAGTCTGTACATTGCTGTTTTTAGCTACAACAATCAATTATCTCGATAGGCAGGTATTATCACTGTTACAACCTATTTTGGCAGATGAGTTTCACTGGACAGATAGCGATTACGGAACAATTACTTCAATTTTTTCGCTTGCTTATGCTATTTCTATGTTGTTTGCGGGTCGCTTTATCGACAAAATGGGCACCAAAAGAGGATATGCATGGGCAATTGCAGTATGGTCTTTGGCAGCAATGACACATGCTCTTTGCGGTTTGGCTACCGAATGGTGGACAGGAATTCCTGATGCTGCTGGTCTGACAAATGCCTCTGGGCCTATCATTGCAACTATTTCGCTGGTAAGTGTAGTTATGTTTGTAATTGCCCGTATTTTGCTGGCATTTGGCGAATCGGCCAACTTTCCGGCAGCAATTAAAGCCACAGCCGAATATTTTCCTAAACGCGACCGTGCATTTGCTACCGGTGTGTTTAATTCTGGTGCCAATGTAGGTGCCATTTTAGCCCCGCTCACTGTACCATTTATGGCAAAAGCCTGGGGCTGGGAAACTGCTTTTCTTGTAGTGGGTGCTGTAGGATTTTTATGGCTGGCTGCTTGGTTAATTTTCTATCAACCGCTTGATAAAAACAAAAAAGTAAATGCAGCCGAAAGAGCGTATATAAACCAAGATGATTTGACCGACAAAGTAGTTGCCGATGAAACAGTGTTAGTAAAAAAAATGACATTTAAGGAGGCAATAAAATTCAAACAAACTTGGGCATTTGCTTTTGGTAAATTTATGACCGATGGCGTTTGGTGGTTCTTCTTATTCTGGACGCCTGCTTATTTGAAGGCTGAATATGGTATGTCTCCCAATCAAATTGCTGTTCCCATTGGTGTACTTTACACCATCACGGTTTTCGGTTCTGTATTTGGCGGAAAATTTCCCACCTACTTCATTAACAAAGGGATGAATCCGTATGCTGGTCGAATGCGCGCGATGATGATAATTGCATTTTTTCCATTATTAGTATTGCTTGCTCAACCATTTGGACATTTAGAAATTCTAGGCAACTTTGCATTCTGGGTACCAGTGCTTCTAATTGGTATTGGTGGATCGGCGCATCAAGCATGGTCAGCAAATATCTTTACTACTGTGGGCGATATGTTCCCAAAATCGGCAGTGGCTACCATAGTAGGAATTGGTGGAATGGCTGGCGGGATAGGGTCATTTTTCATCAATAAAGGAAGTGGTATGCTCTTCGATTATAGCTTAATTGAATGGGGAAGCAAAACGCCAGGTTATACAATCGTGTTTACTTTCTGTGCCATAGCCTATCTTATCGGATGGTCTGTAATGAAAATATTAGTACCTAAATACAAACCAATTGTTGTTGATTAAAAAACATCTTAGCTGCAATAGAACACCAAAAATAGCTATCGGTTTTATAAAAAGGCAATTTCAATAATATTCTATGGATAGTGTTGATTCTAACTTTATAAGTTTGTTTTTAGTGAATTCGAAAATTGAAAAAATAAATCCAATCCGAAAAGTATTTTTTGAATGCAAAGTCACTATCCCGATAGCTATCAGCGATACAAATGAAACATGCTGTTGGTAGCCGCAAAGAAATTTAAATGTTGTAATTCAGACCTTTGCGTATTTGTGTCTTTCCCGTTTCCGGGGATGTTCCATACCGTCAAGACGGCACGTCTCGCTTCTCGGAATGTCGAAATACTCCATCGGAATACTCCATTAGCGTTCAAAATATTTAACCGACTTATCGGAGCAGACTCATTGTTTCACTACTACGCATTGTGGGTTTCATTTTTTCCTTTATTTTAGCAAAGCAGACAAGGAGTTAAATTAATTACAATTAAACTTACAAAAAAAGCCTCAATAAAATTCTTTATTGAGGCGTTTTTTTGTTTTAAATCAATTAATTCTTCAATCTATAAATGAATCTGTATCTTATTGATAAAAAATCTTTAAATTAATCTATTATTTTATTTTTTATTTGATCATTTCAATTATCAAAATGAAATTATTTTTCCAATCTTTGCATTGCTTCAATGGTGGCTTCCCTACTCCCAAAAGCAGAAAATCTTACATATCCTTCGCCGCTAGCACCAAATCCAGCGCCTGGTGTAGTTACAATGTTTTTCTCTTTCAATAAATAATCGAAATACTCCCAACTAGTTTGTCCTACAGGAGCTTTTGCCCACACGTAAGGTGCATTTACACCACCAAAAATGGTATAGCCTGCTTTCAATAATCCTTGACGTATGATACGGGCATTTTCGGTATAAAACTCAATCAGTTTTTTAACTTGTTTCTTTCCCTCTAGGCTATAAGTAGCTTCAGCGGCACGTTGCACTACATAAGAAGTTCCATTAAATTTGGTACATTGACGACGATTCCAAAGCTTATTCAACGACACTTGTTCTCCATTTTCAGAATAACCCATCAATTGCTTCGGCACCACCGTATATCCGCATCGGGTTCCAGTAAAACCTGCAGTTTTTGAAAAACTTCGAAATTCGATGGCCACATCCTTGGCACCATCTATTTCGTAAATACTGCGTGGAACATTATCTTCAGTTATAAACGCTTCATAGGCAGCATCAAAAAGTAAAATTACTTTGTTTGCCTTCGCATATTCAACCCAAACAGTGAGTTGTTCTTTAGTTAAAGTAGTACCTGTTGGATTATTTGGATAACACAAATATACTAAATCAACTTTTTCGGTTGGTAACGCAGGTACAAAATTATTTTCGGCATTGCACGACAAATAAACCAGGTTGGTCCATTCGCCACTTGCAGTAGGCTCTCCTGCCCTTCCACCCATAGCATTGGTATCCACATAAACAGGATAGCTAGGGTCGGTAATGGCTACACGATTACTAACATCAAAAATATCGCCAATATTTCCTGTATCACTTTTGGCACCATCGCTTACAAAAACCTCATCAATATCAATTTGAATGCCTTTTGAAACATAATCATTTTCCGCAATTGCTTCACGCAAAAATGCATATCCTTGCTCAGGACCATAACCTCTAAAACTGCTTGCATCACGTTGCTCATCAGCTGCCTTAATCATTGCATCTACCGCCGCATCGGGCAATGGCAAACTTACATCGCCAATTCCCATGCGTATTATAGGAGCGGTTGGGTTTTCCTCTTTGTGTTGTGTAACTCGTTTTGCTATTTCAGAAAACAAATAGGTAGCTGGAATTTTAATGAAATTCTCGTTTATCTTTGCCATAATATATTATTAACAACCCCTAAAATAAACCCCTATCCGCACCCACTATAGCGGGATAAAAATGCGAGGGATAAAAGAGATTAGTATTGATATTTAAATCTTTTAATTAATGTGATTATTTAATGTGATTACTTCTACTTTACCAAAATAAAACTTGAAAATATTTAAACCATCCCAGCTTGTCCCGACATTTCGGGAATAGCTATCGGGAAAGCAAAAGTTTACAATAGAAAAAATACTTCCAGCATAATTTTAGTGTATTAAGTCTTAAAATACCGAACGAAGATTCCGATTTGTCGGAATAGGTATTTGTCTAATGTGACCTTTTTTCTTTGATTTATATTTTTCTATTGAGCCTATCGAAGAATCGACTTTTCTGATTGTAGTTAATTCTTTAATTTGATAAAGTAGAATTACAGTTCAAAAAAACATGTAGAATGAACTTGCCAAATTCCCCAAAATTTCCCCTGTTTTTAGGGGAGGCATTAGGATTTCTAATTCCACTTTAGTGGTTACTAGTGTAATGTTAGGAAATTTGTGACGTATTGAAAAATTAATAAGTTGTTGCTGCACAGAATCTTCAAATTTTCATCCCGATAGCTATCGAGACTTCAAATCAACAAGCACTAGTTTCTAATTCGCCCTCAAAAACAGTTGTTGCTCCGCCAGTCAAATACACATGGTTGTCAAATGCATTCCACTCTATAACTAACTCACCACCAAGCAATTCTACTGTTACATTTCTGGACGAACGACCATTCAAGACCCCTGCTACTGCTGCCGCACATGCTCCCGTACCACAAGCCATGGTTTCGCCCGAGCCACGCTCCCATACGCGCATTTTTAATCTATCTTTTGATAAAACATCGATAAATTCAACATTGGTTCGTCGTGGAAAAATGGCAGCATTTTCGATGGATGGTCCAACTTCCGACAAATTAATTTTGTCAATATCAGTTGTAAAAATCACTGTATGAGGATTTCCCATCGATACGCAAGTAATATTATAATTGGCATTTGTTCCAATAGTAATCGGTTCATTTACAATGTTTGAATTGTTAAAAACAGTTGGAATTCTGCTTCCTTCCAGTATTGGCTCACCCATATCTACTGTAACTGTTTCTACTTTTTTGTTTTCATCCAAAAAAAGTTTTATTTTCTTCACCCCAGCCAACGTTTCAAGCGTAATGTCCATTTTATCGGTCAATCCCTTGTCGTAAACATATTTACCAATGCAACGGGAAGCATTACCACACATTTCCGATTCCGAACCATCTGCATTGAACATCCTCATTCTAAAATCGCAATAAGTGGAGGGTAAAATAAGTACTAAACCATCCGAACCAATTCCTTTATGACGCTCACTAAATTTGATTGCAAATTCTGCTGGATTTTCTATTTCTTCTTCAAAACCGTTTACATAAATATAATCGTTTCCAATGCCGTGCATTTTTGTAAATTTCATCTTATTTACTTGTATTTGTTATCTAAATTGATTTAATTATTCCGCAAAATTAGTCATTTAGAAATTATAATCCTAAAACTACTTTTAATCGTTTGTAGAAAAACAAACAATTCATGTAATTGTAATAAAACAAGACAATATAATTACAAAACAAATATTTTAGACACATAATTGCAACGAATTGATACTATTATTCTGTGCTAAATTAGTATATAATTGGGCAATATTGCATATCTAATCGACACTTATTTGTTACCGCCGATACTGAATAACAAGCACGCCCAATTTATTATTCAATCCCATGACTGGACTAATCACATTCAAAACTGAATCTTCGGTAAAATGTATCGTTTCTGTTGTGAGCAGTGCTACCTGATTAGTAAAAATGCTGCCTTCATCTTTTTTATCGGTAGAGAGTGTTACTTTTGAAGTAGTAGCATCAATCAATACAACTTTATTAACACCTGGTTCTTTGATAAAACTTAAGAAAAACTGATTAACCTGCTCTTTGTTTTCACGAGTCAGTTCACTTCTAATGGCCCAGGAAAAAACCTTAGAAGTTAATCGCAATTGTTGAGTTGTTAAACTATCCATCTTGTTTTCGTAACTCGTTGTCAATGCTAAAGTTTGGTTTTCAAATTGCTTTTCCATGACACTTATTTTAATTATTGCCCATAAAAAAAACACCACAAGAGCAAAAATGAGTGAAAATACTAACTTATGACCTAAAATAAATGTAACTATTTTACTGGGTTTCTTTTTGTTTTCCACTTTGGGAAAATCTGTTTCGTTACTTGTTTTCATATTCTTCTTTTTGTTTTTTAAAAATTGAAAATAATAAGATGAATTTTTTGAGATTAATGAATGGAAACTTTTTTTTGGGTGGAACTAAGCACCTAAATTAATTTTCATAATGTTCACTTTCAGATTGTATGAGTCTATAATTAGAAAAGACTATTTTAAGCCTTCTTACTTCAAATCCACCATCAACTTTACATTAAATTGTCTGCCAGTAAGGTAATTAGGAACCGACATTTGATTGCCGTAAATATCAGTAACCCAATAATAAGAGTTTACATTTTTGAAATTCAGCATGTTAAATACTTCCAAATTCAGCCAGATATTTTGTACATGTTTCAGCCAAGGTTTGCTCATCCATTTATCAGTTCCATTTACCAAAACCCTTGAAGCGCCAATGTCCACACGGCGATACGGTGGAGTGCGAAATGCCGACCTGTATTCATTATTGCGAGGTGCACCAAATGGCAACCCATCCGACCAAATAAACTTCATCTGCATTTTGTATTTCGGATTGTTGGGCAAATAGTCCTGAAACATCATCGAAAAAGTATAGCGTTGTTCGCTCGGACGAGACATCCAACCTGGAAAAACGGTATTTGTTGCTATAATCTCACCTTCATCATTAAAAGTGCTTTTTATATACGAATCATTCAATAGGTCTTCCTTAGAATCCATTAACGAAAGATTTATCCACGAATCGGTTCCTGGAACTAGCTCGCCAAAAAGCTTAAAATCGACACCTGCCGTATAAGCTTTAGCATCATTTTCACCAGAATAGCGAATACGGACATTATCAACAGTATAAGAAATTACTCGGTCAGCAAGTTTTAAATATGCCTCGGTAGTAAACTTAAATGGTCGCCCCCATGCCCTAAAATAATGGTCGCCGCCCAGCACAAAATGTACCGTTCGCTGTGCTTTGATATTGGAATTGAGATTAATATTTACGTTTCCAAGCGCATCAGTTAGCGTATCACGAATTTCTTTGTAAAACGGTGCTTGATAGTACATGCCAGTGGCAAATCGGAAGCTAAAATCACGTTCCCAATGGGGCAACATGGAAACCGAAAAACGTGGACTAACCAACAATTCGTTATTGAAAGTCCAATAATTGGCTCGCAAACCGCCTGTAAAAGAAAACGATCCCACTTCATTATCCCATTTGTAGGTATCTTGAAAAAAGGCCGTAGTACGAAATGTGGATAAAACATTTGAAGCCTTCATATTGTAATACAAATTGACCTGCTTATCGCTAAATGGCAACGAATATCCAGCAGAATCACGCCACTCCCACTCGCTTATTTTATCAGAAATAATTTCATTTTGCAAATTCAGACCCCATTTCATTTTATGTTTATCCACATCATATTCGCCCAAATGCGCAATATTGGCAACAGTTGCATTTAAGCGGTTGCGAGCATGCTGATGATATTTTCCAACTCCGAGCGATTCGCCAGTTTGCTTGGCTGGGTCAAGTTCCATTTTCACTTCACTGAGCACATATTCCCCCAAAATATCATAAGTTTCGTTTTCGTTGGTATAAAAAGTAGAGGCCAATAAACTCAATTTCATACCACTAACTGGCTTAAAATTAAGCGTTAGTGCTCCAAATGAAGTTCGAAACAAATCCTTTTCCTGTCCTTCAAAATAAACAGTAAGCTTGCGCCCCATATTATAGGTTCCAAAAGTAGTTTCGCGCGTTTGCGGAACAAATTGATAGGAATTTTGAGAAAAATTGCCCAAAAAAGTAAGTTCCCATTTTGGCTTCAATTGATAAGTTAAATAAGTTTGATAATCAATAAAATTAGGACTGTATTCACCTTCAGTATCCATAGTTCCAAGCAGATAGGCCGATGTTTTATATCGAATGCCGTGCATTTGCGTAAACTTTTTGTTGGCAGTGCCCAAATACGCCGAAGCTCCCAGCAAACTAACAGAGGCAGTAGCTTCAAATTCAGTAGGTTTCTTGTAATTTATATCCAATACCGACGACATTTTATCCCCATATTTAGCATCAAAACCGCCCGCCGAAAAAGCAACATTTTTCACCATATCTGGGTTAATAAAACTCAACCCTTCTTGCTGTCCAGCTCTCACTAACAATGGACGATAAACCTCAATACCATTTACATACACAATATTTTCATCAAAATTCCCACCACGCACATTGTATTGCGAGCTCAATTCGTTGCTGGAACTTACACCGGCAAAAGTGATAAGTAGCGACTCAATTCCACCAGAAGAATTGGGCAATAATCGAAATTTTGAAGCATCGAGCAAATCTAATGTCGATGTTTGCCTACGCTGCCCTACTACATTCACTTCGCCAATTTCTTTGCTCACAGCAGGCAATTCCACCGAAATCTGAATCACTTTTTGGTTGGGGTAAATGATGTGCTTCATTGTTTTAAATCCAAGCAAAGAATAAACAATTGTGGCCGAATCTTTAACTTCGGTATTTAGCTCATAATAACCATTTTGATTGGTCACAGTACCAATGGTTGAGTTCTGAAAATAAACATTTGCTAGTTCAATACCTCGATTATTGGTGTCGATAACATAACCATAAATGCGAACTTTAGTTTGCGCAGACAACCCTACCGAAGTAAGTAAGACCAATAGAATTAAGAAAGATATTTTTTTCATGCATTTGAAATTAATGACGAATATATTGTCATTTTAACGGTAAAAACAGAGGTTTATTTTATCAAATTTACTTTTGTAATTTATAAAAACAGAAAATTTAAGATTTAGAGAAAACTTTCGCCCATATTTTATACCTTTGCGGGGTGCAAAGATACTATAGAATTTAGATGATAAATTTCATTCAGAAATAATAGTTGATAATTCAAACGGAGAAACCTTCAATTACCATAAAAAACTCATTAGAAAACCCATCGAATAGCGTATATAAATTGAATAAAAATTCTTAAATTAGAAAAATGCAGAAAACATAATATCCCAAGATTTAGTTATTTAGTTTTATAGTGAAATTATTATATAGACGAATGAAAAAAATAACAATTATAGGTTCTGGATTTTCTAGCCTTTCTGCTGCATGCTACATGGCCAAAGCGGGCTACGATGTTACTATTTACGAAAAAAACGAAACCGTTGGCGGTCGTGCTAGGCAGCTAAAAACAGATGGTTTTACGTTTGACATGGGGCCTACATTTTATTGGATGCCTGATGTTTTTGATGATTTCTTTGCCGATTTTGGAAAGAAAACTTCTGATTATTATGAACTTATAAGATTAAACCCGGGTTACGAAATTTATTTTGGAAAAGAAGACTCAATACCAGTTTCGGCTAATTTAGAAGAAATATATCAAACTTTTGAAAAACACGAAAAGGGCAGCAGTATTTATTTGAAGAAATTTCTGAAAAGTGCCGAGTACAATTACAGGGTGGCCATGGATAAAGTGGTTTATAAGCCTGGAAAATCGCCATTGGAACTCATTATGCCAGCCACGGCTTTGAGAGTAATGCAATTTTTCACAAGCATTAGTTCCACTATTCGTAAAAATATCAAAAATGAAAAGTTACGTCAGATTCTGGAGTTTCCCGTTATTTTTCTTGGCGCAAAACCAAGCCAAACACCTCAATTCTATTGTTTTATGAATTATGCCGATATGGTACTTGGTACTTGGCATATCCGTGGCGGCATGTTTGAATTGGTAAAAGGAATGCAAACATTGGCCGAAAGTTTGGGCGTAAAAGTGCAGACCAACAGTCCAATTGATAGCATAGTTGTAGAAAATAACTTGGCCACTGGCATCGTGGTAAACGGCAAAACCATCTCCACCGACTTGGTTATTTCAGGTGCCGATTATCATCATACAGAATTATTATTGGAAGAAAAATTCCGAAATTACTCCGAAAAGTATTGGCAGAAAAAAGTTTTTGCGCCTTCAGCCTTGCTTTTCTATGTCGGTTTTAATCGGAAAATTGATAAAGTTTCGCATCATACTTTGTTTTTCGATACTGACTTCACGTTGCATGCCGAAAAGATTTATGATACACCCGAATGGCCCGACAAACCATTGTTTTACGCCAGTTTTCCGAGCAAAACCGATGATCAATTGTCACCAGAAGGTACTGAGGCAGGTATTTTTCTTATTCCAATAGCGCCTGGACTGAATGATACGGAAGAAATTCGAGAACATTATTTTGAACAAATCATGCAGCGCATGGAACTAATTACAAATCAACCCATTAAAGATGCAGTTATTTTTAAACGCTCGTATTCTGTTACCGATTTTGTGAAAGATTATCATGCTTATAAAGGAAATGCTTACGGGCTTTCGAATATTATTACACAAACTGCTTTTTTGAAGCCCAAAATGATGAACAAAAGGGTTAAAAATATGTTTTACACAGGACAGCTCACTGTGCCAGGGCCAGGAGTGCCACCCACTATTATTTCAGGAAAAATTGTTTCGGAATTGGCTATTAATTCTTAAAATCATTTTTGATAAATGGACAAACTATTTCAAGAGGTCTCATTCAATACAAGTCGTTTAGTAACAAAGCATTACAGCTCGTCATTTTACATTGGGGTGTGCAGTTTGCATCCGTCTATTCAAGATGCTATTTTTAGCATCTATGGTTTTGTGCGCTTTGCCGACGAAATTGTGGATACTTTTCACCAATTTGACAAAGAAAAACTGTTGACAGATTTTGAACAACAATATTACACTGCTTTAGAAGATGGCATAAGCTTAAATCCTATTTTAAATTCGTTTCAGCAAACGGTACGGAAATATAAAATTACGGATGATTTAGTGCAAGCATTTCTTAAAAGTATGAAAAGCGATTTGCACAAAACGAAATTTACCGAGCTTGAAATAAAAGAATATATTTACGGTTCGGCAGATGTGGTGGGATTAATGTGCATTCGGGTTTTTGTAAATGGAAATGATGATGAATATGAAAACCTCAAACCTTATGCAATGCGATTGGGTTCGGCGTTTCAAAAAATCAACTTCCTTCGCGATTTAAAACATGATACAGCTGAACTACACAGAAACTATTTTCCAATTTTGAAATCTGAACCTTTCAACGAATCAACAAAAAAAATTATTCTTGATGATATTTTTGAAGATTATAGGGTAGCATTGATTGGCATAAATCAATTGCCAAGTAATTCGCGAAAAGGCGTTTACACGGCATTTTTGTATTATCTGGAGCTTACAAAACGAATTAAACGAACAAAAGCGGAAGAACTTTTACTGAAACGCATCAGTGTACCTAACTATATTAAAACGCTATTGCTTGTTCGCGCATATTTTTACACTAAATTTTATAAATAATGGTGATATTAGTTGACCATAACGACCTAGAGATAGGCACCATCGAAAAAATGGAGGCACACGAGAAAGCATTGTTACACAGGGCGTTCTCTGTATTTATATTCAATTCTATGGGCGAATTACTGTTGCAGCAGCGTGCCAAAGACAAATATCATTCGGCAGGGCTGTGGACCAATACTTGTTGCAGCCACCCCTATCCAGGAGAAATAACGATAGATGGGGCAAACCGCAGATTATTAGAGGAAATGGGGCTAAAAACCGATTTAAACTTCAAGTTCAAATTTCAATACAAGGCACCATTCGATAATAACTTGACTGAGCATGAAATCGACCACGTTTTTGTAGGCAAAACAGATGAAAATCCTGTAATTAATACCGATGAGGTAGCTGCGTATAAATACATGAAACTAGAAGATATTCAAGAACATATACACTTAAATCCAACAGAATATACCGTGTGGTTCAAAATTATTTTCTCAGAATTTATGCATGAAATTTCTATCAATAAAAGTGTACAGAATTTATGAAAATAGCGGTTATTGGGGCAGGAATTGGTGGGTTGGCTGCCGCAATTCGGCTGGCGGTGAAGGGGCATGATGTAACAGTATTCGAAAAAAACCAAGCTGCGGGCGGAAAATTATCAGAACTCAAACTGGGCGAATTTCGTTTTGATACTGGCCCATCCCTCTTTACTTTACCCGAACTAGTGGCAGAATTATTTGAACTGTGTGGTCAGAAAATGGAAACCCTCCTTCCCTATCAGCGCATCGAAAATAATTGCAAATATTTTTTTGCCGACGGAAAAGTTTTCAATTTCTACCACGATAAAGAAAAGCTGAAAAAAGAAATTGCTGAAAATACTACAGAAAATGCAGATGCTATTTTTGAACGGCTAACCCAATCGGAAACTGTTTACAATGCCAGCGCGCCTATTTTTCTATTCAGCTCGTTTCATAAACTTTCCAATTTTAGAACAGAACCTTATAAAAAAATGATTTTCAAAGTTGGCAAACTGAATTTTTATCAAACGATGCATGCTGCTAACCAAAGCGATTTTAAAGATAAAAATATGGTGCAACTATTTGATAGATATGCCACCTATAATGGTTCAAATCCTTATCGTGCGCCAGCTACTTTAAATATGATAGCCCATTTGGAGAATAATATTGGTGCGTTTTTCCCCAAAAAGGGAATGTATGCAATAGTAGAAAGCATTTATCAATTGGCATTAAATCAAGGAGTTAGATTTAGCTTCAACACCTTGGTAAACGAAATAATAATTCAGAACGGTAAAGCCATTGCTTTAAAATTCATCAAAAAAACGGAAGAAGAGACAAAGACGTTCGATTTAATAATTTCAGATTCAGACACTAAGTACTTGGCCAACAACATGCTGAAACATCCTTTAAAAAAAAGGCTGCAAAAAGCAGAACCATCGTCGTCGGCACTCATTTTTTATTGGGGAATAAACCGCGATTTTCCAGCATTAGAACTACATAACATTCTCTTTACGAGCGATTACAAAGCAGAATTTGATAAATTATTCAAAGAACGTACTTTAACTAACGACCCTACCGTTTATATTTTTGTGAGTTCTAAAATGGTCAAAACCGATGCGCCCACAGGCTCCGAAAACTGGTTTGTAATGATTAATGCTCCCGCCAATAATGGTCAAGACTGGGAAAGCTTAGTGTGTGAAGCCCGAAAAAACATAATAGCCAAAATCAACAGCACTTTCAAAATTAACATTGAGAAACACATTGTATGCGAACAAGTTGCCTCACCACTCACTATCGAAAAAAGCACATTGAGCCAAGATGGTGCATTGTATGGCAGCTCCTCCAATTCCATTTTTTCGGCATTTTTACGTCACCCCAACTGGCTGAAAAGTATCAAAAACATGTATTTTGTGGGTGGAAGCGTACATCCTGGAGGTGGCATTCCGCTCTGTTTGGCAAGTGCAAAAATTATTGACCAAGAAATTCCTACGGCAGATGAATAACGAAAGTAAGCAAAAATTAGCAAAACAAATGCCACTCTATTTCATTGTGTTCTATATAGTTGGTCTCATTTTATTTGCAGTTCCGTTCACGCGTGAGCTGTTTATTTCCATCACTTCATTCACATTGTTATTGGTAATTGGTCTTGTTTTCTATTTTCACAAACAATGGAACTCCAACACAATAATTGTATTCGCTACTATCATGATACTTTCATTTTTGCTGGAAATGATAGGCGTTTCTACGGGCAAACTATTCGGTAGTTATCAGTACGACAATGGATTAGGCTTAAAACTATTTGAAACACCCATCATTATTGGCCTCAATTGGTTATTTTTAGTTTATGCTTCGCAATCAATAGCCAGTAAAATTAGTCAAAAGAAATTACCGAAAATTTTAGTTGGTTCACTTCTAATGGTTGGGTATGATTTGATAATGGAATGGGCAGCGCCAACAATGAATATGTGGCATTTTACAAGCCCTTATCCACCAATTGAGAATTTTGTAACGTGGTTTTTGGCATCCATTTTCTTTCATAGCATATTGGTTATCACCAAAATAAATGTAGAAAATAATGCAGCACGTAGCTTATTTTGGATACAAATGGCTTTCTTCGCAATTATTGTATTTTTCAATTACCAATAAAAATTATTCTAGCAAATGATAAAAGCAAATCACACTTTTTGGGGAGAAATGTTTTTCAAGTATTATTCTAAATTTAAACTTGAAAATCATTTCAATACCATACGCTTTTTGGGTGATATTGAAGACCTTAACCAACCAATACTGATTATTTCAAATCATTTTTCGTGGTGGGACGGTTTTATACAATTGCAACTCAACAATAAATTCTTGAAGCGAAAATTTCATGTTATGATGCTCGAAGAACAATTGAATAAGTTTATGATTTTGAACAAAGGAGGTGCTTTTTCGGTACAAAAAAACTCGCGAGACATTATCAATAGTTTGAATTATTCGGTAGAAGTATTGAGCGATAAAAATAACCTATTACTGATGTTTCCGCAAGGAGAAATTCAAAGTTTATATACCGATAATTATGTTTTTGGAAATGGGCTGAGTTACCTTTTAAAAAACAAGAAAACGGCTATTCAATTGATTTTCAACATAAATTTGGTGGATTATTTTTCAGAATCCAAACCAACATTGAGTATTTATTTCAAGAAATTTGAATTCAGAACAGATACTGATTTAAGTGAAATAGAAGTTGAATTTAATGCATTTGCTGGCCATTGCAAATCACAACAAAAAGACAAATAACATATAAATATGCATTATTTAGGATGGTTTATGCTGCTTTTGGGAGCAATTCGTTTATTGGTAGCCTTTGTCAATTGGGCTAGCAATATGTATTTGCCCCAAAATCGGCAACTAAAGCATCAGCCCTTTGTTTCTGTTCTAATTCCAGCGCGCAACGAAGAAAATAATATTGCAAATTTACTTGCCGACCTTTCCACTTTTCATTATCCTACACTTGAAATTATTGTTTACAACGACAATTCTACAGACAATACAGCGAGCATAGTTAACAAATTTGTATCAGCAAACAATAAAATCAAACTAATAAATGGCAATGAGCCTGAAAAAGGCTGGCTTGGAAAAAATTACGCTTGTCATCAATTGTCCATGGCGGCAAAAGGCGAAATGTTCCTGTTTCTGGATGCCGATGTACGAGTTGGCAATGAGTTGATAGAGAAATCATTGGCATACACGGAAAGGCATAATCTGAAGTTACTTTCTATTTTTCCCAAACAACTGATGAGCAGTTTTGGCACTCAATTGGCTGTTCCAATTATGAATTGGATTTTGCTGAGCCTGTTGCCGCTTTTTTTGGTCAGATGGTCGGGCTGGTCATCATTTTCGGCTGCCAACGGACAATTTATGTTGTTTGAAGCCCTGACATACAAGCAATTACTTCCTCACAGCTTTTTTAGAACAAATAAAGTAGAGGATATTGCCATAATAAAATATTATAAAACAAAACACTTGCAAGTTGCCACTTTACTGGGAGATAAAAGTATCAGTTGTAGCATGTATAACAATATGAATGAGGCCATTGATGGATTCTCTAAAAATATATTTCAGTTTTTTGGTGGAAGTATTTTTGTAACCATCTTCTTTGCTTTACTCACTAGCATTGCACCGTTTTACATATTGATTTACAACGGTTTAATACCATTTATGGCCTATATAACGATAATATTTCTAATTCGACTTTTTGTTAGCTTAGCAAGTAAGCAATCCATTTTCAAGAATCTCATATTATCAATACCCCAACACATTGTATTTTTATACATTATTGTGAACGCTTACAATCAAAAAAGAAATAATAAACTTGTATGGAAAAATCGAGAAATCAACTCAAAATAGTAATATCTAGCATTTTAATGTTACTATTCGTTCCGAATGTAATGGCAACTTCTGCATACAAAAAAATTGTATATAATGCATTTATCAATCGAGAGATGGGCAAATGGGCAAATGTAATTTACAGTATAGAAATTTCTACTTCTCCAACTACTGTTGAGCAAAAATTGGAGCTAATAGATTACTATTATGGATATTCTGCCTATTTAATTGGCAAAAAACAAGAAGAATCAGCACTTAAATATATGAGTAAAGGTGAGAAATTAATAGAAGTGGTACTCAAATCGTCGCCCAAAAATGCCACTGCACACTCCTATAAAGGGGCATTTATTGGATTTCGGATAGGTATTAGCAAGTTTAAGGCCCTGTATTTAGGGCCAGAAAGTGTAAATTTAATCAATAAAGCCTACGAATTGGATAATAAAAATGTACAAGCTATTATCGACAAAGGAAATATATTGTATTATTCACCGTCATTGTTTGGTGGTGATAAAAAAGAAGCGATGGAATTTTACAAAAAAGCAGCCAAGCTCATGGAGGTAAATAATGATACAGCATATAACTGGGCTTACCTTAATCTGCTCACTAACTTAGCATTAGCATACGAAAAAACTGACCAACCGGCGCATGCTAAGCTCACCTACGAAAAGATTCTTCGCCATGAACCTGATTTTTATTGGGTAAAAGTAGAATTATATCCCAATTTTTTAGCCAAAAACAAACTTTAATTATTCACATTACGAAGCAATAACCATAATTTATTATAATTTACGACATACATTTATATCGCATGCGATATTTTATCTACTTTTGTATCGCAAGCGACATAAAAACAATTCTAACCAATTAAACAATATAAAAATGGATTCAAATTTTCATCAATTTACAGCTACAACTTTGCAAGGCAAGGAAATAAGCACAGATATTTACAAGGGAAAAGTAATATTGGTAGTAAACACCGCAAGCAAATGTGGATTAACTCCTCAATATGAAGGTCTAGAAAGACTTTATAAAGATTACAAAGACAAAGGATTAGTCATTTTAGGATTTCCATGCAACCAGTTTGCAGGCCAGGAACCAGGTACCGAAAAGGACATTGCCGAGGGCTGTTTAATCAATTACGGCGTAACATTTCCTATGTTTTCCAAAATAAATGTAAATGGCGATAATGCTCATCCCATTTACAAATACTTAAAAAAAGAACTGACTGGTACGTTGGGAAAAGACATAAAGTGGAACTTTACAAAGTTTATGGTGGATAAAAACGGAAAACCATTTAAAAGATTTGGTCCGACTACCAAGCCAGACAAACTTCGTAAGGATATTGATAAATTATTAGCATAGAATTTAATTTAATTTTACAATGAGCTACGAGCAACTAAAACTAGAAAACCAAATTTGCTTTCCACTTTACGCTGCTTCTCGACTGATAACCAGGGCTTATCAAGATGATTTGGATGCTTTGGGAATCACTTATCCACAGTATTTGGTGTTGATGGTGCTTTGGGAATTTGAGGAAATGACGGTAAATGGAATTGGCGAAAAGTTAATTCTCAATACCAATACGATTACGCCCTTGTTGAAACGAATGGAAACGCAGGCATTATTGATGCGCCTACAGTCCAAAACTGATCAGCGAAAAGTTATTATTACACTTACAGACAAAGGAAAAAACCTGCAACTGCTAGCATCCGAAATTCCATTTAGAATGATGTCAAAATTAAATTCTAATGGCAATGAGATAAAACTGGAGGAGGCTATGGAGCTTAAAAGTAGATTGTACAACCTTATTCACTTATTGGAATCTAGTGAACAAAAACAGTCATGAGTTAGTAATTTAAACAATTATAAAAAATAAAAAGCATTATGAAACAAAGTATTTTATTAATATGTCTTTCATTTATTTTCGCACTTCCTACTATGAGTCAGGAAAACAAGTCGAAAGAAAGTTTCTATCAGTTCAAAGCCAACTCATTGGCAGGTAAAGAAATAAGCATGAAAAGCTACGAGGGAAAAGTAGTTTTGGTGGTAAATACGGCCAGCAAATGTGGATTTACTCCTCAGTACGAAGGGTTGGAAAAATTATACAAAACCTACAAAGACAAAGGGTTGGTAATTCTTGGATTTCCGTGTAATCAGTTTGGAAGTCAAGAACCAGGAACGGAAACACAGATTGGAGAATTTTGTAGCGTAAATTATGGCGTAACGTTTCCATTGTTTTCAAAAGTGGAAGTAAACGGAGATGATGCTCATCCGATTTACAAATTTCTAAAAGTGCAGTTGCCTGGCAATTTGGGAAATGACATAAAATGGAACTTTACAAAATTTCTTTTAGACCAAAAAGGAAATCCTGTGAAACGGTATGGTTCTACCACTAAACCCATTGATATTTCGGAAGACATAGAAAAACTATTATCACAAAAGTGATTGACAAGGAGAAACGGGTGCAAATCTAGTTTCTCCTTTTTATTTAAGAAGATTTCAACAATATTTATACGGAAACTTTCTCAACCCATTGATTATCATAGCTTAACCACAATGAAAGGTTCGTAAATCCGAGATAAAAAGTCGTAAAAACGAAGAAATAAATCATTATTGGATAATAAAGTACTGTAAAGAAAAAAAGCCCACTCTATTTAGCGGGCTTTTTTTCGTTATAAATAAATGTAAAGTCTTATATTGCATATATTTACTATCCAAACTTTTGTTTATGAGTTAATTTCATTTAATACCTGCCACGCACGCTCCACCGTTTTCACTTCCAAAAACACTACCGAGCGTCGCATATTTTTTTCTTTCAATTGGCATTTGCGAGGATGAGTTGTCATGTATTGCAATAATTTACCGAAAGTTTCTGAATGATAATAAGGTGATTGCGGATTGGAAACCAGAAAAGCTTTCATGGTTTCGCCTTTCAGCACCAGTTTTTCAATTCCAATTCGCATGGCGAGCCAGCGCAATTTTACCACCAAAATAAGACTTTGACCTTCGGGTGGTATTTTCCCAAAGCGGTCTTCCAATCGTTTTTCAAAATCGGCCAGACTAGCTTCATCTTGTATGCTGTCCAACTCGCGATATAAACTGATACGCTCGGATACGTTTTGGATATATTCTGCCGAAAACAGCAGCTCCAAATCGGAATCAATCTGACAATCTGTTACAAAAAGGGTAGAGCTAACATTTGCAGCTCTTTCATCAGCATAAAGTTCGGCAAATTCCTCGTCTTTGAGTTCGTGAACGGCTTCGTTGAGGATTTTTTGGTAGGTTTCGTAACCCAAATCGGCAATAAATCCGCTCTGCTCCGCTCCCAGCATGTTGCCAGCACCCCGAATATCAAGGTCTTGCATGGCAATATTGAATCCGCTGCCCAGCTCGGCAAAGGTTTCTATGGCTTGCAGTCGGCGACGCGCTTCGGGAGTGAGTAGGCTCATTTCGGGCGTGAATAAATAGCAGAACGCTTTTCGGTTGCTCCGTCCTACTCTACCCCGCAATTGGTGCAAATCGCTCAATCCAAAATTTTGCGCATTATTAATAATGATGGTATTGGCATTAGAAATATCAATACCAGATTCTATAATGGTGGTAGCCACCAACACATCGTATTCATAATCAATGAAATCGATAATAATTTGTTCCAATTTATCGGCGGGCATTTGTCCGTGACCTACCGCCACACGACAACCTGGAATCAATCGTTTTATTAAATGTTCAATATTATAAATGCTTTGAATGCGATTATTGACAAAGAAAATCTGACCATTTCGGTTCATTTCCAGTTGAATGGCTTCTTTGATTACATCCTCGTCAAACAAATGAATTTCCGTTTGTACAGGATAACGGTTTGGCGGCGGTGTGTTGATAATTGACAAATCCCTGGCCCCCATCAGCGAAAACTGCAAAGTACGCGGAATGGGCGTTGCCGTGAGGGTGAGCGTATCCACATTCACCTTCAATTCCTTGAGTTTTTCTTTTACCGTAACGCCGAATTTCTGTTCTTCGTCGATAATAAGTAAACCTAGCTCCTTAAATTTTACGCTTTTGCTCACCAGTTTATGTGTGCCAATAACAATATCGACATTGCCTTTTTCTAGTCGTTCGAGCACTTCGGAAGTTTGCTTTGCTGTGCGCGCTCTGCTTAAATATTCTATTGTACACGGAAAATCTTTTAAACGTTCTTTAAAAGTATTATAATGTTGTAATGCCAGCACGGTAGTTGGCACGAGAATAGCCACTTGTTTGCTATCGGTAACTGCTTTAAAGGCAGCACGAATGGCAATTTCCGTTTTTCCAAAACCCACATCGCCACACACCAATCGGTCCATTGGCAACAGAGATTCCATGTCTTTTTTTACATCTACGGTGGCTTTTATCTGGTCGGGCGTATCTTCGTAAATAAATGAAGCTTCCAGTTCTTGTTGCAAATAACTGTCGGGCGAAAATTGGAAACCTTGCTCCGCTTTACGTTTAGCATACAGCTTAATCAACTCACGGGCAATGTCCTTAACTTTCGATTTGGTACGTTCCTTGAGTCGTTCCCACGCCCCGGAACCCAGTTTATTGATACGCGGTGCTTCGCCTTCTTTTCCTTTGTATTTGGAAATTCGGTGCAGGGCATGAATGCTCACAAATATAATGTCGTCGTCCTTGTAAACGAGTTTCACCATTTCCTGCATTTTACCATTCACATTGGTACGCACCAAACCGCCAAAAACGCCCACGCCATGGTCCACATGTACCATAAAGTCACCAATTTGGAACTGATTCAACTCTTTGAGTGTCATCACCACTTTACCTAGTCGGGTTTTGTCGGTTTTGAGTTGGAACTTATGAAAACGGTCGAAAATCTGGTGGTCGGAATAGCAGAGGATTGACAAATCATGGTCGATAAAACCTTCGTGCAAGGTGTTTTTTACAGGCTGAAAAGTAATATTATCACCCCTATCGGTAAAAATGGCAGCTATACGGTCGGTTTGTTTGGTGCTGTCGCTGAGAATGTAAATGCGATAATCGTCGTGCAACCATTTCTTGAGATTATCAGCTACCAAATCGAAGTTTTTGTGAAAAATCGGTTGTGGAGAAGTATTGAAGGCGACAGTAATTTTGCTTTTAAAATGTGCTTTTTCGCCCCATTCTATTTTCCGCAAAGGTTCTATCAATTTAAGAAATTCATCTCCGGTAATCAATGATTTATGCAGGCTTGAAACTTTGTGTTCGCCAGCATTTGCTTTTACAAGGGCCTCGTCATATAATTGATTCATCCGTTCACGTACAAAAGTTACATTTGCGAATGACATCCAGCATTTTGCTCCCATAAATTCCATAAATGAAACATGAGGCGAAGTGGTGTCGCGATGCAAATCTGGAACGATAATTATCTCATTTTTATGCTCTTGCGACAGTTGTGTTTCAATATCAAAGATGCGAATGGACTCAATTTCGTCACCAAAAAAGTCACATCGAAACGGCAATTCAAACGCAAAAGAGAAAATATCTACTATGCTACCACGTACAGAATATTGGCCAGGTTCGTAAACAAAATCAACTCTCTCAAATTTATATTCGTGCAGCATTTCCACCACAAAATCGATGCCCAAGCTTTCGCCCACGGTCATTTTCAACATCTTGGTTCTCATACCATTTTCCGAAATCACTTTCTGCATCAATGATTCGGGATAAGTAACAATAACGCAGGGTGAAGTATTGTTGGCCAACCTATTAAGTACTTCTGTGCGCAGAATTTCATTAGCCGCATCCAGTTGTGACAATTTTATGGCACGCTTGAATGACGATGGAAAGAAAAACACATCGTCGGTTGCAAGCATTAACTTTAAATCGTTGTAAAGATAAGCAGCTTCGTCGGCATCATTCATCACCAAAATGTGCGTATTTGGTTGGGTTTTAAAAATCGAAGCCACCATTAAGGATGAAGAAGAGCCACTCAAACCAGTAATTTTTACGTTAGGTTCCAGTGAAGAAGCCCATTGTGCAAGTGCTTTTACTTGCGGGTGATGGGCGTAAAGGTGTTGGAAATCGGAAAGAGTCATAGGAAAATTGTCTAAAGTCAAAGGACAAAGGACTAATGTTAAAGTACTATTGATTGCATTTAAAATAAAGGCTCTAAAACGTTATGGGGTGGCTACCCAAAACGCTATAGAGCCGTTATTTTTTTCGCTGGCAAAGATATTACTTTTTTTCTAAACAATTATCTTAATCAGCTAAAAATCATAGAATAATAAACTCAATATTGATGTATAATATTTTATTCACAATCTCATATTCCTTCCTTTCGATACAAATTTCATAATTCCGCCCTTCAGATACGCATAATTCCACCACCAAGCGGATAGATGCTTGAAAATCATTGCTTTTCGGAGTTTATAGGTTTTGTGGTGCTTCATTATTCCCAAATAGGAATTCATACTGCTCAAAAATGCTTTGAGGGTTTCTTTGTCGGGTTTTTGCTCACGAATTTTTGTATTATGCTGTGCCATAGAGGCAAAGAAATTTCCCGTTGTGCGCCGAGCAATGTATGTTCTATGTGGCTTAATCACTGCTCCAAGATATTGCACGCCTTTGCTATAATGCTGGAAATGAATTTTGGTGGGATGCAATTCTAATTTCAACTCCTTTTTCAGATAAGTTCGTATCACAGGAATACAACTTTTCAGGTATTCTTTATTGGGATGAATCAACACAAAATCGTCCACATAGCGTCCATAATATTTAATTCCTAACGTTTGTTTCACCCAATGGTCGAAGGCATTCATATAGATATTGCCAAACAGCTGCGAAGTAAGATTGCCAATGGGCAGCCCACAATGGGGCTTGGCGTGAAAAAGGCTTTTGGAGGGTGGTAAACCTTGCCAATCGGCTTTGCGTCCTTTTATTTTACAGCCCTGCGTGGGGTCGTTGAACAAGGTTTTCTCAATCAAATAAATGACAATAGAATACTCAAAATCAGCTTTATATAACTTTCCGAGCAGCTCGTCTTTTATTTTATTGTACAGCAGCTTTTTGTTCATTGCCATAAAGTAGCCTTTAATGTCCAGCTTTAGCACATAACAATCTTGCGAGTAATTTCTGGAACAGGAACGTATAAAATGGTCTATCCGTTTGATACCATAATGTGTGCCTTTTCCTCGGCGACAGCTATAACTATCGTTGATAAACGTGGGTTCAAAAATGGGTGAAATGTAATTGTAGATGAGATGGTGAATAATTCGGTCGCGAAAATCGGCTGCAAAAATTTCGCGCTTTACAGGTTTATTTACCACAAAGCAAATGCTTGGACGTGGCTGGTAGGTTTTATTAAATACCTCCTCGCAAAGGGCAAACACATTGGCTTCCAAATGTTTTTCAAACGCTAAGGCATTGTGCGTGTTGCGTTTATTTTTCCGTGCATCGTAATATGCCTGAAACATATCCAGCGTCAGTTTGTCGGTATCAATTACATTGAAAAGGGTTTGTTGCATAGAAGAAGTGAGCCAGAAGTCAAGTTAACGAGTAAACTAGTAGATGATTTTCAAAGATATTTGGTAACTAACTATTTAATATTGACATTTTTCAATTATCTTTGTTGTGGAATTAGCAAAAAATACAACTATGACCTTAATAGATAGAAACATAGATATGATTCGAACTTTATGTAAAAAGCATAAAGTAGCACGATTATTTGTTTTTGGGTCAGTACTCACCGATAGATTTAAAGAAAATAGCGATATTGATTTAATTGTTGATTTTCAAGATGTTGATTTATACGATTATGCTGATAATTATTTTGATTTAAAAAATTCGTTGGAACGTATATTCAATCGCAAAGTCGATTTATTAGAAAACCAAGCCATCAATAATCCTTACTTGCGTCAATCTATTGACTCACAAAAACAAATTGTGTATGGATAGCGATATAAAAACATAGCTCTATGATATTTTGCAATCAATAGGCGAGATAGATAGCTATTTTGAAGATAGACCAAGACTCTTTGACCAATATGTTGCCGATATAAGAACAAAACGTGCCGTAGAAAGAGACATTGAAATAATTGGTGAAGCAGTGAATCGAATTTTAAAGAAAAACAACGATTTTGAATTGGAAAATGCTCAAAAAATCATTGGTACGCGCAATCGGATAGCTCATGGATATGATAAAATTTCGGATGATTTAATTTGGAGCATCGTGATTAATCATTTACCCAAATTAAAGGAAGAAATTGTAGCATTAATGAAATTGTAAGGATTTGGCATCCCGCATTTCTACAAAAATCACCACATAATTAAAACCCACGCAAGAAATTCAATTCTTCTGCGTGGGTTTTTTGTTTTCCTTTAACCTCCACTCAACTTTTCCAAAGTAAAAGAAACTTTGGAAAAGTTGGGGAGAGGTTTTAAGTCCCTAACGCACCGCACTGAGAACCCATTCGCCTTATTGTTGTTGTTCCTGTTCACGTTGCTGTTGTTGTAGTTCATGTTCCTGTTCCAGGCGTTGCTCGTATTGTTCTCGGTACTGCTCCACCAGTTGTCGTTGTTACGGTAGCCACCCGGAAGGGCGCTGAAACTGTAGAGACGCGGCATGCCACGTCTCTACTCAATTTGTGACACTGGCATGTTTCAGCCCGTGCCATCTGTTATAGCTAATCTATTAATTATTAATTATTAATTA
>JFJP01001789.1_pt1 | contig 30176 bp, 28 predicted proteins | sample 431651 | NCBI WGS metagenome assembly JFJP01 (sample SAMN02602958, study PRJNA72255) | Microbial mat metagenome, whole genome shotgun sequencing project. | biome: fresh water; feature: sink hole; material: water; isolation source: purple microbial (photo- and chemosynthetic) mats found in... | reverse complement strand
GTGGGTTTGGGCGGCTGGGAGAATCACACGCCGGCGGAACTCTCTGGTGGCCAGCAGCAACGCGTGGCGATCGCGCGCGCCATCGTCACCGCACCGGCCGTGGTGCTGGCCGACGAGCCGACCGGCAACCTGGACACGCAGCGCAGCCACGAAATCATGGCCCTGCTGATGGGCTTGAACCAGGATCAGGGCATCACCGTGCTGATGGTGACGCACGAGCCCGACATGGCGGCCTACGCGCGACGCATGGTGCATTTCGTCGACGGCCGCATCGCCAGCGACGCGCCCAACCCGCACCCGACCAACTCGGCACCTGAGGCGTCGTTACCTGTGGAGACCATCTGATGCTGTACAGCGTTTTCATGCTGGCGTTGCGCTCGATCCTCCGCAACCTGATGCGCTCCTTCCTCACCATATTGGGCATTGTCATCGGCGTCAGCGCGGTGATCACCATGGTTACGCTCGGTAACGGCGCCACGCAGTCGATCAAGGCACAGATTTCCGGCCTCGGCACCAATCTGCTCATGGTACGGCCTGGTCAGCGCATGGGACCGGGCGGCGGCGGTGGCGGCGGCGGTGTGCCGCAATTCAAGGAAGGCGATGCCGAGGCCATCCTGTCACAGATCGGCGGTGTCGCCGCCGTCGCACCCGAAGGCCGTTCCAGCCTCACGGTGGTGGCGAACGGTCGCAACTGGGCCACCAGCGTCATCGGCAGCAGCAACGCCTGGTTCGATACCGGCAACTGGAAGCTCGCCAGCGGCCGCCTCTTCGCTGCCGATGAACAACTGGCCGGCGCTGCGGTGTGCATCATCGGCGAGACGGTGAGGCGCGAAATTTTTGACGGCACGCTTGGTCATACCGGCCTCGGCGAGCAATTGCGGGTACGCAAGTTCTCCTGCACCGTGATCGGCATCCTGGCCGCCAAGGGCCAGAGCGGCATGGGCGACCAGGACGACACGGTCGTGGTGCCGCTACGCACTCTGCAGCGGCGCGTGACCGGCAGCGTCAAGGTTGCCACTCTGCTGGTATCGATGCAGGATGGCAGTGACGGCACGCGGCTGAAGGCCAGCCTGAAACAACTGCTGCGCGAACGCCGCAACCTTGCCCCAGATGATGATGACAACTTCAACATCTTCGATACGCAGCAACTGGCCGAAACGCTGTCGAGCACAACCCAGGTGCTGACCACCCTGCTCGGCGCCGTGGCTGCGGTAAGCCTGCTGGTCGGCGGTATTGGCATCATGAACATCATGCTTGTGAGTGTCACCGAGCGCACTCGCGAAATCGGTCTGCGCCTGGCCATCGGCGCGCTGGAACACGAAGTGCTGTTGCAATTCCTGATCGAGGCGATTGTCCTGTCGGCACTGGGCGGCGTGGTCGGTATCGTGATTGCCACTGCCGCGTCCTGGGGTCTGTCTTCCCTGATGGACGTGCCTTACGCCTTTGACCCGTTCATCAACCTGCTGTCGCTGGCCTTTTCAGCCGGCATCGGCGTGCTGTTCGGTTACTTCCCGGCCCGTCGCGCCGCGCGCATGGACCCGATCGAGGCACTGCGGCACGAGTAAGGAATGGTTCCGGCGAGATCGTCCAGCGCCTCGTCGGTCCAGATTATCCAGCAACGCTAATCAGGATCTGTTCATACGCCTTACCGAACAGGCGGACGCCTTCGGTTTGCAATGATTCGCCGACTTCACCGAGGTCGATACCCAAAACCCTGAGTGCTTCAATATGGCTATTTGCCTCGTTAATTCCTGTTGTCAGGGTGGCGGCAGCGCAGCCATGGTCTCGGAATGCCGCCAGGGTTGCATCCGGCAGGGTGTTGATGGTTTCCGGGCCGATCAGCGGTTCGACGTAGAGCAAATCGCTGTAAGCCGGATTCTTGTTGCCAGTGCTGGCCCAAAGGGGTGTCTGCGGCCGCACGTCAGCTTGGGCGAGCGTAACAAAGGCCGAACCGTGGAAAATATTAAGGTAGCGGGAATGGCATTGCTTGGCGAGGGCTACACCGGTTCTGCCCCTGAGCATCTGGGCCGGTGTTGTGCCAATGGCGTCGAGGCGCTTGTCCACCAGGGTGTCGACACGGCTCAGGAACACGCTGGCCACGGAGCGCAATTGTCCGGCATTACCGCCGTCATCCAGCCAGCGCTGCGCTCCGCGCAGATAGGCCTGCGCCACCGCTTCGTACTGCGCCACCGAGAAAATCAGCGTGACGTTGACGCGGATGCCTATAGCGGTCAACTGCTTGAAGGCCTGCACCCCGGCGGGCGTGCCTGGCACCTTGATGAGCAGGTTCTCGCGACTGACCGCACGCCGCAGGCGTTGTGCCGCCGCTATCGTGTCCGCCACATTGTGCGCCAGGACGGGCGAGACTTCGAGACTGACATAACCGGTTTCGCCCTGGCTGGATACATAGGCCGGCAGCAGAATATCGCAAGCCGCCTGTATATCTGGAATGACCAGTGCCTCGTAACGCGCTTCGGCAGCGAGGGGCGAACCGCGCAATTGATCGAGATCCTCGCGGTAATAAGGACTCCCGGCAATGGCTTTCTGGAAGATGGCGGGATTGGAGGTGACGCCGTCGACGCCGTCCTCGGTCATCAGACGCTGCAAGCTGCCTTCCTGCAACAGCGCGCGTGAGAGATTATCGAACCAGACGTGCTGGCCCAGTGTCTTGAGCGCGAGCAGTGGATTGTCGTTCATGTGCTTGTCCCTTGCATTGGCCATTTCCAGTCGCGTATTTCCGGCATGTCTACACCGTGCTGGTGGATGTACAGGGTGTGCTCGGTCAGCTTGTCGCGCATGCGTTGCTTGATGTGTGCCGCCTGCGGTTGCAGCTTCGGCACCCGGTTCGCTACATCCATTACCAGGTGGAAGCGGTCCAGCGTGTTGAGTACCACCATGTCGAACGGTGTGGTGGTTGCGCCTTCTTCCTTGTAGCCACGCACGTGCAGGTTGGCGTGGCTGGTGCGCCGGTAAGTCAGGCGATGTATCAGCCACGGGTAACCGTGGTAGGCAAAGATGATCGGCTTGTCGGTACCGAACAAGGAATCGAATTCCTTGCTCGATAACCCATGCGGATGCTCCTCCTGTGGTTGCAGGGTCATCAGGTCAACCACGTTGATGAAGCGCATTTTCAGGTCGGGCGCCAACTCGCGCAGGAGGGCGATGGCCGCCAGCATTTCCAGCGTTGGCACGTCGCCCGCCGCCGCCAGTACGATGTCCGGTGCGACTGACTGGTCGTTGCACGCCCATTCCCACATGCCGATGCCGGCGCTGGCGTGGTTTATGGCGGCGCCCATGTCCAGCCACTGCTGCTCGGGCTGCTTGCCGGCGACGATGACATTGATCAGGTCGCGGCTCTTCAGACACTGATCGGTGACATAGAGCAGGGTGTTGGCATCCGGCGGTAGATAGACACGGATGATGTCGGCCTTTTTGTTCACCACATGATCGATGAAGCCCGGGTCCTGGTGCGAGAAGCCGTTGTTGTCCTGCCGCCAGACGTGCGAGGTGAGCAGGATATTGAGCGAAGCGATGGGACGGCGCCAAGGAATCTCGCCGCAGACCTTGAGCCACTTGGCGTGCTGGTTGAACATCGAATCGACGATGTGGATGAACGCCTCGTAGCAGGAAAATAGCCCGTGCCGTCCGGTCAGCAGATAACCTTCCAGCCAGCCTTGGCAGGCGTGCTCGGAAAGAAATTCCACCACGCGGCCATCGACGGCGAGATGGTCGTCGTAGTCGAAGCGCTCGGCCATCCAACTGCGGTCAGTGACCTCGAACAAGGCGCCGAGGCGATTGGAGTTGGTCTCGTCCGGGCCGAAGACGCGGAAGTTTTCCAGGTTCTTCTGCATCACGTCGCGCAGGAAAGCCCCCATCACCCGCGTTGACTCGGCCATCGTTCCACCGGGCGTAGGTACAGCCACCGCATAGTCACGGAAATCAGGCAGGCGCAGAGCGCGCAGCAACACACCGCCGTTGGCACGGGGATTAGCACCCATACGGCGTTCACCGATGGGTGCCAGCGCTGTCAGCTCGGGCATCAGCCGGCCATCGGCATCGAACAATTCCCGAGGCCGATAGGACTGCATCCAGCGCTCCAGCAGCAGCACATGCTCGGGTTTTTCCATTTCGCTGAACGGTACCTGGTGCGAGCGCCAATAGTCCTCGGTTTTCTTGCCATCCACTTCCTTCGGCCCGGTCCAGCCCTTGGGTGAGCGTAGTACGATCATGGGCCAGCGCGGGCGGCTCGTGTCGTTGCCATTCCGCGCCCTGTGCTGGATTGTGCGAATTTCGGTAATCACCGTATCGACCGTGACGGCCATGAGCCGATGCATGACTTCCGGTTCGTCGCCTTCCACGAAATAGGGCTTGTAGCCATAACCCGTCAGCAGGTTCTCCAACTCGTCATGTCCGATACGGGCGAGAACGGCCGGACTGGCGATCTTGTAGCCATTCAGGTGAAGGATCGGCAGCACCGCGCCGTCCGTGCGCGGATTCAGGAATTTATTGGAGTGCCAGGAAGTGGCCAGTGGTCCGGTTTCCGCCTCGCCGTCGCCCACCACGCAGCAGGCGATCAGGTCGGGGTTGTCGAATACGGCGCCGTAAGCATGGAACAGGGCATAGCCGAGTTCGCCACCCTCGTGGATCGAGCCCGGCGTTTCCGGCGCGGCATGGCTGGGAATGCCGCCCGGAAAGGAAAACTGGCGAAACAGGCGGCGCATGCCATCCTCGTCCTGCGAGACATCGGAATACAGTTCGCTATAACTGCCTTCAAGCCAGGTATTGGCTACCACCGCCGGGCCGCCGTGGCCGGGGCCGGCGATAAAGATCATGCTCAGATCCTCGCGCCTGATCACCCGATTCATGTGTACGTAAATAAAGTTCAGCCCTGGCGTGGTACCCCAGTGACCCAGCAGGCGCGGCTTGATGTGCGCTCGTTGCAGCGGTTCTTTCAGCAGTGGGTTGTCGAGCAGATAGATCTGCCCCACTGAAAGATAATTGGCGGCGCGCCAGTAGGCATCGATTTGCTTTAATTCTTCAGGGTCGTGCAGTGTGGTGGCCGGGAGCATGTCGTATCCAGTGTGTCATCCAATGCGAGGACTCACCACCAACTGGCTCAGCCAAGCATATTTGCATTCATGAAAAAAGTCGGCGCTAGCGAGACGGCACCTGGAGACCAGAAACAATGGCGACGAAAGCGGGGGCCGGAAATTACGGGTCAACCAAGCAGCCCCGGAGCAAAAGTCCGGGGAACACTTGGCGGTGTGCTGGCTTACTGTTGGCCCTTGACAATCATGTCATTCTTGACTGACGTCACGCCTTTGACGGCCTTGGCAACAGCCACGGCCTTGTCGATATCGGCGCGGGATCTGACGAAGCCGGTCAGCTGTACCGTGCCTTTGTTGGTTTCGACGTTAATTTCGGCGGACTTCAGCGAAGGCTCGCCCAATACCGCAGCTTTCACCTTGGTCGTAACAACGGCGTCGTCGATGTATTCGCCGGGAGATTCGTGCTTGACTGCCGGGGCAGCGGGCTTCTCATCGGCAGCCTTGGTTGCCAGTGTGGGGGCCATCGACGCCTTCGCGTTAGCCTTTGCATTAGCCTTGGCATTGACCTCTGCGGCCTTTGCTTCCTTCACGCAGATCTTCTTGTCGTCTGCGGATAGCGAAGCACATGCTGCTTTGGCGGATTTGTATTCGGCCGCTATCTTTTCTTTCTCGGCCTTGTATTCATCCTTTGACATGACTTGTGCTGCCATGGCGCCAGTGCTGAACGCGAGGGCAATCGCAACCGCGATAGCATTGGTGTGACGTGTGATCATGGTAGTTCTCCCTTTACGAAGTAAATCGAATGCTGACGTAGCGTCCGAGTTGTTGATGCCGCAGTTTTTGACTCAGGTGATATTTTCTATTTGCAAAGGCTCTGCCATCCGGACTTCCGCTTTTCCACTTCATCGATATCGATGCCGTAGTCTTCCAGCAGTCGACCGGAAAGTTGCTCGCGCTTGCCGGTAACCACATCCAGCTGATTGTCGGTAAGCTTGCCCCGTATTACCTTCAGATTGCCCTTGATTTGCCGCCAATTGCCTTCGATACGATCCCAGTTCATTGCTTTCTCCCTTGTGCATGGTGCAAGTGACATACCTGATCTGGACTGACGAAACATTGGTCACTATCTTCAGCAGTTACGCTAATTTGGCTTGATTGGAGGTCAGGTAGACTTCGATGTCGCGCAAGGATTCGCGCCACGTCAATTGCGCGAAGACCCTCACGCGAAACCTCCGCTACAAGCCAACGGTTTTAGCGACGGGAAAATTCATCAGATCCACGGGGCACCGATGAGTCTCCTCATGGACGCGCAGATTGGCGATGGTCGCCATCACTTGCTTGTTTCGTGTCCAACAACACCGCCCACCACTGCTCCGCCCACCACTGCTCCGCCCACGGTACCGACTGCACTACCACCCGTAAGCACGGCGCCCCCGACAGCCCCGACACCCGCCCCGATGGCTGTATTCTTGTCCTGCGTCGACATGCCCGAGCAGCCCGTTAGTCCAATTAGGATTGCAGCGAATGCCGTACCGACGGTAAAGATTTGTTTGTTCATTGGGTTACCTCATTTCTGAATATAAATGGCGCGATGTGCATCAAGTCCGGTCATCGGCGACTATTGCTTGTTGAACTTGAGCTTCGCCTGATTCAGGCAGTGATCCTTGGCGGCGCCCGCGTATTCATCACACCTTTCCTTCGCAACTCCGTACTGAGCATCCAAAGTTTCCGCCGCAGCATCATTTTTTGCCTCGGCAGATTTTTTGCCAGCCTCGTTGCGCGCTTCGGTAGATTTACCCTTGGCTTCAGCGTTCGCATCGTTTGTCTTCAACGCGGCCTTTGCGTTCGATTTCGCTTCGGTCTTGGCGGCTTTGGCCTCCTTAACGCAAATATCCTTGGCAGTTCCGGCCTTGTCGTCACAGCGCTCATCCGCAACGGCATATTCAGCCTCCGCCTTGGCAACGAGCACCTTGTAATCAGCTTTTGCCGAAGGTCTGTAACCTGCCTCAAGTTCTGCTTTGGCTACTTTTTCTTGGCCTTTCGCCTCTTCCATGCAGATATCGTTGGCGTTACCGGACAAACTGCTACATGCCGACTTGGCTAGTTTGTATTTCGATGAAATGTTATCCCCGGCAGTTTTGTACATATCTTTCGACATGTTCTCCGCCATTGCTCCGCAGCTGAACGCCAAGCCAACCGCAACTGCAACCGTGATCGAATTGAATTTGAATATATTCATAAAAGAACTCCAGAATTTGACAATCGTTGGAGTGTGGCATCCGCCAATCACTCCTTACCTTGAGTTGGTGTATCCGGCCTAATTGCTTTGCCGAGTACCTACCACCTCAATCTCGACGCGACGATCAGGCTGCAGGCAAGCAATCACCTTGGCACTCTTTGCGCCGAGGCATTCGCCTTCCTTGGTTATTGGCTGTGTCTCGCCACGACCTTCTGTCTGGACCCGGTTTGCGTCGATCCCGTTGCCAACCAGATAGGTTTTAACCGCGGCAGCACGTTTTTCCGACAGCGCTTGGTTATAGGTTTCCGACCCGAAACGGTCGGCATGACCAACGGCCATGATTACTTCAGGTTTGATGTCCTTGCTCTTCGCGACAAATTCATCAAGAGCTGCCCGCCCTGCCGGACTAAGGTCTGCCTTGTTGAACTTGAACAGAGTGTCAGCATCCAGCTTCACACGCTGCGCCGCGGGTTTAACTGTGGGTGCTGGCGCTGCGGCTAGCGGCTTCTTCTCGGGGTCTGCCACTTTGGCCGCTGTCCGCACGAGGTCCGGGTCGCATTCGGCAATAGCCAACGCTGGAGTCCAGTAACCGGTACGCCAACATAGATTGGTACCACTTCTTGCAACGACATTGCGTTGATCAACGAGATAACCGGACTTGTCCGTCGAGTTTGCCTGAGCCATTGCCACATTTGACATCGCACCGAATGCCATCGCACATGATAGGGCCAGCAGTATTTGCTTCTTGGTGAATGAATCGTTCATGATAATTTCCGATCAATAAAAGTCGCGTCATTTCCGCCTTGAATATCATTCGCGCATCCGACTGTCTGCAAAAGCGGCGAGATACTGACAGTCACGGCCAACCGATGAAAATCCGACCATCGATCACTGACACGATCATCAGCTCAACAGGTAGATTTCTCTGTGCGCTATCGCGCATAACCTGAACTACTTCGAATATATAAAGTCGGCGCTGGCAACACGGCAGCGTCCATTGCCCGATATTTGCCCCGGACATCTGGGTAGGCACCGTGTGTGCAATCCCACCGACTTTCACAGCAACTCGCTGAAACTAGCGCTGGGTGATCGGGGTATTGCCGGGGGAAATAACAATCTCGACGCGCCGGTTCAGCTGGCGATTCGTTGCCGTATCATTCCCTGCGACTGGATAGGCCTCGCCATAAGCGCGCGTAGCGATTCGATCACGGGCGATACCCATTTCCTGTAGGGTGTCTCGTACAGCCCCCGTACGGCGCTCGGATAATTCCTGGTTGTGCGCCGACGTCCCGGTGCTATCGGTAAAACCTTCAATCATCACCGTGCGCAGTGGATGACCCTGCAGTACATCGGCTAGCTTACGAAGTGAACGTGTCCCGCTCTCATTCAAGCGCGCCTGATCGCTTCCAAACAACACATCACCCAAGGTGATGACCAGGCCTCGTTCAGTCTGCTTGGCTGCCAGTTCTGCCAGCTGTGCTTCCAGTTTTGTGTTTTGCGCCAGGGCTTCTTCCGTCTTGCGCTGGGCTTCGATTGCATCGGCCTGTGCAACCTGCGCTGTCACCTTTGATTGCTCTGCGCTGGCACGGGCCTGATTGGCTTCACTCGTGCGTTGATCGAGGCGCACCTGGTCACGTTCCCGGCCAGCACCCGCTACCTCTGCTTCCGCCGATTTCTGCTTGGCCACTTCCTGAGTCAGCGCAATCTTTTGCTTGGCAAGATAGGCCAGTTTGTCGATCTGATCGCTGCTGTCATTATTACTGGCTGCCGCATTGGCTAACGCCAAAGCATCGCCGGCCTGCTTCAGTTCGAGCGAGGCAAAGCTGGCCACCTTTGGATTGCCTTGCGCTATCTGGTAATCACTGCGCGTCTGATCTAGCAGAGTGGTTGTCTTCGGCAAGGAGCCACAGGCGCCAAGGAGCGCTGCAATAACCAATAGCGTAGGGGTAAACGATGTGGATTTCATGATTGGAACCTTTTGATTGTTGCGACATGCTGCGTGGCCAGTTGGCCGACGCAGGGTGACATGGCGAATACGTGACCTATTTGGCGGCTCGGTCGAGTTCTTCACGCAGAACCCGAATATCTTCGTTCAGGGTATCCGCGGCCATTTGAGCCTTGCTTGAATTAGCCTTGCCTTGCGCCAGCTTTGCATCCGCCCGCGCCTGGTCGGCAAGTTCTATTGCCAACTTATAGTTCCTGGCCGCCATGGCCTTGTTCGCCAACGCCAACTTTTCACGCGCAGACTTCATTTCGACTGGTGCAAATTCGGTACCGCCCGCACCGGCCGCATTGTCGACTGCGGCCTTGGACACGGCCACATCAGCAGTGGCCGGTGTCTCCAGCGTGCTGCAGCCGGCTGCCAGAGCAAAAGCGGTAGCGTACAGAACCTTGATAAAGTACCTTGAGTTTTTTGTCATATCCTTCTCCGTATTGAGTCACTAAAAAAACACAGCCTTGGCTGAATGTTGTTATAGGTCTCGGTTACTTTGAAGTCAGTTCGATGGCACACATAGTGGAAATATTACTTATCGCTTACCGGCATTCATGCTTGGCCACTATGGCGAGGCAAGATCACGGTGATCGTGGTCAGGTTTTCCGGATCGGAAACCGTTAGCGCAACATGCCCGTTCTGCGCCTCGGCGAGCAGCCGGGCAGAATAGGTACCCAGACCGGTGCCGCCCTGCTTGCCGTGGGTGACGAACTTGTCAAAGAAGCGCGCGCGAATCTCGGCCGGCACCACTCCCTTGTTTTTGATGATTATGGAAAGAGGTGTTTCATCATTCAGGGTGACGACCACCCGGCTTTTATCGGGCGCGGCTTCGCAGGCATTCTTGATCAGGTTCTGGAACAGGGAATAACAGAACATGGCGTCACCCAACGCCTGCGGCGTCTCCTTACCTACCGGCAGCGTTATATCGATAGCAATGGTGAGATGTTTTGCGGCGAACGTCGTGCGCGCAGTTTCGACAATGCGGCTCAGGATGTCGCCAATCTTGACAGGCTTGGCATCGAGCTTGAAGCGACCGGTCTCGATCTTGAAGAGTTCTGAAGACAGATTGATCATGTCGAGCACCTGCAACGTGGTCTCCTCGACCACCCGCAGTTGCTCGACCTGCTTGCGGTTGGTCGATGGATTATCAGCCAGCGCCTGTACCAGTCCGATCACGCCAGCCAGCGGTCCTTTCAGATCATGCCGCGTGATGTTCTCGACATCCTCACGCAAGCGCGCCAACGCCAGCATGCCATCGTAGTCGGCCTGCAACTGCTTGCGCTGTTCGACAAAGCGCATGAAGTTGCGCACCCGCGGTTTGAGTACATCGGGATCGATGGGCTTGGTGATGAAGTCCACCGCGCCGAGTTCCAACCCCTTGAGGCGCGCGTCGTCACCGGTCATGGCAGTAACGAAAATCACTGGAATGGCTTCCGAGGTTGGGTGCTCGCGCATGTGCCGGGCCACTTCGAAACCATCCATACCGGGCATCATGATGTCGAGCAGCACCAGATCCGGTGGATTGTTCGACTGGCATATCTCAAGTGCTTTCACACCGGAATGTGTAATGCGGACCCGATATTCGTCCATGAAAAGGTGCGACAGCAGTATCAGGTTATCAGCCGTATCGTCGACGACAAGAATCGTTGGGCGCACTGCTTCACTATTGACTTGAGTTTCGGACGGCGCCTCGCCAGCTGAATGGAGCACAGGCTTTGCAGCACGGGCGCGGGGCCCCGCCGTCAGCGCCTTATCGATGTGCGCGGCAAGACGTTCTGCGGTATAAGGTTTGACCAGCAAGTCACTGACACCACTGGCAATCGCCTCCTCGATGCGCTGACGTTCGGCTTCGGCAGTAATCATGATGAATGGCAGGCGCGACAGTTTCGTGTCGCCACGCACCGCCTTGAGGAGTTCGAGCCCCGACATGACCGGCATGTTCCAGTCGGACAGCACGATGTCCACGCGCTGCCTTTTCAGGAGGCGCAACGCCTCGACACCATTTTTGGCCAAAACGATGGTGTGCACCCCCATTGCACGCAGCTGCCCCGAGGTGACTTTGCGCATGGGCTCAAAGTCGTCCACGACGAGAAACACCGTCTCCTTGGTAATCGTTTTCGGTTGCTGCCTGACCTCTGGGCGGGGAACATCATTCATGCGCACAGGGTAGCGCCATCCACATTCTCACGTATGTGCGATGTCGCACCAATCGATGTTTCCTGTAAATGGATAATGGCTGGAACACACGAAAGGATGCGGATGGCCAGGGTATTGATCATCGAAGACAACCCGCTGAACATGAAGCTGGCTGTGCTTCTGCTACAAAACGCCGGCCACGCGGTGCTGTGCGCGGTCGATGCCGAACAGGGGCTGATGCTGGCCCATACGCAATCGCCTGACCTGATTCTGATGGACTTTCAACTTCCCGGCATGGACGGCCGAGCAGCAACGGCATTGCTCAAACAGGATCCGGCTACCTCCGCCATTCCCGTGATTGCCCTTACCGCGACGGCACACGCCGGCCACATCGCCAGTCTCATCGCTGGTTGCGACGCTTATGTTGCCAAGCCATTGTGCTACCAGGCGTTGTATGCAGCGATCGATGCCCTCCTGAACAAAGATGCCGCGCAACCCGCCATTGCCTATAGGCCTCCTGCCGAATCCGTACATGACGTAATTACCCCGACGGTGGACCTTGGCATACTCGAAGGCTTGGTCGGTAGTGACCCGGCGGTGATTCTGGAGTTCCTGGACACCTTCCGCGGCAGTGCCGAAAAGATCGTGCCGGAATTGCAAGCGGCCTGTGTCTCAAATCAACCGCTGGCGGCGGGCAAGCAGGCCCATATGCTGAAATCTGCGGCCTACACCATCGGTGCGCGGGTACTCGGCGGACTCTGTGCGGAAATCGAGGTGGCCGGGAAGACCGGCCGGGAGGAATCTCTGGCGGCACTGTTCGCGCTGTTTGAGCAGGAAATCAAGCGCGTCTTCGCGTTTCTCGATGCTATTCAGGAAGAACGCCGTCCCGTACCTATTAACTTTCCACGGGAATTGAGGGTGACACCCGCTTCACGCCGTTGAAGGCGCTCGATTTCAGATAGAACGTCTTCGAGTTTGGTTTCCATTTCCAGGTCGGCGTCAGCCAGGTTGCTCACCTCATCGTTGGTGATATCCAGCTTGCCTTGAATGGACCGCAGCATTTGCAGTACCCGGGTCAGTTCATGCTCGGTCAGCAGACCGGTTTGCAAACTCAGGTCGGTGAGCCGCCCGGCTTCCTTGCCTAACAGGTTCTGGCTGATCAGCACAAAGGTCGTCAGGAATACCGCTTCCAGCGACACGACCATCGTCAGGAATCCGTAGGGATAGGGGTCGAATGGCGTAATACCGGCATGACCCGAGTTGCTAAAAATCCAGACACTAAACCAGGCAACATGCACATACAGGAAAGCCATGCTGCCCGAAAAGCTGGTGATGCGGTTGGCGATACGATCCTGCAAACCCTGGTCGCGGACAGCCTTGAGGCGGACCTGAATGATCTTGCGAATGTTCCGTTGAATGACGGTGGACAGTGCCGGATTATCTTCTTTATGGTCGGCGATTTCCTTTTGCAAGAAACGCACTTCCAGCAGGTTATGCACACGCGTCAGCACCTCGACGCGTTCGAGCGGTTTGCTGACGAAATCTTTGGCACCGGATTCCAGTGCGCGCGACTTGTGATCTACATCGGCGGTGATAACCAGCACAGCCGGGCTATCGTCCGTGCTAATAATTTGCAGCAACTCCATAACCTGGAATCCATCCAGATCAGGCATCTGGATATCGAGCAAGATCAGGTCATACTGGTTTTTTCGTTGCAGCGCGCTGACCTGCAACGGTTGTTTAGTCGAGGAAACGGCAGTGTAGCCGGCGTTCTCCAAGATACGCACCAGAACGCGGACATCGAACTCCTGATCGTCAACAATCAGGATTCTGGCACTCAGGAAGTCGGATGCGGCAACGGTCATACAGGCAATAACGCCGGCCCTTGATCGGGCATTATTCAAACATCCGTCAGTTGATCGTAAATGGCGGCGAAGCGATCGGTGTTGGCAATGAAACCGGCCAGCACTGCCGGATCGAAATGCCCCGGTTCAGTACGGCCATCGCCCAACGTGATGATCTCGACGACCCGCGCATGATCGATGGGCTGCTTGTAGGGGCGGCGGCTACGCAGCGCATCATAGACATCGCAGATTTGCATGATGCGCGCAGCCAAGGGAATCGCCTCGCCCTTGAGTCCGTTCGGATAGCCGCTGCCATCCCAGCGCTCGTGATGACTGAGCGCAATTTCAGCTCCCATGCGCGTGTACGGCGAGGCGCCGCGCGCCAGAATACTGGCACCCAGCGTGCAGTGACTCCGCATGACGACCCATTCCTCGGGCGTGAAGCCGCCCGGTTTGAGCAACACGTTGTCAGGAATGCCGATCTTGCCAATATCGTGCATCGGGCTGGCGTGGAAAATGGCGGCACTGACATCGGCAGGCAGGTTCATGGCCTCGGCCAGTACCCGGCAATAATGGCTGATGCGGCGAACGTGGTGACCGGTCTCTTCATCCTTGTGCTCTGCCGCGCGCACCAGGGTAAATACCGTATCACGATAGGCTTCTTCGACCTGCGCAGTACGCTCCTTAACCTGCTCTTCGAGAATGCGGTTGTGATTGGCGAGGAAATCGCCGTATTCTTTAAGCCGCAACAGGTTGCGTACACGTACCGTCAGGTCGGCCCGATTGATTGGCTTGGACAGGAATTCTTCGGCGCCGGCCTCGAGCGCCCTGAGCTTCGATGCACTGTCGTCGAGCGCAGTCACCATGATCACCGGCACCGGTTGCGTGCGAGGATCAGCCTTCAAATGCGCGACAGTCTCGAACCCGTCCATGTCCGGCATCATGACGTCCAGCAGAATCAGGTCGAGCATTTCTGAAGCCGCAACTACCAATGCTTCGCGGCCGTTTCGGGCGGACCGCGTTACATAGCCTTCGGCATGTAGCAGGGTTTCCAGCAACTTGACGTTGCGGGCCTCGTCGTCAACAACGAGAACAGTAGCGACTTTCGACGTGGTCATCGTAGGGGCAACTTACGCAAAGTCGATCATCGAATCTGTACGACATCGCACATACGGCAACCCGATAAAACCGCTGATGCACCGGGCGAGCCACAGAGCGACGTCACGGTTTCAGCGCGCACCCAAGGCTCACCACAAACCGTTCTTAACCGGCAACAGCACTCCACCCTCGTGGCGCTTGAGCCACGCATCATTTGAATGCTGGCCGTAATTCTCCTTGTTGCCACCAAAGGCAACATATTTTTTACGAACTTCTGGCGCCACGCCAAAACCCTTGGCTTCTTCTTCTGTCATGGTCTGCAGGAACCCCTGCCAGCGCGTGTTATCGGCAATCGCTGAAGCGCCACGCGTGGCATGTTGTTTTCCATGGCGCTCATCAAGCGGCAAGCCATGTGACACGTGGTGCAAGAACAGTACTGAAGCGCCGGTTTCAGTCGCCACATAATCGAGCAGCGACAACACACCAGCCATTTCACCACTATCGTTTTCGATGCCTCGATGCCATAGGCTGATGGTATTCAACACCACCAGACGGGCCTTGCTGGCACCGTGCATGACGGCATCAAGCCATTGCTTTTCCTGAAGATTGCACCGCCTGCCCATCAGGGGTTCGATTACCAGGTGTGCAGCCACTTCACGGCGGGTTTCCTCGTCAAGATGGGTCCCGATCGCATGAAGCCGCCGCTCAATGACCGCCTCGGGATCTTTTGCATTCAGGATGACGGCCTTGCCATGACGTCTGATGCCAAGATTAAGCAAAGCAGAATCCGCACGGGCGCTGGCCACGCCCATGGCAGCTTCGAGCGCATAGAAGCTCTTGCCGGTGGATCCTGCAGCTGCCAGACCTCCGACGGTACCGGCAAGAAATCCGGGCCAGACAAAATCAAGCGCAGGCGGCTCGATGGAAAAGGCTTTAGCAATATTGATGGACACGATTAACCTCCTGCTGTGCAAGTATGCTGAAACAGTTATGCGGAGACTCGAAAGTCCCCGCTGGCAACAAACTGAATGACTGTTTGCCCTTTACCGCCATGCCATTATTGACAGCCTTCACGGCGTTGACGGTACGCGCAAGGGCGACGGCCTTGTCGATATTGGCGCGAGTGCTGACGAATCCAGTCAGATGGATTTATTGATATCGGCTTTCAGATCACCATACCCGGCCTGCACTTTTCCGTTGGCATTCTGAGTCTTGCCTTTTTGCTCCAGCACTTTGTTGCCAACCACCTTGCCGGTTACCTCCTTCAATTTTCCCTTTGCTTCTTCGATTCGACCTTCGACTTGATCTTTGTTCATGGCTGGCTCCTGAGTATGTTGCTTGTCAATTGAGTCGAACACCGAAACTGATAATCGGCATTTCTCAACGCGTAAGGCTACCCATTGACCTGGATGCATTCTGTTCGGCAGGACGCATATCCGGATTGTTGCTACGCCTTGAAAATTGACCACGGGTGATTGCCATGGACATGTTTGGCAAGGTAAGGCGACCGCGGATTCGCGCATGGTGCCTGTCAATGGCGCCAGGCCCAAGGAGAGCCGGTTAACGCCGAGCGGGCGAGAGCAGCTCGCTATTTCAGCTGGAACAAAGCAAGAAGGCCCGGAGTTGTCTCCGGGCCTTCAGCTTGTTCAAAACTCTATTTTTCGGGGCGCCCCCGAAAGTTCAAAAGATTATCGTTCTGTTGAAAAGTTTATTTCAACTAAACAGTGAGCAGGGTATCAGGCGAAATTCTTTGCCACGAAATCCCAGTTGACCAGATTGCCGAGGAAGGTCTCGACGAACTTCGGCCGCAGGTTGCGGAAGTCGATGTAGTATGCGTGTTCCCAGACGTCGACGCAGAGCAGCGCACGGTCGGCGGTGGTCAGCGGAGTGCCGGCGGCGCCCATGTTGACGATGTCGACCGAGCCGTCGGCCTTCTTCACCAGCCAGGTCCAGCCGGAACCAAAGTTGCCCACGGCGCTGGTCTGGAAGGCTTTTTTGAATTCGTCGAACGAGCCCCATTTCTTGTTGATGGCATCGGCCAGGGCGCCGGTGGGCGCGCCGCCGCCATTGGGCTTCATGCAGTTCCAGAAGAAGGTGTGGTTCGACACTTGGGCGGCATTGTTGTAGATGCCTCCGGCGGGGGCCTTCTTGACGATGGCTTCGAGGTCGAGGGCTTCGTATTCGGTGCCCTTGATCAGGTTGTTGAGGTTGGTGACGTAAGCCTGATGGTGCTTGGCGTAGTGGTATTCGAAGGTTTCCTTCGACATGTGCGGCGCCAGGGCGTCCATTGCGTAGGGCAGGGCGGGTAGGGTGTGTTCCATTTTTGTGTCTCCTGTGTCGGGTTGCAATGTTGGGAATACGTTGGGAAAGCTAATGTCCGACGATTCTAGTCGGGAAATGTTTGCGTGACAAGCGCCGTGGCCGAGCCGCGATCAAGTTGCAGGCTGACGCTGGCGTTGGGGGCAAGGCGGGCCGCGTCCGTAACGACCCGGCCGGCATCGTCGCGGACAATGGCGAATCCACGCGCGAGGGTTGCCCGCGGGTTAAGCGCGGCCAGGGCGGATTGCAGGCGGGCGATTTGCGTCGCATGCCGCGTCAGCAGGGCGGCAGCGGCACGGGCGAGCCTTTCGCGCTGGCGGGCGATGGCCTGATGGCGCATTGACAGATCGGGCGGGCGACGTTGCAGCAGCAATTGCAGGGTCTGCATGCGCGAACGCCGTGCTTGCGTCATCTGGCGGCCGGCGCCGGCAAGACGCGAAGCAAGATGGGCCAACCGCTGGCGCAAGGCGCCGAGGCGCTGCGCGGGATGCACCAGGCGATGGGCCAGCAGGTCGACGCGCTGCATCAGTGTTTCGACGCGGTCGTGCATGGCGCCGTGCAAGGCGTCGCCAAGCACTGCTGTTTCTCTCGCCGCGGCAAACCAGCCGGCGCTGGCGAGTTCGGCTGCTGCGGTGGGCGTGGCGGCGCGATGGTCGGCAACATAATCGACGATGGTGGTATCGGTTTCGTGGCCGACACCGCAAATAGTCGGCGCTAGCGACACGGCAATGGCACGCGCCACGGCTTCGTCGTTGAAGGCCCACAGGTCTTCGATGCTGCCACCGCCGCGCACGATCAGCAGTACCTCGCATGCGTCGACTTCGTTTCGTTTGGCGGCGGTGGCGAGCGCGGCAACGATGGCCGTGGGTGCGTCGGCGCCCTGCACCAGCGTTGGATAAACGATCAGTTCGACATGCGGCGCGCGGCGCCTGAAGGCGGCGATCACGTCGCGCAAGGCGGCGGCCTGGGGCGAGGTGACAATGCCTACCCGTTTCGGATAGCGCGGTAGTGTGCGCTTGCGTTCGTCGTCGAACAGACCCTCCGCAGCGAGCTTGTTGCGCAGGCGAAGAAAGGCTTCGTAGAGGCGGCCCATGCCGGTGGCGGCACGGCGCAGCGCCTCGATATTGAGCTGGAAGTCGCCGCGCGGCTCGTAGAGGCTGGCCAGCGCGCTGGCTTCGACTTGCTGACCGTTTTCAAGACGCCAAGACACGCCTTGCGCGCGCGAGCGGAACATCACGCAGCGCACCTGGGCCTGCGCATCCTTGAGCGTGAAATAAACATGACCCGACGTGGCGCGCGTCAGGTTGGATACCTCGCCGGCCACCCACGACAGCGGCAACGCACGCTCGATGCTGGCGCGAACGCGGCGATTGAGCTCGGTTACGGAGAGAACTTCGGCGGTAGCGCTGGCAGCGGACATCAGGGCAAGGATTGTACCGGAGGCACCAACAGCACAAACGGCACCGGTAGCACCAAAGTGGGGCGAAGCGGGGATTTGCCGGTAACACTGCCTGCAAATCGATCAATCAGGAAAAATCATATTTGGCGCGCACACTTGGGCGATTCATTCGTCCGAGATTCACAGGCTTTTCCACAGTTATTGTGGATAAGGCGGCGACGGGATTGGGGTAGTCTCCGCTGTAGCGATGAACCTGATCGATGCTTCCCTGCACTCAACCAGCCAACTCGTGCCTCTGCGCACGCCGGCTTTGCTCGGCCTGCTGCACGACGCGCTCGATAGCAGCCTGGTTGTGCGCGGCGCGGAGCAGGGACTGGAACTGCTTGGTCATGCCGATGCTTTCTGGCGCAAGCTGCCGCTGGACGAGTTGATGCGCATGGCGACTGGCGGCAATGTTGGCGCCCAGGCTGAACTGGCCTGGCGCTATGCGGCCGGCGAAGGCGTGCCCAAGTCACCCGCCCAGGCGCTGGCGTGGGCTACCCCCAGCGCCGAGCAAGAGTGCGGCGCCGGCGAGGCCGTGCTTGGCTGGCTGCATTACCATGGTTGCGGTGTGCCGCGTGACTACGACGCGGCCGCGCGCCTGTTCGCGCTGGCGGCGCGACGCGGCGATGCCCGCGCCATGGACATGCTGGCGCGCTGCCGATTCTTTGGTCGCGGCGCGCGGCAGAATCGGAGCGCCGCCGTCAAACTTTGGCGCGGGGCGGCCGAGAAGGGAATAGCCGCCGCGATGTTCTGCCTCGGCATGTGCCTGCATGCCGGCGAGGGCGTGACGGCGGACGCCGCCGAGGCGGTGCGCTGGTTTCGCTCGGCAGCGCGCAAGCATGTTGTCGGTGCGATGGCGATGCTCGGTCAGTGCTACACCTATGGCATCGGCGTGACGCGCGACCCCGCAGCTGGACTGGCGTGGACGCGCCGCGCCGCCGGCCATGGCAATCGCGACGCACAATACGAAGTGGGCTGCGCCTTTCACGACGGCCGTGGCCACATCGAACACGATATCGACGAGGCGATACGCTGGTGGCGCGAGGCCGCGGGGCAGCAGCATGCCCGCTCGCAGCTCAAGCTGGGCCACTGTCACCGCTGGGGCGAAGGCGTTGCCGAAGACAAGGCGACGGCGGTCGGCTGGTATCGCCGCGCGGCGGAAGCGGGCGAGATTGCGGCGCAACTTTGCCTGGGCGAATGTTATGAACATGGCGAGGGCGTCACTGCCGATGCGGCGGCGGCTTACGCTTGGTACGAGCGGGCGGCGCAGGCGGGCGATGCGCACGGCAGCGCCGAACAGGGCCGCTGCCTGCTGCTGGGAATCGGCACGCGAGCCGATGTTGCGCGCGGCGAACGCCTGCTACGCGCGGCGGCGGAAGGCGGCTGGCCGGCGGCTTTGGGCGAACTTGAGCGTTACTGGTTCGCCCTGGCGGAGCGCCACTTCCACGGGACGGCGGCAAGTGCCGTCAAGGCGCAGGGTTTTTATCGCAAGGCAGCCGAACTGGGACACAAGCGCGGCGCGCTGATGCTCGGCGAGTGTTGCCGGCATGGCCACGGCATGACGCCCGATCCGCGCCAGGCCCTGCGCTGGTACCTCAAGGCGGCATCCTTGTTCGATGCCAAGATTGCGCTGGCCGACCTTTACTTTTTCGGTCAGCCGGATTTCGACGCCAATCCGCGCGAGGCCGTGCGCTGGTATGAACAGGCGGTGGCCCAGCATGAAGATGCCTATGCGATGTACAGCCTCGGCTGGTGCCTGCTGCATGGCCACGGCGTGCGGCGCGACACCGCAGAGGGCCTGCGCTGGCTGCGCAGTGCCGCCCAGCTTGGCGAAGGGCATGCCCAGTACGAACTTGGGTGCGCCTGTTATCGCGGCACCGGTTGCACGCGCAATTTGCGGCAGGCGATGAAGTGGCTGCGCGCCGCCGCGCACTCGAACGTGGACGAAGCGCGGGCCTTTCTCGAACGCATCGAGCGGGGCGGCAGATTGAACTGATCAGCCGGAATTCATCGCCAGCATATTTGCTGGCTTTGTTTGCGTTGTTTGCGAGCAAATCAATCCGGCTACGCCCCCAACATCGAATTCCACATCAGGTTGCCCCACTCCATGGCACCCTTGCTGGAGGCAGCATTGTGAGCCGGATCGACCTGGAATTTCATCTGTGGCGGTTGCCCGACCTCAATGCTGGGAGAAACGTTGATCATGATGGCCTGCGTGCGCGACACCTTGCCCCAGCAAATGCCGGAGGGTAGGTTAAGATTGTCGCCAAGTTCGGGCGCCTTGTATTTCCCCATGAGCATGTCCATGATCTGCGCACCGACCTGCTGGCCCGCGCCAAAGGCGACATGGCCGCTCTTCGGCAACGGCGTGCCTTGAGAGTCCCCGACGATGAAGATACTTTCGTCCGCCTGGCTTTGGAAGCTGGGCAGCTTGATGTCTGCCCAGCGCTGACCGAGACCGGCTTGGCGGATCAGGCCCGGCGCACGCATCGGCAGAATGATGTTGGCGTGGTGGAAGTTGATGTCGCCATTGCTGGTGGCAAGCACCTTCTTGCCGGCATCGACCGACTTGAGTTCGGTATTCGTGATGTATTCGATCTGGCCGGCATACAGCTGCTGCATGGCCTGTTGTACAGGCTTGGCGATCGGCGGCGGCATGGGGTTCGGGTTGGCATCGACGAGGATGATCTTGCCCTTGGTGCCTTTCTCCTTCATGCGCTCGGCGATCAGGCAGGCACGCTCGTAAGGGGCGGGCGGGCAGCGGTACGGCGGCTTCGGTGCGGTGATGATGAAGTTACCGCCTTTCTCCAGAAAGGTCGACACTTCACGTTGCACGGCCATCTGCTCGAAGGCGCGAAAGCCTACTGGCAGTTGTTCACGTGCTTCCGCATAACCGGGTAGCGTCTCTTCCATGTACTCGATACCGGTCGACAGTACCAGAAAGTCATAGGGAAACCGCTGTGTGGCCGTCTTTACCGCTTTGCCGGCACGGTCGATCTCCAGCACCTTTTCGCGCACTTGGCGCACACCCAGCGTATCGAGGACGGCATAACTGCGCTGAAAGTCGCTGGCCGGAGCATTCCCGGCAATATACAAAACGCTCAGCGGACATGACATGAAGGAAGTATTGGGTTCAATCAACGTCACGTCTACCTTGCCGCTGGCCGCCAGCGCACGCACCGCACCCAGCCCACCCCAGCCGCCTCCCACCACTACTACCCGTGATTTGGTGCTGCTGGTAGAGACACTCGCATAACCCGTCAGTGCTGCGGCCAGACCAACGGCGGCCCCCTTCAATACCGTGCGTCGCTTACTTGAATTCAATCCACTCATGGTCAGTCTCCTCTGTGTTGTTGTGATGATAAAACTACCAAAAACCACCAGCCCTCAGCTTCATTTCATCCTTGGAAGGCCGGAAGGACAGGAAATCTAACCGGCCACAATTGAGTATGGCTGACGCCAAGCACAGCAGTCAATCGCCGATTCTGGGCCGGCGTGAGTCGGGAATTGCTAAAAGATCCACCGAATAGCATGCCAGGAATTCGGATCGCGGAATTTAACAGCCGGGATTAATAGCGGCTTTGATAGAGGCGATTTCGCCGTCGAGGCGGTCGGCCATTTCACGCAGCAGGTCGCGCCCCTGGCGCCGTGCTACTTTCGCGGCGGCGAACAGCTCGTAAAGGCGCGAACCATAAAGGCGGTTGAGCTCCGCCTCGATTTCGGTGACACGGCGACGCAGGCGCACCACTTGCGTCGCCAGCGCCGAATGCGCTCCCGCGTGCGCCCGGCTGCCCGCGACAGTACGCACCATGCCGCGTAAGCTTTCTTGCCACGAAGCAAGAATTTCCTCCAAGCTGGACTGGTCGCCGGCGCGATAAGCGCGATTGGCTTCAGCCATCAGTTCGGTCCGCCAGGCGCGATCAGCTTCGTCATTGGCCCGGTCGGGATGAATTTTCTGTGCGATCTGTCGGTAAAGTTTCTTGACGTCCGTGCTGGGGCGAAAGCCCGCGGCGCTCGTTTCGCCTGCCCTGGCGCCCTCGTGGCGAGAAAAATGCTGTTGTTCCGCATGGGAGCGCTCGGCCTGCGCCCTGGCCTCGTCGGCGGCATGCCGGCGGGGTGAATCGGCCGGATCACCGTGAGCGCGACGGAGCGAGACATCGGCTTGCAGGGCATCGAGATCGGCCATGCGCATGCCGACCAGCGCATGGTAGCGCTGGGTGAAATCGCCGATTTCCGCCTGTGCCGTGGCGAACTCAAGCTCAAGTTCCGCCAGTTCCTGGCCGAGCAGTTCGAGTTCGATGCGTAGCCGGGCCTGTTCGTCCACGGGCACCAGCGCTGCCTCGCCGCTGCGCGTACCGGACAACAACAAGGTGACTGCGGCCTGCGGCCAGGCGGTGACCGGGCGAGCGGTAAAGGCGCGGGGTTCGACGATGACGACCCAGTCGGCAGCGGCGGCAAGCAGGTTGTCGGCAACGGCGCGGGGAGCAAAGCGAACAGGGAAAAGGGGCGCGAAGGTCGTCGGCCAGGAATCGCGATCGCCGCTTTTCGCGCACCAGTGCAGGCAGTCGTGCCACGCGGCGGCGTGGTCGTTCATGCGCTGGCGCTGGGCGCGCCAGGCCGGACCTTGGGTGTCGTCGCCGTCCCGCGCCAGCCGACTTTTCAGCAGGGAAAGGGTGGCGCGCAGGGTAATCCGGCTGGCGTAGTCGGCGCCGGGCAACACCAGGCATAGCGGCCGCAGGCCAATGTCGATGGCGCTGGATACCTCCGGCAGCATTTCGTCGTCCGGAGTGACAACCAGCAGGCTTCGTTCGCGGGCCAGCGCTTCGGCCGCCAGCGCGGCCAGCGCGGCGATCGTGACAGCGCCGTCGGGCGGTAGCAGTTCGCCGATCAGCGTGGCGGGTAGCGCCCGGTCGGATGCAGCTTGCAGGCGACCCAGCCAGCCGAGCGCGACTTGGGTAGCCTGGGCGGTATCGTTCATCATGATCCGCGATTGTAAAAAACATGCGGCCTGCCGCCGTCGCCAGGGAAGAGCTACTTTATCGGGGCTTTTCGGAGGCTTGCACAGGCGTCTTCGACTTGCCGGCAGGCTCGCCAGCCGCTAAAGTTCGCCCTTGATTCGACGGAGCGTTCCGCCGAAGTTACCGAAAAGGGAGTTGCCGTGTTCTCCATCATCCAGGCCGCAGGCTGGCCGATCTGGTTTCTCTTGCTGGCTTCGGTGATCGCCGTGGCGCTTATCATCGAGCGCGCCGTAGCCCTGCGCCGCTCGAAAATCGTGCCCGCCGGCCTGCTGCAAACCGTGGCGGCCGAAATGCGGCGTGGCGCGCTCAATGCCGATGCCCTGCGCCGCCTTGAAATGCATTCACCGCTAGGGCGGGTGTTTGCCGCCGGATTGCGCAACGCTTCCAGCTCTCGCGACGTCATGAAAGAGGCCATCGAAGAAGCCGGTCGCGGCGCGGCTCACGATCTGGAACGCTTCCTCAACAGCCTTGGCACCATCGCCTCGATCAGCCCGCTGATGGGATTGTTCGGCACTATCGTCGGCATGATCGAAATCTTTGGCTCGGCCACGGGTTCCGGCAACAATCCGCAAGCATTGGCGCATGGCATCTCGGTGGCGCTCTACAACACGGGCTTCGGACTGATCATTGCGATTCCCGCGATGATTTTTTACCGCCACTTCCGCGCACAGGTCGATGGTTTCGTCGTTGAAATGGAGCAGCAGGCGATCAAGTTGGTCGAAGTAGTACACGGAGACCGGGCGTGAACTTCCAGCGCGGCCGCGCCCGCGACGAGCCGGAAATCAACCTGATCCCGATGATCGACGTGTTGCTGGTGATCCTGATTTTTCTCATGATCACCACAACCTATTCCAAGTTTGCCGGCCTCGAAATCAACCTGCCGACCGCCGACGCACAGCAGACGCAGGACCAGCCCAACGAGATCAATGTTGTGGTTACCGCCACCGGCGACGTGCTGGTGAACAAGACGCCGGCCGCCGGGCGCGACGTCGACAGCATCGGTGCCGCGCTCAAGCGCGCGGCGGGCGATGCCAAGGAGCCGGTGGTCATCATCAACGCCGATGCCAAGGCGACCCACCAGAGCGTTATCGATGTCATGCAGGCCGCACAGATATCGGGCCTGTCGCATATTTCCTTTGCCACGCAGCAGGCGCAAAAGAACTGACGAGATATTGACGGACGCCTGGCGCGGCCGCGGCCCGCTGGCGTGGCTGCTGCTGCCCCTGGGCCTGCTTTTCTTTCTCGCCGTCGGCGTGCGCCGTTGGCTTTATCGCCGCGATTATCTGAAGGTAGAGCGCCTGCCAGTGCCGGTGGTGGTGATTGGTAATATCACCGCTGGCGGCGCCGGCAAGACGCCCTTGGTCATTTATCTGGCCGAAGCCCTGTGCCGGATGGGTCGTCATCCGGGTGTCGTCAGTCGCGGTTACGGCCGCGATGGCACGGCTACCCAAAAAGTCGGCGCTAGCGGTACGGCAGCGATGGCGGGTGACGAACCCCTGCTGATCCGCCGTCGCACCGGTTGTCCGGTGTTCGTCGGTCGTGACCGGGTGGCCGCGGCACGCGCGCTGCTGGCGGCGCATCCCGAGTGCGACGTGATTCTTTGCGACGACGGCTTGCAGCATTATCGGCTCGGGCGCGACGTCGAGATTGTTGTCTGCGACGCGCGGGGCGTGATGAATGGCTGGCCGCTGCCAGCCGGCCCATTGCGCGAACCCGTGGCGCGACTACGCGGCATCGATGCCCTGGTACTCAATGGCGCCGGCACCCTTGCCCGGCTGAACTTGCCCGGCCTATCAGGCGTGCCCGACGGCATCCCCGTGTTTTGCATGACCCTGGCCGGCGAACGCTTCCAGTGTGTCGGCGATCCGCCGTGCACCCGCATGGCGACCGAGTTGGCCGGCCTGCGCCTGCATGCCGTTGCCGGCATCGGCGACCCGGCGCGCTTCTTCGCCCACCTGGCCGCACTCGGCCTGGCCTGCGAAACTCACTCGTTTCCGGATCACCATCGCTATGATGTCGCCGATCTTTCTTTCGTTGGCGACGCGATCGTGACGACGGAGAAGGATGCAGTAAAATTCCCCGCCGGCCTGCCGTTGCCTGTCTGGGCGCTGCCGGTCGAAGCCCGCATCGAGCCGGAACTTGCGCAATTTGTCGTGGAGAGAATCAATGGACGCCCGCCTGCTTGAAATCCTTGTCTGCCCCGTGTGCAAGGGCCCGCTTGACCACCGCAAGGACAAGCTGGAACTGGTTTGCAAGGCCTGCCGGCTGGCCTATGCGATCAAGGACGATATTCCGATCATGCTCGAAGACGAAGCGCGACAGCTCCTGGCCGAAGAACAGTGATTGCATCATGACCGCCTTCCGCGCCGTCGTACCCGCCCGCTATGCCTCGACACGCTTGCCGGGCAAACCGCTGGCCGACATCGCCGGCAAGCCGATGGTGGTGCGCGTGGTCGAGGCGGCGCAACGCAGCGGCGCCTTCGAGGTCTGGGTGGCGACGGACAGCGAGCAGATCGAGGACGCCGTCGTCGCCCACGGTTACCGCGCCGTAATGACGCGCGCCAATCACGCCAGCGGTACCGATCGCATTGCCGAGGTGGCCGAAAAATTCGGCTGGCTCGATGACGACATCGTGGTTAATGTTCAGGGTGATGAACCGCTGATCGATCCCGGCCTGATCGCCAGGGTGGCGCAGGCGCTGGCGGCTGATCCCGCCGCGGCAATCGCCACGGTGGCGCATGCCATCACCGATGTCGATGACCTGATGAATCCCAATGTCGTGAAGGTGGTTGCCGACGCGGCCGGGCGGGCGCTGTACTTCTCCCGCGCGCCGATTCCCTGGCATCGCGATGGTTTCGCCAAGCGCCGTGAAATCCTCCCCGCCGATTTCGTGGCGCGCCGGCACATCGGTCTGTATGCCTACCGCGCAAGTTTTCTGCGCCGCTTCGGCCAGCTTGAACCCGCCCCGATGGAGCAGTGGGAAGCCCTTGAACAACTGCGCGCCCTCTGGCATGGCTTTCATATTCATGTCATCGACTGCGCGCAAGCGCCCATGGCCGGCGTCGATACGTCCGATGATCTGGAGCGCGTGCGAAAAGCCTTTGAAAAGTCCGGTTAATCATGGCCGACTATCCCGTGATAGATAAAATCTAGCAACCCTGATGATTAGTAGTGTCAATATTAGAAAAGTAGAATGAATAGGGTTTGACCCCGTTTCACCGACAAGCATCAATAACCAGCGATACCACGCACACACTAGGAGGATTTCATGCGTTTGATTCTATTGGGACCCCCGGGCGCCGGCAAAGGCACCCAAGCCAATTTCATCAAGGAAAAATTCGGCGTTCCCCAGATTTCGACGGGCGACATGCTGCGTGCCGCGGTTAAAGCGGGCACTCCGCTTGGCATCGAAGCCAAGAAGATCATGGATGCCGGCGGCCTCGTGCGCGACGACATCATCATCGGTCTGGTCAAGGATCGCCTCAAAGAGGCCGATTGTCAGAACGGCTACATGTTCGACGGTTTCCCCCGCACCATTCCGCAGGCTGAAGCAATGAAGGACGCTGGCGTTGCCATCGACTTCGTGCTCGAAATCGATGTACCGGATGCCGAAATCGTTGGTCGCATGAGCGGTCGCCGCGTGCATGTGGCCTCGGGTCGCACCTACCATATCAAATTCAATCCGCCCAAGGCCGAAGGCAAGGACGACGAAACCGGCGAGCCGCTGATCCAGCGCGCCGACGATGTGGAAGAAACCGTGCTCAAGCGTCTTGAGGTCTATCACCAGCAGACCGAGGCGCTGGTTGGCTACTACGGCAAGTGGGCCGACGGCGGCGCCGCCGGTGCACCCAAGTACCGCAAGATCGACGGCCTCGGCAAGGTCGATGACATTCGTGATCGCGCTTTCGGCGCGCTGAAATAATCAGGGAGAGACCGCAAAATGGCAGTCAAGAAAATGAACGCGTTTTACGCGCAATCGGGTGGCGTCACCGCCGTGATCAACGCATCGGCCTGCGGCGTCATCGAAACCGCGCGCGCCAACAAGGACAAGATCGGCAAGGTTTACGCCGGTCGCAACGGCATCATCGGCGCGTTGACCGAAGATATGATCGATACGACCAAGGAAAGCGCCAAGGCCATTGCCGGCCTGCGCACCACCCCCTCGGGCGCCTTTGGTTCCTGCCGCTTCAAGCTGAAAAGCCTCGAAGCCAACAAGCGTGAATATGATCGCCTGATCGAGGTGTTCAAGGCGCACAACATCGGCTACTTCTTCTACAACGGCGGCGGCGACTCTGCCGACACCTGCTTCAAGGTGTCGCAGCTGTCCGAGACGCTGGGCTATCCGTTGCAGGCCATCCATGTGCCGAAGACGGTCGACAACGATCTGCCGATCACCGACAACTGCCCGGGCTTCGGTTCGGTGGCCAAGTACATCGCCGTATCGACGCTGGAAGCCACTTTCGACGTGCGTTCGATGTGCGCCACCTCGACCAAGGTCTTCGTACTGGAAGTAATGGGTCGCCACGCCGGCTGGATCGCCGCCGCCGGCGCCATGGCGTCGACCAAGGATTGCGAGTTGCCCGTCATCGTGCTCTTCCCCGAAGTGCTCTTCGATCAGAAGAAATTCCTCGCCAAGGTCGATGGCCTGGTGAAGAAGTTCGGTTATTGCACCGTCGTGGTATCCGAAGGCTGCCACTATCCTGACGGCAAGTTCCTCGCCGAGCAGGGCACGCGCGATGCCTTTGGTCATGCCCAGTTGGGCGGCGCCGCCCCGGTGGTCGCCAACATGATCAAGGATGCGCTCGGCTACAAGTTCCACTGGGGCGTCGCCGACTACATGCAGCGTGCCGCGCGCCACATCGCGTCGAAGTCAGACGTCGATCAGGCCTACGCAATGGGCAAGGCCGCCGTCGAGTTCGCCCTTCAGGGCCACAATTCGGTCATGCCGACGGTCGTGCGCGTTTCCGACGCGCCCTACAAGTGGAAAGTCGGCATGGCGCCGCTGTCCAAGGTCGCCAACGTCGAAAAGATGATGCCCAAGAACTTCATCACGTCCGATGGTTTTGGTATCACCGAGAAGTGCCGCACCTATCTTGCACCGCTGATGAAGGGCGAGGACTACCCTGCTTACAAGGATGGTCTGCCCCAATACGTGACGCTGAAAAACGTCGCGGTCGCCAAGAAACTCGACAAGTTCGATCTGTAATTTGAAGAGCGTGCGCCAGGGACCGATGAAAAGTCGGCCCTGGCGACACGCCGCTCGAAAGAGTCAATCCGGACAACGAGAGAATCTGCCGGCAAGCCGGCGTTGCGTTGATAACGATAGGAGGCTTTATGTCGTCAGGTCTGTTGTTCGCCATTGGCTGCGCGCTCGCTGCGCTCGCTTATGGTATTCAGTCAAGTAAATGGATCATTTCGCTGCCCACCGGCAACGACAGGATGCGCGAAATCGCCAGTGCCGTTCAGGAAGGTGCGCAGGCTTATCTCAAGCGCCAATACACCACCATCGCGTGGGTTGGCATCGTGCTCGCAGTATTGATTGGCATGTTCCTGGGGATACCGACCGCTATCGGTTTCGTCCTCGGTGCGGTGCTCTCCGGTGCGGCGGGTTTCATCGGCATGAACATCTCGGTGCGCGCCAACGTGCGTACCGCCGAAGCAGCGCGTAACGGCATCAAGGAAGCCCTCGACGTCGCCTTCAAGGGCGGCGCCATTACCGGCATGCTGGTGGTTGGCCTGGGGTTGCTTGGCGTCGCCGGTTATTTCGCGGTGCTTAAAATGATGGGTGGCGATGCCCCCATGGAGCAGATTCTGCATCCGCTCGTTGGCCTCGGCTTCGGCTCTTCTCTCATCTCCATCTTCGCCCGACTCGGTGGCGGCATCTTCACCAAGGGTGCCGACGTTGGCGCTGACCTGGTGGGCAAGGTTGAAGCCGGCATTCCCGAGGATGACCCGCGTAACCCGGCGGTGATCGCCGATAACGTCGGCGATAACGTTGGCGATTGCGCCGGCATGGCGGCCGACTTGTTCGAAACCTACGCCGTGACCATGATTGCCACCATGCTGCTGGGGGCTCTCCTGCTCAAGGGCTACGCCGAACAGGCCGTCACTTATCCGCTGGTGCTGGGTGGCTTCTCGATCATCGCCTCCATCATCGGCGTCATGTTTGTCAAATACACCCCCGGCCAGAAGATCATGACCGCGCTGTACAAAGGCCTGATCGCGGCTGGCGTGCTGGCGCTGATCGCCTTCTATCCGATCACCATCTATTTCATCGACGACCATGTGCTTGATGCCGTCATGGGTATCAGTGGCGGCTCGCATATTCGCCTCTACGCATCGTCGATTGTTGGTCTGGTGCTGACGGGTCTGATGGTGGTGATTACCGAGTACTACACGGCCACTGAATACGCCCCGGTACGCCACATCGCGCAAGCCTCCACCACCGGTCACGGCACCAACATCATCGCCGGCCTCGGCGTGTCGATGAAGTCGACCGCGCTACCGGTGCTGTCGGTGTGCGCTGCCATCTGGGCGTCTTACGTGCTCGGCGGTCTCTATGGCATCGCCATCGCGGCAACCTCCATGCTGTCAATGGCCGGTATCATCGTTGCGCTCGACGCTTATGGTCCGATCACCGACAACGCGGGCGGTATCGCCGAAATGGCCGAGTTGCCGGAAGCCGTTCGTGCCGTCACCGACCCGCTGGATGCCGTCGGCAACACCACCAAGGCGGTAACCAAGGGCTACGCCATTGGTTCCGCCGGTCTGGCCGCGCTAGTGCTGTTCGCCGACTTCACTCACGGCCTCGAAGCCATCAAGCCGGGCTTTGAGTTCCGCTTCGATCTGGCCGATCCTGCTGTCATCATCGGCCTGTTTGTCGGCGGCATGGTGCCCTATCTCTTTGGCGCCATGGGCATGGAAGCCGTCGGTCGCGCCGCTGGCGCCATTGTCGTCGAGGTGCGTCGTCAGTTCCGCGACATCAAGGGCATCATGGAAGGCACGGCCAAGCCGGAATACGGCACCTGCGTCGACATGCT
>JFJP01034042.1_pt1 | contig 30188 bp, 27 predicted proteins | sample 431651 | NCBI WGS metagenome assembly JFJP01 (sample SAMN02602958, study PRJNA72255) | Microbial mat metagenome, whole genome shotgun sequencing project. | biome: fresh water; feature: sink hole; material: water; isolation source: purple microbial (photo- and chemosynthetic) mats found in... | reverse complement strand
AAATACAATGCATAAAGTAGTTGATAATTTTTATAATACCGTTGGTATTCCTTTACTTCATATAGCTGATGCAATTGGAGAAGCTATTACAAAAAATGGTATAAAACGAATAGGTTTATTGGGTACGATTTTTACAATGGAACAAGATTTCTATAGAGAAAAACTTATAAATAAATTTAATTTAGAAGTTGTAATACCGTGTAAAGATGATCGTGAAGTGATAAATGACATCATTTATAAAGAATTGGTAAAAGGGGTAATTAAAGAATCATCAAAAGATAAGTATCTAGGAATAATGGATAAAATGGGAAATGAACATATACAAGGAATAATTCTTGGATGTACAGAAATTGGCATGCTCGTGAATCAATACTCACTTCCATTATTTGACTCAACAAAAATACATGCTGAAAAAGCCATTGAAATGATGTTGTAAAAAACCCTAACAACTGCATCAACCCAACATTTTCTGTTGTCATGAAAATTTCTTCAGGCTACGCCTGGCAATTTTCACGCCAAGCCCTACGGGTAGAAAATGTGGTTTAAGCAAATGTTAGATGGACCCTTCAGGCAGAGGGAAAAGAGGTTTCGATCGATCAGATAATCATAAGAAATCGTCAACGTAACCAAAAGTACTGTCGTGAAAATAGAACGGACTATTGAAGGTTAAGTCTGAAGAGGGCGAAAATGAAAAAATATCTAGAAAAGCATCTAGATTGGCAAACAGATGAAATCGTAAACCAGTATGATGAATTGCCACTATGGTCTTCCGTTTTTGGACAACTCATTCTTAATAACTTCCCCATCAACAAATATGACCAATATCTTGATGTAGGGTGTGGTACCGGTTTTCCCCTAATCGATATTGCTCAGAGGTTAGGCGATAAATGCAGATCAATTGGAATTGATTCATGGCATTCGGCAGTAAGACGAGCAAAGACAAAAATTGAAACTATTGGAACAGAATATATTCAAGTAATTGAAGCGGACGCTTCAGATATTCCATTTAGTGATAACTTTTTCGATTTGATAACGTCAAACCTTGGTATTAATAATTTTGCTAATCCTCAAAAAGTACTAACTGAAATATATCGAGTTCTAAAGTCAGGAAGGACTTTTTGCACAACAACAAATCTGGTTGGAACTTTTGACGAATTCTATACCATTTTTGAAAAAGTATTGCACCTTACTGGACTATATGAAAAATATAGGATCAAATATCATAAACATCTGGATCATAGAGGAACACTAGAATCAATGAGGGAACTATTGATTTCTAGCGGTTTCAAGATAGAGAGAGAAATCTCGACTTCCTATGTTATGCGTTTTCTTAATGGTTCTACCTTTCTAAATCATTCGGTAATTATCGTTGGATTTATTGATGCTTGGCGAAGTATGCTCGATACAGATGACAAAGAAAAATTCTTTGAACACCTTGAAAGATCACTAAATGTATATTCTGAAATCGATGGTGAGTTGAGACTAAGTATTCCAATGGTCTATTTTGAGTGTAGAAAATAGCATCTAACATCTGACTAGTTCAACCTGAAATTTTCGTTCCTAAAATACAGGTTATCTGGGAACCGCTGGGCGGTCACCGCCCGGCGGTTCCGCCCGCACTGCTACTGTATGGAGTGGATTTTTCCCGAACCGCTGCCCGAATAGTCTATCCGTGGAGCTCCGCGGTAATCTATGTTCCCGGATCCGGAGACGCGGGCTTTCAAGGTATCGGACACGTTCAGCTTCACTTCGGAAGATCCGCTGATCTTCACCTCCGCATCACGGGCGCGGAGATCCAGGGCGTCGACCTCTCCGGAGCCGCTCAGATCCAAAACCAGATCGTCCGCGCTCCCCGTAAAGCTCAGATTGCCGCTGCCGGATACCCGGTATTCTAGGCGGTCCGCTTCAACCTGGGCCACCACATTCCCAGAACCGCTGACGTGGAATAGGAGTTCCGGCCCATCGAGCACGTCCATAGCGCGGAAGGAGCCGGAACCGGAAAGGGATACCCGTTCCAACCGCGGCGCTTCCACGTCGAATTCCAGGGTCCGTACGTCCGTTATGGACCAGCCCTGTTCGATCTTCAAGACAAGAATACCCGATGACGCATCCGTTTCCACGATGCCCATCAAAGATTCATGTGTCCGGACGGTTACCTGGTACGCATCCGACTCGTGGTACCGAACCACCCCCGCGCCAGAAAGGTCGATTCCAGAAAAACGGGGAAGTTCCCGTACTTCGCTGACAATGGAACCCTGGGCCCGGACCCGGTTCCCCCCATCCCGCTCGGCGACCCCGAAGGCGAACGCCGAAACCGCAGCCGCTGACACCAGCGCCGCGATCAAGCCAATGCGTTTCATGATGAACCTCGTATTCTTAAGAAAAACGTTGCATTCCATACGGACTGATAGGAACTGAGATCACGGCATGAGCTGTGGTTTTCGGCCGACTGGGGCAGAAATTGCTCCTGCCGTCGGTACAACTGCCACCCGCTGTTTCTGAATTGGTTCCTGCGATCTAGGCGACACCGAGCTGAAGGTATTTTGGGCGCGAACAACTGCGGCAGTCAATCCCAATCCCGAATAGGGTCAGGTAGCCCGAGAGGGTCGAGACCGGCGTCCTGCGGGCACACAGGTTTTCTAGACGTGGTTGATCGATCGTTCTATAGTAGAATCAAGAGGGAAGATATCGGTCTGAGAGCTGGTACAACTTTGGAGATCGTCAGATACGGTAGCAGGATTGAACTTGTGCCAATACCGAGATTCAGAGAGAAGAAGACCGTCTATGAATGTTATTGATTCTTCCTATTGGCTCGAGTATTTCGCTGGAAGCAAAGTCGGCGATAACAGCTCCTCTAAATAGACAACACAAATATGTCACCAGATAGCGTCGTGGAATTGGTTAAAGATGAACTGGTATCTCGAAAATTTTAAAAAGGAGAATCGTCAGATGATTGTTGATGAAGAGCTCTTTACATCAGAATTAGCGAAGACTTGCATGATGGGGCCGAATTCTTTCCGGATTATTGACGAATTACTACAAGATACCAAAATCAAAGAAGGCTTACGGGTACTGGATCTTGGTTGCGGTCGAGGACTAACATCAATCTATCTGGCCAAAAAGTATGACGTTACGGTATTCGCAACAGACCTCTGGATTACCGCAACTGAAAACTATGAACGTTTCAAATCTTTAGGATTGGAAGACAGAATTATCCCAATTCATGCTGATGCTCACAATCTTCCTTTTGCCGATGGATACTTTGATATCGTAGTAAGTGTTGATGCGTATCACTATTTTGGAACAGAGGATGGCTATCTCCATAAATACCTGCTACCGCTTATGAAAGCTGATGGCTTACTTTTTATTGGAATTCCCGGGTTGAAGCAGGAGTTTAATGACGGTGTCCCCAAAGAGCTTGAGCCTTATTGGCAATCAGATATGAATTTCCACACTTGTGAATGGTGGGCAAATCATTTAACACAAGAGAAGTCACTTGTGATTTTGGGATGTTCACAACTTGCGTGCATGAAAAAAGCTTGGAACGATTGGTTGGCATGTGAGAATGAGTACGCTGTTGAGGATAGAGCAATGATGAAGGCTGAAGGCGGAAAGTATTTCAATATAGTTGGAGTGAAAGCAAAGAAATGCCTCTAGCAAAGTTTTTGACCCGACTGTTCCCGTTGACGCGGTATGATATCCTCATCTGATACTCACGGGGAAATCCCCTTTCACCAACTCGTTTCGGTGGCAGATTCGGATAGTACCGGGCCATCGGCATTCTGAGTCGATGACTTCTTTGAGCCGAGCTGGAGTGTTGTTGTTTTCAGACAGATGGACCAAATACACTTGCTGCAGATTTTGGGCACCCGTTCTGGAGGTCTTCAGATCGGACAACGCATTCAAAAAAGCAACGCTTTGATGGTTTGAAAGGTGGCCTTTTGGTCCTGCGACGCGTTGACGCAAGACTTCGGGGTAGGGCCCCTCTGCCAGCATTGTTGGGCAGTAATTGGCTTCCAGAAACAGGACTTCCGAACGCGCGGCTACCCGCAGCATCGTGTCGTCAGTGGCTCCCGTATCAGTGATCAGTGTGAACCTCGTCTCACCGATTTTGAAATGGTAACCGGTAGACAGCGGCGCGTCGTGGCTGAGGTCAAAGGGGTAGAAATTCACCGAGCCAACCTGATAGCTGGTCTGCGTCTCAACAGGTAGCAACGAGGTTTCTTTCAGATGTCGGAACACCGATGCCAGCTTGAGTCCGTAGCGGTGCACAAGCAAGGCACCGGTAGCTTGCACCAAATTCTCCATGCCTCGGATATGATCCCCATGAGTGTGAGTCAAAAATACCGTTTTAACACGTTTGGGGTCGAGACCTGCTTTATGGGCCCGCTTGTTGAAAGTCTTGAGTGGAAAGCCGTTGTCAATGACCAGCGATTCTTCATCATCTTGGAAGAAATAGCTGTTGGCCTCCGATCCGGAACCCAAAATCGCCCATCGAAGACTCACGTCATACCGGCCAGGGATTTCCAGGCGGCTTCGTCAAAACCAATAGTGGCCTTGGGGGCTGCCCGCAGAATAGGAACACGCAAAAGGCCGGGGTGTTCCAGCAGTTCTTCACGTGCTTCATAGCTCCGATGGGCCCAACCGCCTTTCTGGTATTCAGCTCCGTGTGTGTCGACCAGGCTTTCATGGCTGCCGACAGCGCGGGCAATGCTGTCAAGTTCGCCGGGGCTCAAAGTCTTCTGGTCCAGATCGACAAAGCTGAAGGCGATGCGGCGTTCCTGCAACCAACGTTGCCCCCGCTGAGTCTCCCGGTCTTTCTTGCGGCCAAAGAGTTGGAGCGTGGCCATCAGGGTAGGCTCCGTTTGCGGTCACCTACTGCCTGGTAGAGTTCCCGCAGCGCAAGGGCCGTTTGTTCCCAGCCCAGGCACCCGTCGGTGACAGAGACTCCGTACTTCAGTCCTTCCAGGGGTCCGATGGGTTGTGCCCCGCCAAACAAGTGGCTTTCCAGCATGAAACCGCGCAGACTGGTTCTTCCACCGGCAATTTCACTGCCCAGTGCCGTCAATACTTCGGTTTGCCGTTCAGGCTTCTTGCCGGAATTGGCGTGGCTGCAGTCAACCATCAATACGTCGGACAAACCCTGCGCCCTGAGAGTCTTCTCTGCTTCGTCGAGGGCGGCTTTGCCATAGTTGGGACCCGATTTTCCTCCACGAAGAATGACATGGCCCAGAGGATTTCCCCGGGTGATGACGACGCAGGTCTGGCCGTCCTGATCAATGCCGATGAAACTTTTTGCCTCGCGTCCGGCGGCGAGAGCGTTGACGGCAATGTCAAGATTGCCGTCGGTGCCATTCTTGAAACCAACCGGCATGGACAAGCCGCTGGTGATGTCTCGATGGGTCTGGCTCTCGGTGGTACGGGCACCGATGGCCGCCCAGCTGACCAGGTCGGCCAGGTATTGGGGAACAATGGGGTCCAGGACTTCGGTGGCGCAGGCAAGCCCTTTGTCTGTGAGAGCCGCCAGCAGGGAGCGTGCCTCCTTCAGTCCGGTTTCGATATCCTGGGTGCCGTCGAGACGGGGATCGACGATGAACCCCCTCCAGCCGATGGTGGTGCGTGGTTTTTCAAAATACACCCGCATAACGAGGAAAATCCGGTCGGCCAATTCCTTCTGCAATTCATTGAGACGGTCAGCGTATTCCAACGCGGAGGCCCGGTCGTGGATGCTGCAGGGGCCGACAATGCCCAGAATGCGCCGGTCTTCACCTTTGAGGATGGCACCGACGGTTTTGCGTGCCGAGGCAACAGTGGCTGCCTGAGAGTCTGTCAGCGGGTAAAGGGCTTTCAGGGCCCGGGGTGAGATGAGCTTTCGCATGGCAACAACATTGAGGTCGTTGGTCTGAATCATATTTGTTCCTTTTCGTTCTTTTGCTGGAAGTAGCCGGCCTTGCGGGCCTCGTCCCAGGTGTCGAGAATTTCACTGACCTCGTCGAGGCGGCTGCGTGCTGCCTTGCTCTCCCGGTCCTGATTCATCAGGGTCCGGCGATAAAAGATCTCGTTCTGTACCCACTCGGGATGATTGGCATGTTCGAACATCAAAGGTTGGCTGGCTCCCAGGCTGACAGTGACATTTCCAAAGTCCAGCAGCAAGGCAACGAGATTCTCTTTTCGCACTCCCACTTGCTGCACCTGATCAAGGGTTCCTTCTTGCCTGACTTCGCCGAGCCACAAGGGACGGCGGTGGAGCAGGATGACTTTTTCACCTTGGATGGTCAACCGGTCGTTGGCCCAGTCGACAATTTCCCAACCAATAGCACAGAGCGGAACCAAACCTAGAACGAGGGCCACTCCCGTAACGGTCCAAACACCTTGGGGCCAAAGTCCAGCAGCAAAAGCCGCCACAAAGACTAACAGAGCGGTCCATCCCAACCAGGGAAGGCTTTTCTGGACCACGATCCAAGGGTGGCGGCGAAACCAAACCGCACTGTCTTTTTCAATGCGCCATGATAGTCTGGTGACCTTCGGTCCAGGCTGTTCGATATGCTTGGCGGCTTTTTCCAACTGTGGAATTCGGGCTCCACCCGCTCGCTCAGCCAAAGAGCGGCGGATGACCTGACGACCTGGCGCGGCGGCAACCCGCCGGATCCGCAAACTCTCCATGGCGGTCAAAAACCGGCTGTTTTGGGAAAGTCCCTGAAAAAGCAATCGTCCCTTGGGAGAATCACCTTCAACCTCCAGGGTTACCAGCCGTAACAAGGCATCGATCCAACCCCGCTTGGTGAACACAGCCTCACGCAGTCGTTCCAGGGCGAGCTTTTCGAAATCGGAACGGTGCGCCCAAAGGTCGATCTGACGGACAAGAATGGAACGGTCGGTAATCACCAGAACAGAAGCCGCCCACTCCCAAACCACCAGAACCATCAGGGCCGCCGTGATGAGCATACCCAAACCTGGAAGCAGCCAGACAGCCCAAAAGGGAGCGTTCGGAGCCAAACCAAAATGGAGAGTCAGCCCGAAGGTAAGAAACATCAGGAAGAAAATGGCAGGGATAGCAGCCCGAAGGAAGACAAAAAGAGGGGCTTTGCGAAACAAATGGTAGGGAATCTCCCCTGGCTCCAGAACGAGGGGAGAGCGAATCAGGCTGCGGGGAAGGGGGGGCGGCACCGGTTGGTTGAGCTTGAGGGCGGCGGTGGGAAAGCGACGAAGCCACGCTTGCCAGGAGGCTTCAGGGATGGTTACAAAACGGCCCGCGGTCTGTCCCCGGATCCAGACTCCTTCCGGTGCAAGAAGAGGTTCCCGCACCCCGATGTAACGAGGTGACTTTTCCTCCAGGACCACCAGACAACCTTCCGCCACCCACGTTGGGCCTGGTGAAGCTTCATCGGGAAAACGAACCAGATCACCCTCTGAAAAACGCCAGATTTCGGCTCTTTCGGCCAGATCTGCCAGCGAATCGGCCGTCGTTGGGTCCTGTCCCCAAGACCCGAAGGGTTCCAGAGACCTCAAAAAAGGTAAGGGATGGAAGGGGTCCGCCATGGACCCCACTGTACCAAGTTATTCGATGAGCGTGTAGGCCTTTTCACTGACGCATAGTCCCATGGCACACCGTAGAACAATCCCAGGTCGGGAACAGTCATAAACCTCACCAAGGCTGCGCTAATTTTCAGGCGGAGCTTATGCAATCGGCGTGCCAAGCTTGACAGGAAAAGCCAGGGGTGCGAAGGTTGAAAAGCTATGACAGACGAACAAAAAGAAGACTTACAGTTCTGGCTTTACACCAAGATTTTTGCCGACCGTGTCGGTGCACCGCAGGCCCTTGCGTTTGCAGCCTCCGAGGTCGGGGTCGGTGTTGCAGAAGCCTTCTCGTATTTGAGCGGCGATCACCGGATTACAGGAACACCAGAATCCTTTGTCCTTAACGAGTTTGATCGTGATGAGGCCGACCCCAAAGGGGTCTACGTCGATATTGAGTGGATGCTTCAGATTCTCTACCGAGCCGGGTTGCGCACCGAGGTCCTTTGGAAGGCTCTGGGCTCAATTTATAAAATTCCCGCTTTGCTGGCCCGTCAGGAAGCTGAGCAGATTCCCATTGCGGAAGGGGAAATTTGAGAGAGTTTTGCTGGCGGTGTTTTTGGCCCAAAGAACGTTGCTGGTGCGAGGAAATCACCGCGCAGCCTGTCCGGACCCATTTCGTATTCCTGATGCACCCCAAGGAATTCAAACAGGAAAAGGCCGGTACGGGGCGCTTAACGGCGCTGAGCCTGGCCGGCAGTCAGATTGAAATGGGAATCGGGTTCGATGATCATCCGGCCGTGAACCGGCTGATCGACGACCCGCGCAACTTTCCGGTATTGCTGTATCCTGCCATGGGGGCGATGAATGTTTCTGAAGGCGGGTTGGCCCCCGAGATGCTGAACGACCGGCGGTTGGTGGTGTTTTTGCTGGATGCCACCTGGGCCTGCGCCAAGAAAATGCTGACCGAATCGAAGAGGCTTCAGAGTCTGCCGAAGCTAATGTTCACTCCCGTGGAGAAGAGCCGGTTTGTTATCAAGCGTCAGCCCCATGAGTGGTGCCTTTCCACCCTGGAGGCGGTCCACCAGCTGCTGGGTGCCTTGGAGGCTTCTGGTCTCGACACGTATCCGGATCCCGGTGCACTGCCTGCGCTGTTTCACAAGATGCAGCAGTTTCAGATCGACTGCGCCTCTGACCCGAACCGTTCCGGTTACCGGAAAAGGCCCTACAAGACCCCGGAGGTCCGCACCATTCTTCCTTCTCCCCGCAAGGGGAAGCGAAGTCTGTTCTGGCGCCCTAAAGAGACCTGATTGCCATTCCATTGTTCTTCGCAATTCCTTCACAATCTTGTCGTATCCTGTGCTTATGAAACGAAGCGTTCTTTTGTTGGCCCTGCTGGTGATCACCGCCGGGGCTTGGGCCCAGGGGGTCAGGATTGTCGAATATGCTCAAAAACTGGCTAAGAGCTTCACTGCCAACGGACTGAACATCGAAACGGGAATTTCTGCCGATGGTGTTCAAAAATTGGCGGTATTGGCCAAAGGAGGTTACTTTCCTCTGGCGATGACGGCCAAGGCCGGTGTCCCCACCGTTTTGACGATGTATACGGACAAGACTTACGACTGTGGTCGCGCCTTCTACCTCCCTGACCTGAAAAAGCAGGCGACCTTGCCCGTCAAGGGAGCCACCGCCTTCTCCATTCCTCCCCAGAAGAAAGGTTCAACCCTCTTTGGCACCTGCGGTATGGGGATGTATACCTTTGAAATTCGGTTTGAGTAGGAGAATCACCATGTCCAAAGCACTTTCTATCTCTCTGATTGTTGTTGCCTTTTTTATTGGTACCGGGTTTGGTTTTTTCTTCGCTCCTGAGTATGCCGGTCTGCAGCTTCAAGGCGCTTCCATGGACGGCCCCGCTGCCGACCGTTTCACCGATCTGCGTTTTCTGAATACGATGGGGCGGCATCACCGCGGGGCGTATGACTTGGCCAAGGCTGCCGAGGCTGGATCTCAGCGTCCTGAGATCACCGAATTTGCCAAGGCTGTGCAGGCCCTGAAAGCCTCTGATCTCAAGCAGTTTACCACTTGGAAACAGGAGTGGTACCAGGATCCGCGTCCCATTGAGGCCGCGGCGCCGTTGCATCTGGGGGCATGGGATGCCGACTTCGACCTGAGATTTTTGAACGCTCTCGAGGGAAAGTTAGTGGAAGCCATCGCCATGGGTGCGGCTCAAAGGAAGGTTTCGGTAAGGCCCGAACTGCTGACTTACGCCGCAGAGCTGATTCGTGTTCAAACCGGAGTTCTGGACCAGGTGCAGGCCTGGAGGAAGGCTTGGTATGGGCTCTGACACGTCACTGAGCACGATCACACTGCCGGTTACCGGCATGCACTGCGCGGCCTGTGCCTCGTTTATAGAACGCAACCTGGCCAAGGTGCCAGGAGTAACTCTGGCCCAGGTGAACTACGGAACTGAGAAGCTCAAGCTGAGTTTTGATCCGGTTTCGGTTCCACTGGCGGATTTATCTGCCAAGGTGACCGAAATGGGCTACGGCCTGGTGCTGCCCAGTTTGAAACCACAGGCGGCTGAAGAACCGGGCGCGGCGGAGTTGAAGTCTCTGACGGCCAAGGTGGAGTTTTCCCTGCCGCTGGCGGTGCTGGTCTTTGTTGCCATGGTTTGGGACCTGACAGCTCAGCTGGTTCCCGGGTGGCCCCGCCTTCCTGTCCCGATGCGTCTTCAGGAACTCTTCCTGTTTTTTGTGGCCTCGGCAATTCTTTTGTGGCCAGGACGACAGTTTCTAGAGGGTGTCGGGCGGTTCTTCGTACGGGGGCAGGCCACCATGGACACATTGGTTGGTCTGGGAACCGGTACAGCCTGGCTCTATTCCACGGTTCAGACATTGTTCCCCGAGGTAGCCCGCTCGCTGGGTTTGGCTCCGGCGGTGTTTTACGACGTGGCAATTGTTGTCACCTCGTTTGTGCTCTTTGGAAAGCTGCTCGAAGCCCGTTCCAAAAAGAAAACAGGTGAGGCTGTGAGGGCTTTGCTGGCGTTACAAGCAAAAACGGCGCTGGTTTGGCACGGCGGAATCGAGGTGGAGGTTCCGGTCGATCAGGTTTTCGTGGGAGACCTGGTATCGGTGCGTCCCGGCACTCAGGTGCCTGTCGACGGTGAGGTGGCCGAGGGATCTTCGAGTCTGGATGAATCGATGATGACGGGTGAGAGTCTACCGGTTTTCAAGCAGGTGGGAGACGCGGTTGTCTGCGGGACGCTGAATCAGAAGGGTTGGCTGAAGGTCAAAACCACCCGCGTGGGTGCCGAGACGGCGTTGGCCCGCATCATAGCCGCGGTTGAAGAGGCTCAGGGTTCCAAGGCTCCGATTCAGGGCCTGGCCGACAAAATCTCGGCCATTTTCGTTCCCGTGGTGCTGGGGATTGCCGCTTTGACCTTGCTGGTGTGGCTGGCCGTCGGTATACCAACGTTGGGCTTTCAGCAGGCTTTGTCGTTTGGTCTGACCTGTGCCCTGGGCGTTCTGGTCATAGCCTGCCCTTGTGCGCTGGGATTGGCCACCCCAACGGCCATCGTGGTTGCCGTCGGCAAGGGTGCGGCGCGGGGTATTTTATTCAAGGACGCCGAGGCCCTGGAGAAACTGGCTTCGGTGGACACGGTGGTGTTCGATAAGACGGGTACCCTCACTGAGGGAAAGCCTAGGGTTACGAAAGTGCTCGGCATCAATGGCAGCAGCGAAACCCAGGTCTTGGCGTGGGCGGCTGCGTTGGAAGCCCCCTCGGAACATCCGTTGGCAAACGCGATTCTCGAGCGTGCGGCTGAGGACCGGCTGGATTTCACTCCGGCCGAGGGCTTTACGGCGCACGCCGGGCAGGGCGTCGACGGCGTTGTGGAAGGCCGACGCCTTTGGCTGGGAAGCCCGCGGTTCTACCAGGAGATTACCGGCCAATCTTTGGCCTTGCTGGACGAAGCCTCTTGGGCTGGGCTGACCTCTGTCGTTTTGTTTGACGAAAAGCAGCTGCTGGGTGTACTGGGCCTGGAGGACAAACTCAAGCCCACCGCGGTAGCCGCCATTGCGCAGTTGCATCAAATGGGGCTGGAAACGGTGATGCTTACCGGTGACCGTGAATCAACAGCCTATGCTGTGGCCCGAGCTGCAGGCATCGACACCGTGATCGCCCAGGTTCTTCCAGGGGAAAAAGCCGACCACGTAGCCGCCTTGCAGAAGGCCGGCCGCAAGGTTCTTATGGCTGGTGACGGGGTTAACGATGCCCCCGCTCTGGCACGTGCCGATGTCGGTCTGGCCATGGCCACCGGCACGGATGCCGCCATCCAGTCAGCCGGAGTGACCCTCTTGGGCGGCGATTTAGCCCGGCTTCCCTCGGTGGTCAGGTTGGGTCGGAGGACGTTGCGCACCATACGGCAAAACCTGTTCTGGGCTTTTGGGTACAACGTTGTCGGAATTCCCTTGGCCATGGGTATCTTGTTTCCCTTTACAGGATGGTTGCTGAATCCTGTGTTTGCCGGGGCGGCTATGGCGCTTTCCAGCGTATCGGTGGTCACCAATTCGTTGAGGCTCAAGGCAGCCCGTCTGTGAGCTCTGCGCACAGCTTCAAGGTCAAGGGAATGCATTGCCCGGCCTGCGAGTTTCTGGTTGCCGAGGAAGTGAGCCAGGATGCAGCGGTGGGGTCTGCCAGAGCCTCGCTCGCCGAGGGCCGCTTGTGGGTGGAGTTGAAGCCTGGACAACCTGAGGCGGAGCTTTCTGCCTGGAAGGCCCGGTGGAACGCCAAACTGGACCCTCTGGGATACCGCTTGTATTTGGATCACGAAGATCCGGCGCGGGAAAGCCGTCGGGAGACCTGGTTGGGCCTGTTGGCGGGAGGAACCTTTCTCCTGGTGTTCTCCGTGCTGCAGGCTACAGAAATTATCAATTTGTTCGCGCCCGACAACCTTGGTCTGCAGGGAAGCTTCCTGCTGGGCGTGCTGGCTTCGTTGTCCAGCTGCTTTGCGCTGGTGGGCGGTTTGCTGGTGAGCTACACCGCCGCCGTAGGCCGCCGCAACCCCGGTTTGGTTGGACCCGGCCTGGTTGCGTTTCATCTTGCCCGCGTCGGAGTGTTCTTTGCCGGGGGGGGCTTGCTGGCTTTGGCTGGTTCCGCTCTGGGAGATTCCTTTGAGGTGCAGCGTGTTCTTCTGACGCTGGCCTCAGTCGTGATGGCAGCCCTGGGGCTTAACCTTCTGGGTGTCAGGTTGCCTCAAAAAAGCGGCTCACGAAAAGTCATGGGACAAGCTCGCGGCTTTGCTGCCTGGGGAACTGTCGGAGGGGGGGCTTTGCTAGGGGCAGCGACGTTCTTCCTTCCCTGCGGCTTTACCCAGTCGGTGCAGTTTCAAGCGCTGGCTGCCGGGGCTTTTCTCGATGGAGCCTGGCTGACCCTTGCCTTCGTGTTAGGTACCTTTCCAGTTCTGGCTTCGGTGGGCTGGCTGCTGGGTAAGGGGCTGGCTGGAAAAAGCCGGGCCATTCTGCTCAAGGCCGGCGGTACGGTGGTGCTGGGACTGGGCCTTTTCCAATTCTGGGGTGCTCTGCACCTTTGGGGCCTGAATTTTTGACCTTTGCCGTTCAAGATCGTACTTTGGAGCGATGAAAACTCTTCTGTTTGTTTCCATGATTTTATTTGCTGGTGCTGCCTGGTCTCAAGACGGTTCGATGATGAAGAAAGTCGAGCCTTCTCCGGGGGCGAATGGCTCTATGATGAAAGCCGATTCTGCCATGACCGACAAGTCGGTCTTTGACATCCGGGGACTGGGAAAGCAGGTTATTCCTTTCACCACAGAAGTCTCAGCCCAGCAGTTGGCCAAAACACAGACCGTCGTCTTTTACTTTGCAGCCACCTGGTGTCCCACTTGTCAGACCTTTTACCGGGATCTGAAGGTCAATTTTGTCTCGATTCCTGGCAGTGTGACCCTGATCTACGTCAACTATGACAAAGCGGCAGAGCTCAAGAAGAAGTACGGTGTCACCAGTCAGCATACCTTTGTCTCCATCGATGCCGGAGGGCAGAAGAAGAAAGTTTGGAACGGAAACTTCACCGTAAGTGAGTTTCTGAAGGTCGCGGGGCAACCGTAGGGGACCAAGCCATGTTGCTGTTGATCGGTTTTGCGTTTCTGGCGGGTATCGTCACGGTCCTTTCGCCCTGTATTCTGCCAGTTCTCCCCGTGGTTTTGTCGGGCAGTGTCGACGGTGGCAAGTCGCGTCCATGGGGCGTGATTACCGGGTTTATTGTGAGCTTTACGGTGTTGACTCTCACTCTGTCGGCGCTTGTCCAGGCCTTGGGCTTTGACGCAGAAATTTTACGGTGGGTAGCCGCAGGACTGATTCTGATTTTCGGCCTGGTTCTGGTTGTTCCGGCTCTGAAAGACCGGTTTCTGGCTTGGACTACGGTACTGGTCAGCCGTGGAGTGAAACCTGTTCAACCTGGCAAGGCTGGCGGTGGTTTCTGGTCAGGTTTGGTGCTGGGCTTTGGACTGGGTGTGGTTTGGACTCCCTGTGTCGGTCCCATTATGGCCAGCGTCATCACATTGGCCCTCAGCCAGTCGGTCGATGCCTCGAGTATTCTGATTACCTTGGCCTACAGTCTTGGGACAGCTTTACCGCTTTTTCTCATCATGCAGGGGGGGCGTTCCCTATTGTTGCGGTTCCCCTGGTTCACCCGCCGTTCGGCTGCCCTGCAGCGGAGTTTCGGTCTTCTGATGGTCTTGACGGCTTTCGCGCTTTTCACCGGAACCGACCGTGCGTTTTCCACCTGGGTTCTGACGACTTTTCCCTCTTACGGAACTGGACTGACCGCCCTTGAATCCAATGACGCTGTGAAAGCCGAGCTGGAGAAACGACGTACCGGGTTGATGGCTGGAAACGAGACCGGATCCACACCCGACCCGCTGACCCTGGGGCAGGGTGTCTGGCTGAATTCGGAGCCGCTGACCCTCGAGGGCTTGAAAGGAAAGGTTGTCCTGGTCGATTTTTGGACCTACAGCTGCGTCAACTGCGTGCGGACCCTGCCGTACCTGCGGGCGTGGTACCAGCGCTATGAGCGTGAGGGTTTGGTGATTGTCGGTGTCCACAGTCCTGAGTTTGCCTTCGAGCAGTCCGAAGCCAATGTGCGCCGGGCCGTAAAGGATTTTCAGATCACCTGGCCGGTGGTTCAAGACAACGCTTTCGGAATTTGGAATGCTTACCAAAACCAGTACTGGCCGGCTCACTATCTCTACGACCGAATGGGTACCCTCATCGAAACCCATTTCGGCGAGGGGGGCTACGCTGAGACCGAAGCCGCGATTGTGAAGGCGTTGGGGTTAACCGCCTCCAGTCCTCAAGCGATTGCAGGCGTGATTCCCGTGTCGCAGGCCGTTAAGACACCCGAGACCTACTTGGGGTACGGGCGGGGTGCCCGGTTTGCCAGTCCTCAAGATGTGGTGACAGATGTACCAGCAGTCTACAGCCTTCCGGCAGTGCTCGAACCCGATCAGTGGGCCTTTGCGGGGTCCTGGACCATCGGGCCCGAGTCCTCACGGAGCACGGCGGGCAGCTCGCTTGTTTTACGGTATCAGGGCGAGCGGGTGTACTTGGTTCTCAGTCCTGCTGACCAAAAAAAGGTGCGGATCCGGGTAAGCCTCGACGGGGTAGCCCAGAGTGAGCTGACCATCGATGCCGACAAGATGTACCAGCTGGTGGACCAGCCTGGAAGTTCTGGCGGTCTTCTGCGTTTGGAGTTTGAAGGTGCCGCCGATGTGTTCGCCTTCACTTTCGGTTGATGATACCGGTCCCTTGCGTTAGGCTAGGAGGATGAGAATTCGTTTCGTCCTTCTGGCTTTCATCGCCTTGCTGATTTTTTCTGGCTGTTCCACCTTGAAAGGCTGGTTCACCCCCCAGGGTCAGAAGCTGGCCCAGGCGAAGGTGTGGGCCGACAAAGGGCGGCCCTTGCCTGCCAGCTCCCTGGCCGCCGAGGCCCTGGCTCTTGAACCTGGGTATACGGAAGCTCGGGAGCTTTTCGACCGGTTTTTTTCCGCTGGGCAGCAGGAGTTTGACAGCGAGACCCACCTTTGGAACAATTCGACCGACCCGGAAAAGTGGGACCGTCTTCACGAGCTTTATCGTTGGCAGCAGGTTCTGTATCGGGGCGGACCCAGCCTTGGTATCGAGGTGGTTTCGGTGGCTGCGGAACTGCAGGAAGCGGCAAGGGGTGCCTCATTGTACCATCTGAGCCGAGGCCAGTCTCTGTTGGCGGAAGTCCCTGGGCCCCGTCAGGCTCGTAAAGCCCTGGCAGAAGGTCGGATCGCAGCCGATTTTGACTCCTTGTCCCCCGGCTTGTCCGACTGGCTGCCTGTGGCTGAGCAGGCTGCCACGCAGAAGCTGCTGGTTGTACCGTTTTCCGGAGGGGAGTTTTGGAGCCTGGGCTTGCTTTCGGCTCCGCTGAGCAATCGGATCATCCAAAAACTAATCGATGCCCCGTTGCCCGAATTGACGATGGTTATTAAGAACGACGGTTTGGCTCTCACTCAGTCTGTCGCGCACAATATGGTGTTGCAGGGGCAACTGATCCGGTATTCCTATCAGGAACCAAAGAAATCTGTCCGCACGGAAAACCGGGAGCGCAAGGTTGTTGTGGTTGATGCCACGCATCCTGAGGGAGTTGAAAGGCTCTTTCAGGCTTCTGTCACCTTTCTTACCCTGACCGCTTCGGCGTCGGTGGCGGCCACGTTCTGGGTGGTGGAGGTACCCACAGGAAACACCCTGATAAGCACCTCCCGCGATGCCCGAGTCAACGATCAGATTGTTGTTGTGAGCTTTACGGGAGACCCGGAAGCCCTGACCAACGAAGACCGGCAGGCCATGCTTTTACGGCCCACCCTCCTGCAGCCGGTATCGCTGGGAGATCTGGCCCTTAATTCGTTGGCCACGGCTGTGGCCGAAGACGTCAGGGTTGCCTTACGGTAACCCAGGTGGCAAAGGCCAGCGGGTCAAGACCTGTCCGCGCCTCGCCGGTGATCGTGTCCTTGTACTGCACCCCGCCTTCGCCGATCTGGGCGACAAACCGAATTCCTTTAGCTTCGGCAAACTTATATTGCTGGGCCACCTTTTTGTCGAGAAGGAACACCTCGGCGTTCAGCCCCTCTGCACGCAACAACTGAGCCAGCTTTTGGGCGGCCCCGGAAGCGGGAGTCGCCAAAATCAGCACATCGCTTTTTCCGGCCACGGATTTGAGCAGGCCCAGTTCCTCCAGACCCGCCAGCAGACGGTCCAGCCCTACCGATGCTCCCACCCCGGGCAGTTCCTGTTTGGTGTAAAGGGCCGCCAAATTGTTATAGCGGCCGCCGGACATCACCGAACCGAGGGCGGGCAAGGCATCGAGGAAGGTTTCGTACACGATTCCGGTGTAGTAATCGAGCCCCCGGGTGATGGACGGATCAAGCACAAACCGGTGTGCCAGACCCAACTCCGAGGCTAGGGAGTGCAGTTCGCGCAGGCGCTCCGATTCAGGGCTGATTCCCCCCGACAGTGCCTCGAGTTGGGCCAACACGCTCAGGTAGTCCCCTTGCGCACCGATGAACGCCAAGATCTTGCTGGCACCGATCTCATCCACCGATTCGAGAAGGAGTTTCTTAACTGCGTCGGACCCGATCTTGGCCAGCTTGTCCACGGCCCTCAACACCGGTACCGATTGGCCGCTGGCGCCTAGAACGCCCAGGAAACGGTTGAAAATTCCGCGGTGGCTGAGGCGGATGGTTGCCTTGCCTTCGACCAGCTCGTCCATGGCACGCGCCATCATCAGAAGAATTTCAAAGTCGGCGGCTGCGGTATCGGCACCCACAATATCGAAATCGCACTGCACGAATTCGCGGTAGCGACCCCTCTGGGTGTTCTCGCCCCGCCAAACCTTGGCCATGTGGTAACGCTTGAACGGAAGGGACACCTCGGCAGCGTGCGCCGCCATAAACCGCGCAAAGGGCACCGTCAGGTCAAACCGCATGCTCACGTCGCGTTCGCCGTGATCGGTGAACCGGTAGACTTGTTTGTCTGTTTCACCACCCCCTTTTCCCAACAGAACTTCGGTGTACTCGAGCACCGGGGTGTCGATGGGTACAAAGCCGAAGGACTCGAAGACAGTCTCGAGTTTAGACATGAGAGTTTTTTTAGGGATTTCCTGCTGGGGCAGCGAGTCGCGAAAGCCTTTGAGTACCTGGGGAGCAATGAGTTCAGCCATAGCAGTGATTTTAGTGGGAAGCCGGGTTAAATTCCAGCCATCTGATCGGTGCCAAGGTAAGCATCTCGAATCCGTTCATCGTTGCGCAGGTCCGATGCCGTTCCTTCCAGAACCAGGTGACCATTTTGCAGAACATACCCGCGGTGGGCGAGTTCCAGCGCCAAGTGGGCGTTCTGCTCCACCAGAAAAAAAGCGGTTCCCTGCTTGTTGATAGCCGTGACCAGATCCCAGATTTTTTCCACCCACAAGGGTGACAGACCCATGGTCGGCTCATCCATGCAGATCAGTCGCGGCCGGCTCATCAAGGCGCGCGCCAGGGCCACCATCTGCTGTTCGCCGCCGCTGAGGGTTCCCGCCAGCTGGCCGAAGCGTTCGCGCAGTTGGGGGAATTCGTCGAGGATTTTTTCACGGTCGCGGAGAACCTCGTTACGGTCGGCGCGCAGGAATGTGGGGCGCACATAGGCCCCCATCATCAGGTTTTCCCCTACGGTCATGTCACCGAAAAGACGCCTTGCCTCGGGTACCGAAGCCAGACCTTGACGGATACGCTCCGGAGTGGAGGTCTTTTTCCATGAGGTCTGTCCCCACCACACTTCTCCCGCCCTTGGTTCGAGCAGACCGAGGATGACCTTCATGGTGGTGGATTTGCCCGAAGCGTTGCCTCCGAGAAGGCAGACGATTTCACCGGTGTCGACGTGGAGGTTGAGCCCGAAGTGCACTTGAACGGCACCGTAGAAGGTATCGATCTGCGAAAGCGACAGCAAAGGATGGTTAGTCGGCATGGTGCGCTCCTTCGCGGTTGCCCAGGTAGGCTTCGATGACACGGGGGTCACGGGGAATGTCCAGTGGGTGCCCCTCGGCGAGCTTAGCACCGTGGTCAAGGACCACCACTCTGTCGGCCAGAGGAAGGATAAGGGGCAGCTTGTGCTCAATAACAATCATGGTTTGTCCCTGCGCTTTCAGCGTTTTGAGGAACTCCAGAATTTCGAGAGTCTCCACCGGATTCATCCCCGCAGTCGGTTCGTCCAGCAGGAGGATTCTCGGCCGGGCCGCCAGGGCTCGGGCAATTTCGATACGCCGCCGGTTGGCATAGCTGAACAGATAGGCCGGCTGATCTGCCCGAGGCAGCAAGCGCTTGCCGAAAGGGGAAAGCAAGGCGGCAATGTCGGCTTTGCGACCCTGAGTGTGACCCCCCACCAGCAGATTCTCGGTCACACTGAGATTGGCAAAGATGCGCCCGTGCTGAAAGGTACGGATAATTCCGGCTTGGGCCCGTTTCCAGGCCGGCCACCGGGTGATATCCCGTCCATTTAGCAGAATTTGGCCTTTGTCGGGCCGGTCGGCTCCCGAAAGCAGGTTGAACAGTGTGGTCTTGCCGGCACCGTTGGGCCCAATAAGTCCCAGAACTTCACCCGCGCGGAGGCGCAGGTCCAGCGCCTGGACGGCCCGAATGCCGCCAAAACTTCGTGAGACGCCGCGCGTTTCCAACAGGCAGACATCCGGTTTCATACGGCCCCCAAAGCGCCCTGCGGACGCCAGCGCAGGGCAACGAGAAGCAGCAATCCGTAGACCAGCGGCCGGTACTCGGCTACCGGACGGAGAATTTCCGGGAGCGCTGAAAGTGTGACCGCTCCCAGTACGGCTCCGCCAAGGTTTCCAAGGCCGCCGGCAATCACCATGGTCAGCCCCAGAATCGACAGCGTCACATTAAAGGTCTCGTGGCTGATATACGAGTACAGATGGGCCGACAAAGCGCCTGCCCAACCGGCCAGGCCTCCAGCCACAGCAAAAGCAATGGCTTTGTATAACCCCGGCCGGATGCCGAGAGCTGTTGCGGCCACTTCGTCTTCGCGCAAAGCCCGCAGGGTGCGGCCCAGAAAACTCTTCAGTACCAAGGCAACAATGCCAACTCCGACGATCAGCACTGCCAAAGTCAGGTAATAGTAATCGGCGGTGGTGGCAAGGGGTCTGCCGAACACCACCGGCACGGGAATTCCAGGAAGACCCAGCGGACCTCCCGTGACCGGTTCGGCCAGCAAAATGGTCTGGTTGACGATTTCGCCCAGCGCTAACGTGGCGATACTCAGGTAGTGGCCCTTGAGCCGGAGGGCCGGTGAGACCAGAAGAGTACCCAAGACCGCGGCGACCACACCCGCGGCCAAGAACGATAACTCAAAAGGCCAGCCCAGACGGAGCGTAAGCAAACCCGAGGTATAGGCGCCGAGGGCCATCATTCCCGCATGTCCCAGCGACAAAATACCCGTGGTTCCCGCCACGAGCGTCAGACTGACGGCAAACAGCGCGATGATCCAGCCGTTGGTCAGCACTTGGAGCAGATACCCGTTGGGAAAGACCAGGGGAACGAGAGCGGCCAGCGCTACCAAGGCCACCGCAGCATTCAATGGTACATGGAACGCTTTGGCAGCCGGCAGGAAGGTCCCGGTCAGCGGTTCGGGAGGCAACGACCGTTTTTTCCAGGAGAACAACCCCTGAGGGCGGAGTACCAGCGCTGCTAGGAGCAGGCCGAACGCAACCAGGTTGCGCGCCGCCGAACCGAACACAGCCACACCGAGGCTTTCTGTCACCCCGAGAACCAGCCCGCCGGCCATGGCTCCGGGCACGCTGCCCAGACCTCCCAGCACACAGGCGGTGAATCCTTTCAATCCGGCCTGAAACCCCATGGCAGGCGACACACTGTTGTAATACAACCCGACCAGTACACCGGCCAAACCGCCTAGAGCGCTGGCCAGGGCAAACGCCGTGGCATTCACCCGGTTGACGGCAACCCCCATCTGCTGGGCGGCTTCGCTGTCCTGGGCGGTGGCCCGCAGAGCCTGGCCCGTTTTTGTCAGTTTGAGAAACACAAAGAGCCCGGCGGCGCAGGCCACCGTTGCCCCGAGGATGAGCAGATCAAGCCAACCCACCGAGACCCCGCCTAGAACGACGCGGTCGGTAGGGACCACCGAAGGGAACGGGCGGGGGTTGGGCGTGAAAAGGAGTTCGGCCAGGCTGTCGAGTACCATGCCGGCACCCAAAGTGGCCAGAAGCGGAGCCACCCTGGCGCTTTTTCGGAACGGCCGGACGGCAAAGCGCTCGAGAACCAGGCCGATCACGGCAGAACCGGCCATTGCGGCGGGCAGGGTGACCCACAACGGCCAACCCTGCTGGGTCAGCAGCCACCAACCGAGAAACGACCCGGCCATATACACCGAGCCGTGGGCAAAGTTGATCAGGTGGGCCACCCCGAAAATCAGGGCCAGGCCCGCCGCGAGCAGGGCATACAAGTTGCCTAGCACCAGGCCGTTGATGACCTGGTCCACCCAACCCGCGAGAGCCAAAGCATCCATATCAGTCTCCTGCAACACAGACACCTCATCTCCAGATATTGACCAATTCAATCAGCAAAGTCTAGCTGGCTCTTGCTTTCTATATAGAAACCATGCTATATTAAGATCATGAGTGATGTATCCTTGGCCATGCCAGCTTGTGACCCTGTCCTTCTCGAGGAGTGGTCTTCTAAACTAAGGGTTTGCGGCCATCCCACCCGCTGGAAAATTCTTTGCCTCATTGAGCGTCAATCGGCCTGCGTCACCGATCTTTGGCAATGTCTGGAGCAACCTCAGCCTGTTGTGAGTCAGCATTTGGCAGCGTTAAAAGACAAAGGAATTGTCGAAGCAGAAGTCGTCGGCAATAAGCGGATGTACTACGTCAACGATCCGATGATCCGGCGTGTGGTGCAGGATTTTCTCGCTGCAGCCGTATCATAAACCAGTGCTTCTTATTCTTAAGGCTGTGAAGGTGTAAACCTTGGTTTTCTGGCATTCTGGTAAGCAGGAGTGCCCCATGGAAAATGCGACTGTTGCCTTTTATCAGGAGCCTGCAAGACCGGTTCCTATCCTTTCTGAAGTGGATGTTCTTGTTCTTGGTGCTGGTCCTGCAGGCTTTGGTGCCGCCGTCAGTGCCGGCCGGCAGGGAGCCAAAGTTCTACTGGTGGAACAAAGCGGTGTGGTGGGCGGTGTTGCAACAGCGGGCTTGATGAGCCACTGGACCGGTGAAACCCGGGGTGGACTCTACGAGGAGTTGTTGGACCGCAGTCAAGGCGACCGCGCCTCGCTGCCGGATTTGGGCATTCACGGCAATGCCCGGCAGATTATCAACCACGAGCTGTTGAAACTGGTGATGTTGGAAATGCTGGCTGAGGCTGGCGTGACTCTGCGGTTGTACACGTTTGCCAGTGCTCCCATTCTTGAAGGAAACCGTGTGACCGGGGTGATCATCGAGAGCAAAAGCGGACGTCAGGCCATTTTCGCCAAAACAATCGTCGACGCTTCGGGTGATGGTGATATGGCTGCCGCAGCGGGTGCCCCCTATTACAAAGGCCGCGAGTACGACGGCAAAATGCAGCCCATGACCCATATGCTGAAGGTCGGTGGGGTTGATACTTCCAAGGTGCGTTATGTCCCCGGGTTTGAAGACACCTTTCCTTTGGGCGACAGCGACGTGCAGAGTGAAGCCCGCAAAGTTATACCTTACCCAGCCGGACATGTTCTGATTTATCCGTCCACACTGCCGGGAACGGTGGTCTTGAACATGACCAATGCCATCAAGGTCGATGGCACCAACGCCGATGACCTGACCAGGGCTGACGCCGTGTGCCGCAGTCAGATTGGTCCCATTCTGAATTTTCTCCGGAGCCGTGTACCAGGGTTTGAAGCCTGTTACCTTCTCCAGACTCCCTCGGCGATCGGAGTACGGGAAACCCGCCATTTTGTCGGCGAGAAAACCCTGAATGAACGTGACATTCTCGAGGCGAAAGTATTCGACGACTGGGCGGTGACAAGGGCCCGGTTCAACTTCGATGTGCACAACCTGGAAGGGGCCGGTCTCGATGAAACGGGGGTACAGCGGCACTTCCGGCAGCAACGGGGTTATACCATTCCCTACGGCTGTTTTGTGCCCCAAAAGATCGATGGATTACTGCTGGCCGGCCGGTGTATTTCCGGCACGCACATGGCCCATTCCAGCTACCGCGTCATGCCCATTTGCCTCAATATGGGGCAATCGGTGGGAATCGCCGCAGCCTTGTGCGCCCGGCAGGGAGTTTTGCCGCGAAACCTTCCGGTTGGCGAGCTTCAGCAGCAGCTGCGGAGTCTGGGCGTGGAACCGTGAACAAGCTTTGGTACGACCAGCCGGCGGCAGACTGGGAAAGTCAGGCCTTGCCAGTGGGCAACGGCCGTCTGGGGGCCATGGTTTTTGGCGGCGTGACCCGCGATCAGTTGCAGTTCAACGAAGAGACGCTGTTTACGGGCCGTCCGTCCGAAGTAAAAAAGGAAGCCTGGAAAGAGCTCGAGTCGATTCGGAACCTGCTGAGACAAAAAAAGTATCCCGAGGCGCAGCAGGCCGTCGAAACTCAGTTTCTGAGAGACTTTTCGTACGGCGATAACAGTACCTTTGGCTGCTATCAGAACTTTGGCAGCCTAGGGTTGCAATGGCATGGCGGAGAGAGTGTCAGCGCTTACCGCCGTGAGCTTGATCTGAGTCGCGGTGTTGCAAAGGTGTCGTTTACCAAAGAGATTTGCCATATCGTCCGAGAAGTGTTTTGCAGCGCCCCCGACAACGTTCTGGTGTTTCGGGCGCTAAGTTCACAGCCAGAGGGGTTGGGAGTCACGATTTCGCTCGAAGCAGGACAACCCGGGGCCAGCCTTGGAGTCGATGCTTCCGGCTGGCTTTATCTCAAGGGCCAGGTTGAAAATTTGGCTTACGATTGCCGGGTCGCCGTTCGAGCCGAGGGAGGGCAAGTTCTTCGGGAAGAGGCGGCACTAAGGATAGAAAACGCCACAGAAATTACTGTATTGCTGACCGCCGCTAGATTATTCCTTTGAACAGCTGAAGTCCCGGCATGAGCAGGATTTTTCCCGCCTTTATGATAGGACGGAGTTGAACCTGGACGGAGAAGATTGGGACCACCTTGCCACGGACCAACGTCTGAAGCTTTACCGGCAGGGTGCCGTTGACAACGGTCTTGAGGTTCTGCTGTTCCAGTATGCACGGTACCTCTTGATCAGCAGCTCGCGCCCCGGAACCCTGCCGGCCAATCTGCAGGGCATTTGGAACCAGAGCAACAACCCGATGTGGGGTTCCATGTTCTGCTACAACATCAATCTGAACATGAATTATTGGCTGGCCCAGCCCACCGGGCTTTCGGAATGCCACGAGCCGCTGCTGTCTTTCATCGATGCGCTCAGACCAAGCGGTAGAATTTCTGCCCGGGAATACTACAACGCCCGGGGTTGGTGCGCCGCCAAAAAGTCTGATATCTGGGGTTTCACCCAACCCTATGCCAAGGCGGTGAACGGCCTGTTTCCGGGTGGCGGCGGCTGGCTGTGCCAGGACGTCTGGGAGTACTACACCTTCACCCAGAACGTGGACTACCTGCGCAACACCGGCTATTCCATTTTGAAAGAGGCGGCCGAGTTCTATCTGGACTTCTTGACCGTCAATGACCGGGGTTGGCTGGTCAGCAGCCCCTCGACCAGTCCCGAAAATACCTTTTTGGTATCGGGACAGCCCTGCTCGGTGGCCGAAGGTACCGAAATGGATCACCGGATTATTCAGGAATTGTTCCAGAACTGCCTCAAGGCCAGCCTTCTGCTCGGGGTCGATGCTGAATTTCGTCCTTTGCTGGAACAAGCCTTGGCCCGCCTGGCCCCCAGCCAGATTGGCCGTTACGGGCAGCTTCAGGAGTGGATGGAAGATTTCGATGATCCGGCGGACCACCACCGCCATGTTTCCCAATTGTATGGGCTTCATCCGGGGAGAATGATCAGTCCGGAGACGACACCGGAACTGGCACAGGCGGCCCGGGTCACCCTCGAAAGCCGGGGAGACGGGGAAACCGGCTGGAGCCGGGCCTGGAAGATCAACCTTTGGGCACGCCTGCAGGACGGAAACCGGGCCCACAAGCTGTTGCGGGGCCTTCTCCAGGACTGCACGCATCCCAACCTGTTCAACGTGCATCCTCCCTTTCAGATCGACGGGAATTTCGGCGTTGCCGCCGGTATGGTTGAGATGCTTTTGCAAAGTGATGAGAACTGTTGTGTTCATTTGCTGCCTGCCCTCCCTGCGGCTTGGCCGAAAGGAAAGGCAGCCGGTCTTCGGGCCAGGGGTGGCTTGGAGGTTGGGTTCAGCTGGTCCGAAGGGAAGCTCCAAACGGCAACGGTCAAAGGCCTTCCTGGCACCGAGGGAACCCTGCGATATGCCGGCATCCGGGTGCCTTTCAGCCTTGATCAGCATGGAATCTTCGACTATAAGCCCTCGCGACCCCGGGTTCGAACCGTGTTTCTCGGTGACAGCATCACCGCGAATGGAGCCTTCCTGAAAGCGCTTGACCCTACGAATTTCGAGTTTATCAACCGGGGTCAGAATAGTGAGACCGCCTCTGGATTGTCGGAACCGGATCATCCCTTTCCCCGTCCTTGTATTCTGAACCGTATCGACCAGGTTCTCGAGGAATCGCAACCGGATTGGTGTGTCATATGCTATGGAATGAACGACGGAATCTACTATCCTTTTTCTCAACAACGATTTGAGGCCTATCAATCCGGGATGAGGATGCTCGTGGCCAAGGTCCTTGCCTGCGGAGCCAAGGCGGTTGTTCTGACTCCACCGCCATTCGAAGCGGCGCTGTTTTCTCAACCCAAGCCTGAGGGACAAGACCGTTATAGCTACTTGGAGCCTTTTGAAAAGTACGACGCTGTTCTGGAACAGTACCGGAAGTGGTTGCTTAGCGTGTGGCCTGCTCCGCTTGTCCGCGTGATTGACCTGGCGGGTGAGCTGCGTAAAACCGGCTACGCCACGGCCGACGGCATCCATCCCTTGCCCCAGGGGTACCAAGAGATTGCACGCGTTTTACAAAAGGAAGTGTTTGGTCAGCCCGACCGATAGTGACGCGGGCTTTGACCAAAGTGTTTTCGAAAAGCCCGGCTGAAGTAGTTGGAATCGTTGAAACCTGTTGCAAAGGCCGTTTCCGTAATCGACAGAGTGGTGGTGTCCAAGAGCGTTTTGGCCTTGGACAGCCTTACCTCCAGAATGGCCTCGGTGAGGGTCCGCCCTTCCACTTTGCGGAACAGGGCGCTTAAATACGTCTGGCTGCAATAGGCGTTGGCCGCCAGAACTTTGAGGGGGAGCGCTGAAGCGTAATTGTCTTGAATAAAAGCTTTGGTTCGGGTGACCAGATAATTGCGGGTGTGTTCCAACGCATCAAAGGGAACGTCGATCCCCTGGCTGCGTGCAGAGGACGTCTGGGCGTAGAGAAGGGCCAGGTAGTCGGCCAAAAAGCCGATCTGCAATCCAAACCGCCGGATGTCGAAGTCCAGGGGACGGACCACCTGACGGTGAAGGGCCTTGAGCCTGACCGGGTCTGCTCCCTCTTTCGCCGCGTAATGCTCAATACGGGCATCGGCGGCCTCTCTGTCTGTACAAAACTGGCCGACACACAGAAACCCCAAGAGACGGCCGTTCCAACGGATAGGGTAGCGTAATTCTTCGATGCCCAGGTAGCAACCCCCGAAAAACGGGTTGTCCTTCTGCCGGAAGGTCCGGCATAAAATGGTTTTGGCAGAACTGCAGGAAGCTAGAAAGCCGGCATATTTTTTTACGTGGTTGCAAAAGGCGTTGTTGTGGTACAGGAAGGGTTCCAAGACCCCTCTGACCTCGGGATTGATCTGACTGATACCCTCCAGATCGTGCAGGTTGATCGCAACCGAGAACTCTTCTTCGAGCAGGCCGAAAAAGAGCCGGAGTTTCTCGGCTGCGGTTCTTCCCCCCTCCTCAAGCACCTGGTTGATCGAGGAGAGGGTAGACATATCTAGAACACCAGAACCTCAAACACACTGGCCGGCGAATGCTCGCCGTTCATAGCCAGAATTTCTACAGTCACAGCCTCGGTCTGCAACGGCGCTTCCAAGTTCAGGGTGAAACGCGACTGGTGGTTTTCTGCCACCTCGACCAGCACACGGCCTTGACCGTCCTTGACACGGAAGGCCTTCACACACTGGGGAACAGCTCGTTCTGGGTGGCCCCACTGAACCGACTCCAAAGGATGGTCAAAGTCAGGATCGAACACCAGAACGAGCTTGCTGATGCTTTGTGTGTTGGCCCAGGTCAGCTTCAGCCACGGGGCCTTATCCTCGAGCGAGGCAACCCAGGCGTGGGGAGCGTTGGAGGGACGGCCCCAGCCGTCGACCACGTTTTCGGGCACAAAACAATCCAGGGGTGGGGAGATTCCCAGCGCTAAGTTGTGGCCCATAGGACGGCGCTCGGTGCACCAGAACTCAAAGGCCTCGACACCGATGTTCTCCGGTGGACTCTGGCGGCCGAAGTTGGACACAGCCGCATTGACACCGTTGGTCACTGAGACCAAGCCGGTAATACGTGCCTCGCTGACCTGGACAGACACCAGGGGGTTTTGCATCACACAGTAGAACAGGTAGCGGGTAGTATCGACTTTGACGCCAAAATCGACTGTGATGCAGTGCTCCTTTCCAGGCTCGAGAGCTTGCTCCCGGATTCCCAGAACGACATCGGGGGTGAAATTATCAGGTCTGTCACTGGTACGAAGCTCGAACCTGACGGTAGTCGGCTGGCTGGCCTTTAGAACGAAGGTAACGACCGGGGCTGCTCCGGCAGACACCGGCAGCAACTGTGCCCAGGACTTTTCCAAGGTACGGTAGGTCGGCGAAGGAGGAAAGGCTTTGAGCTGCAACCGTGAAGAGGCGGTGATGGTAGCCGCAAGCGCCCGGTTCTCGGGTGCCTGAAGCCGAACCCCCGGTATGGATTGCCCGCTGAGCAACAGTCGTTTCTGCAGTTCCCTCATGAGTTCAGGCCGTACCAGGTCAGCCGGACTAACCCGGTGTTCCAAGCAAAGTGCTGCTGCGGGACCAACCACCTGGCCCGCCTGGGCCAAGGTTCCCTGCACACGCGTTGAGCCGAAAGCAACGTGGGTGGCACTGATAATGCGTCCGGCTAGGAAGAGGTTTTTGATGTTGCGGCTGTAAAGGGTGCGGTAGGGAATTTGGTAGACACCTCGTGAGTGCCACTGGTTGCAGGGCTTTCCTGCGAAATACACCCCGTCGGAGGGATGCAGGTCGATGGACCAGCCGCCTACCGAAACAGCATCGTCGAAGGTGTGCTGTTCGACGATATCCCGCTGATTGATCAGGTAATCACCCTCGAAGCGGCGGCTTTCCCGCTTACCGGGAATGGTCCCCACCCATTCGAGGGTGAGGTTTCGCGCTTCAGGAAATTCGCCGGAATTTTTAATGTGGTTCCAAGCGCCATAGACCACTTTCCACAGTTCCCATTTGATTTCTTCTGTTTCATGCACCGTGTCACGGCGGCCGCCATATTCAATCCACCAGAGTTTGCAACCGTGTTCTTTAGGTGTGAAGCTGCGATAGCGCGGAATTTTTGTGATATCAGACAAGGCCCACTCGGGAGCGACGAAGTCCACCGGCTTGCCGGTGTCCTTGCTGTAGAAATAAATGGTATGACCCAACAGTTCCCCGTAGGTGGTTTCGGGGGCAAAGCCTTCGTTGAACTCGGACCGGCTCTCTGCCCCCATTCGAAAGGCTCCACCCGCCAAAAAAGCGAGAATACCGTCTCCCGAAGCATCACAGAACAGAGGTGCTTCCACTTCGTACAAGGTGGAGTTCTGACTGCAAAAGGCTTTCACCGAGCCGATCCTTCCGTCAGCGACCTTTACTGCATCAAACACCGCTGTATTCAACCTCAAGGTGAGGTTTTTTTCGGCCAGCACTTTCTCTACCAGAATCGTGTCAAAGATCAGCGGGTTGCCTTCCTTGTTCCGGTACAGATTCTCCACCAGAATCTCGTCAATGATGCCGCCTTCGCGGGCCCAACGGTTGTTGTTGCCCATATGCGAAGTAGCCCCGAGAACCCATAGCCGAACCTCGCTGGAGGAGTTGCCCCCAAGAACCGGACGGTCCTGGAGCAGGGTGACCTTCAACCCGGAGCGGGCCGCTGAGATGGCGGCGCAGGTGCCTGCCAGACCTCCGCCGACAACAACGAGGTCACTTTTTGAGCGTAAGGATTTGAGTTCGCGTGATGCCACGCCGGTTTCGGTAATCATTTTGGTCTCCTTAGAGGAATCTGTACATTGAAAGACTGGCTCCGATCGGCTCCGATGCCGACGGCACACAGCAGAACAGAAGGCCGTCCGTCTTCAAACCAGAGGAACGGACGTTCGAGGGCGTCTAGGGTCTGGACTTCTCCGTCTTCCCACACCAAGCGCCTTTCAAAAGCAAAAGGATGAGCGGCGGGTTTCCAATCCTGGCAGTCTTCAGACTCGAACAAAGCTACTGTGGAGGGACCCCGTTTGGTGAAATACCCTTGAAAGTCTTTGACCAGCAGACAAAACTTCCGGCCGTCATGCCAAAGGAAGGGATCTTCCACAGACCACGAGTTTTCCGGGTTGGATAAAAGCGGGCCGCCTACCTTGGTGAACGGTCCCAATGGTGTTGGTGCCACCGCCAGTCCCAATACCACAGGACCGCCGCGCGGAAGGGGCGCTGCTGATGTTCCCACACCCTTGTAGATCATAAAGAATCGGCCATCCAGCCCGCGGCAGACGGTGGGATTGGTGACAACAAGGCAATCCCAGCTGTCAGCGGTAGGAGAAAGCGCAGGTTGGTCAAAACGTTTCCATGGTCCTGCTGGATGAGGGGCCACAGCCACTCCGATGCACTGGTGGTTGCGGTTGTCCCAGTAGGTACCGTCCCCCCGATTCCCCATGTAATAGAGGTAGTACAGTCCTTCACACTCCAGAACGACGGGATTGTGGGTGACCTGCGCATCCCAGAGGGGGCCTCCTGCTGGTCCCAGTGCCACACCGCCATAGGTAAACGGACCTTCGGGCCCGGGACCAGAAGCCCAGCCAATTTCAGAATGCGTTACCCAGCCATCATGGCCGGCTGCCTGAGGCCATTGGGAAAACAACAGGTAATAGCGGTTTTCGTGACAGGTGACCGAACCGCACCAAACGTGCCACCCCTGCCGATGAAACACGGCCGAGCGTGGCACAGGCTGGAGCAAGGCGGCAAAATCCAGGTCGGTCATCCCTTCACCGACCCAGCAGTCAACCCCTTGATGATGTACTTCTGCCCCGCCATAAACACCAAAAAGACCGGCACCAGTGCCGAAACCGAGGCCGCCATCACCAAATTGTACTCACTGAGACTTTCATCGATGAAATTTCCTAGCGAAACGGGAATGGTATGGGTCCGCCAGTTGCGCAGAAAGACCAGAGGCTCGAGATAGTTGTTCCAGTTCCAGAGGAAGACCATGATGGACAACGAGGCGAGGGCAGGCGCTGCCAGTGGCAACATGACCCGGCGCCA
>JFJP01037384.1_pt1 | contig 30191 bp, 27 predicted proteins | sample 431651 | NCBI WGS metagenome assembly JFJP01 (sample SAMN02602958, study PRJNA72255) | Microbial mat metagenome, whole genome shotgun sequencing project. | biome: fresh water; feature: sink hole; material: water; isolation source: purple microbial (photo- and chemosynthetic) mats found in... | reverse complement strand
AAAAATTACTGGCATGAGTTGCGAAGCGTACGTGTTATTGCACCAATAACCATGACAGTAATTTTTTTTGGAGCGTTGGGAAGGAGTGGCAACTGAAAACCTAAAACGTCAATTTACCACTAAACGAAAAAAATACGTTCTCGCTATTAAAAATGAAATTAGCGAAATGAAGCAAACAAAGAATTGATGCTAGGAATACTTGGACTAGGAGCGATTTTTGTGCAGATGAATGAGATAATTTACTTTAAGCCTAATTTATGACTAGTAATGAGTTTTCCATTAATTATAGAAAAATCAAGATTAGTTGCATTCATTTTGAATAACTTATATGCTTTAGCTTTTGTTAAACGATGTTGTAACGTTTTATTCGTTTCTATTGACAAGACACCTGCATAACCAGTTGTAATTATTATTGGTTTCTTTTTATAATCTTCCAATATGTCACAATTTGAAATTTCAGATTTAATGAGCTTTGCAAGTTCAGAAAATTGTTTTATTTCTGTAGCTGATAATTCATATATATTGTCTTTGACTTTTGAACTTTTAACTTGGATTAGCATGATGTGCCAATATCCATCTCGTCTTGCAATCGAATAGATATCGGCAGGTGTTTGACTACCGGAAGCCAAAAATGATTGATATTTTGGAGTTAATTGTCCAATTTTATTAATAATAAATTTTTCTGCAAAATCTCCAGCTGTTCTATTTGGCATTGGAACACCCAAGCCACCTCTCTCTAATATTAATTTACCTTCATCTCTCCATTTGGTAACAATATGCTTTACGAACTTTTCAAAATTTTTCATTTTCGAATTATTTGATTAAAAAAAATGTCCCAAATATTTACTATAAATGGGACAAAATATACTTTTTGAAGAATAAAAGATTATTCTATCAACTTATTTGGATTGATAACTGGCAATATAAAATTACTTAAAGCTGTACCTTGAAAACGTGTCATTAATATTCCTCTTGATGTTGAATATGTAATTGCAGCTAAAGCATTTCCTAAGGCAGGACTTATTGTAACTGTATTGTCTTCTTCTAATTTGGTTAATTCTTCAATATTATCCACATGAAAAACATAAACAAAACTGAACGCTCCGATTGCTTCTTCGCCATCTTGTTTTTCACTTTTGGTTTCAACATTTACTGAAAAATCAGCTTTAATTAATTTATCTGGAATATTAAAGCCCAATTCAAAGTTTACATTGAAATTGTGACCTTGAACTTTTTCTTCCTCAAAATCGAATGGACTATTAATTTGTCCTTTTATGATCTTAAAATCAACAATTTCAATTTTTTCAGGTTGTAATAAATTAGCTGACATTTGCTAATGCTGTTTTATTATTTGATTTTGATTTTTTCCATGCGCTGGTATATGTTACATCTGTATTTATAGTATTGTTTCTATAGAGTGTTACATATCCAGTTGTTCCCATTGGCTTTCTTTGTGGAACATTAATAATTGGTTCCCCAAGTTCTGCTTCAAGTTTGGCTAAAGAACGTAACGTAAAGTTATGTTCTCCTACCAACCATTTGTTAACCTCGGAAGGTCTTTTTTCTAGCTTATCTGCTAAATCTTTTTGGCTAAATCCTTTTGCTTTTAACAACTGATTTACTCGAACCACGATATCAGCATATAATCTCGCGAAGATTTTTGTTTCTTCCGGTGTTTCTGCTAAAATTCTTTGTGCTACTTTGCTTCTCATTGTTTTGGATTTTTAGAGGATGATTTCATCTGAACCATCATAATTAGTAAGTTTTCTATGTTTTTCATTTACAATTATTGTTCCATCTTGTAAAGCTTCATTAATTCGTTTTGCGAATTCACATGCTGCTCTCCATTCTAAATGCAATGAACTTGTTTGATTTGTTGGACCATCTTTGATACCTCCATTGAAAAGTATAACTATGTTGTTTGTGATTTTTAAGGCGTATAATCTTAATGGAAATTCTGGAAAGTGGTAAGTAATATTTTCGATTGTTCTTTTACCTTGTACAGGTAATCCCTTAACTTCGTTTTCATCTCTATTGAATAATTCATCTATTGCTCCGTGATCATTACCAATTGATAACAATACAAAAGACAACAATTCTTGATTTGCTTCTTTATATTCTGCTATTGCATCATATTTTTCAAAGAATAAATCAGTTTCATTTGTCTCGGCATCATCATATTTTACGGTGTAAAAAGTGCATTTAGCAGCTTCATCATCCCATATTTCTAGAGCAAATATATTCACTTTATTATTAGTTTGCAAACAAAAATACACTTTTAAGTGTATTTTATGATTATTTAATATACTATTTAGTTTATTTTTTCAAATGTAAGAATACTATTTGTTACTTAAAAACTATTTTTTCATTTCTAACTTCAATTCTAAAAGGTCTTCTATTTTGAATACTTCAGCATAATCTTTCATGCTACCAATTTGAATTTTTATTGGTTCAATTTTGTCATTTTCTACATAAAATCGGAATTCTTTTTGGTGTTCAAATTCAAGAGGTTTTTCAAATAATGTTATTTCTCTGGAAACTTCTTCTTTATCATAGTAATCAACAAAACCATGACTGAATTTTAAATTGTTCTTTTTGAGTTCACTTTCTATTTTATTGAAAAAAAGAGGTAGGTTTTTAATCAAAACTCCATGAGTTCCAAAACGTAAATTTCCTTCATCAAACTTAAAATCTAATGGATTAGGAAAACCTTTTGAAGATATTGCATATAAAGAATAAATATTACCCAAAACTTCTTTGTAGCTTTCTTTTAAATGGACTTTGATATAATTAAATTCTCTGTCAATTCCTGGTATTTTGAAAGTGCCTGGTAAAGAATTAATTACTCTTGAAACTCCTTCGTATTTATCGCCTCGCAATTCTTCATCTTCAACTTTGCGGAAATATTCAATTGTATTCATGTAGATTGTTCCATTTTCGAATAAATCAAGAATGTTTTTCTCGCTACCTAATTTTAAGAATAGTTTTATTGTGTGTTTCATTTTTGAAATTACGATTTAATTTAATTTTTCTCAATTGGATAAAAATACATTTGAAACCAACCATTTAACCTTTTGATATTAATTTGACCAATACTAGTTTCCCAAATTCGCCCTGACCAATCTTCATTACTATTTATTTCACCTACTTCAAAATATGATTTTCCATTTATATCTGAACCTAATTTATCTGCAAATAACTTTAGCATTGCTTCAATTTCACGTTGACTAATAATATAGCTCCTTGATGGATTTTCTTTTCCCAGAATAAACAAAGCATCATTTACCTCTGAATTTGGGATTAGAATTTTATTAAAGAAATTAAAAAAATACTGATTTGTATAATTTACCCAGCCAAAACTTTCTCCACTTTCATATTTTTGTTCTTGAAAATTTTCAATTCTTTTTAATTCTTCATTTATACTTATAAAGTGATCATCAAAACTTTTTGCACTAAGAAATAAGTTATAATATTGAATGAACTCCCTTGGCTTTACAACAATGGTATAAATCCCTAGTTTTTGAAATACTGCTTTTGCTTTGTGATAATTTTTGTCGTCATTGGTAATATAAAATTCGCATCTTGATGCAAATGCAGAATGAGAGGCATCTTCAGTTGTATTCTTAAAAGTGTTTTTCTCTTTGTCAGTGACTTTTACTTTGTCAGCTTTGAAGCCATGCAAATCTAACTTAACATACTCATTAGTAATATCGTTAAACCATTCTGGAGCATTTTTAGTTTTATCAAAATATTGATCAACATTAAAATTGTCTATTCCTGTTTTCTTGTAAGCATTATCAATAATTTCAAAAGGGTTTTTATTTTCGTTGAAATGTCCACTGTTTACTCCAATTTGTTGAACCATATTTCTTAAATCTTTGTAGTCTTCTGTTTCATTCATATTGTGAAACATTTGACCAAAACTTTTGAAGAAACCATTCATTGTTTGATCTTCTTTTAATCCTGGAAACATTTTGTTCAGCATTGCTGCACTTTCAGGGTTTTCAAAAGCTTCTTTAAATGCAATGTCTAATGGTATTGAAGAAATCATATTTTTCATAGAATTTACTAATCCAAACATTGGATCATTCTCTTCAACGGAACTAAACAAACTATCAAGGCTGAAATTTTGAAACATCGGTGCTTCTCTAATTCTATCATCCAGTAATTCTCCTGGTTCATATTTACTTAAAGTAACTTCTTTTGAATTATTGACCAAACATAAGTCATTGGTTAAATGGGTTATATAATCTAAATCTTCTCGAATTAACCTTTGTTCTTCTTCGCTATGATTTTTGATACTTGCGAAAATATCCCCAATATGCGATGTAGAATATACTAGTAAAAATTTATCCTTGTTTAAAATTAGATTACTCAATTCAGGAAAATAATTATTCTTCATTCCTGACATAACATTCCAATCTAAATAAACTTTAATCATAATTTATTGTTTTTACTAAACTATTTCTTCTTCAGTATTTATTAATTCACTTATTCCCATCATCATATTAAAATGTCCTTCGTGGTTTGTTAGAACGAAAATGTCTTTAAAAACTTTTTTATAATTTTCAATAGTTCTATCTTGTAATTCAACGAATAAATCATCATTGATACTATGTGAGCCATCATTTATCCAACTAATTAATGATGAACATATTTCTTGTTCTTCTTTAGTAGTAAACTTTTGTATTAAATCATCATCGCCATATTTCCCAAAAAGTTTAAAGTAGTTTTCAATTATTCTTCTCATAATATTTTGAACAGTAATACTGGATTTTACATTTTCATTTTTTAATTCTTGCCACAATAATTCATAAGATGACTTTATCGGGTTTTCCATATTGAAAAATTGAATATTCGTAAATTTTTCGTTTTTTCTTAATATCCAAAAATTTGTTTTTGCACAAAACTTAGTTCTTCCGTCAATGAAAGATACTTCTTTATGAAAATAGACATTATGAGTTAAAAGAATAATTTGTTTGATGTTTCCTGTTTCTGATTTAATACTTTTAATAATATCTTTTATAAGCGTACTAACAACAAATAATACATTGCTGTCTAAACTTGAAATTGGATCATCAATAACTAAAATTCTTTCATCATTCACAGTTTCTTCAGAACTTCCTCCTTTAGCTAATTGCAAATAATACAGAAAAGTAATAAATGTAATTTCACCTTCGCTTAATGTTGCTTCGGCAATTGTACCGTCTTCTCTCTGAATTTGATAAAACCCATCTTCTGATGATGGTACAATTTCAAAACTTAAAAAGCCATAAGACTTTAAAAGTCGATTAATTTCATTAATAGTTGGCTGGATACTGGTTACATTCTTGCTTAAATTTTTAATTTCAATATCTAAATCACTATATTCTTTTAATTTAGCAGTTAATTGACTTTGAAGAGCAGTATTTCCAGTTTGTAAACCATTATTCTCTGCATTAAATTTTACAATATCAGTTTTGAATTCTTCAATTATGTATTTCCAAATCGATTGAATTAAGCTTGTTTTTTCCGTAGCAAAATTTGCTACAATATCATTGTGTTTTGTAATTTCTGTATTAGCATTTACAATTAAATCTGAAATTAAATCTAATTGTTCCTTTACTGAAATTAATTCAATACTTCTGCTGGGTTCTTTTGTTTTATTATTTAGATATTCGCTGTTTGCAGTATTCTGTCCAATTAATGTTTTTAAATAAGCGGAAAATCTATCAATATTTAATTTTGTATCAGGAAATGATTTTTGATTGGTTTCAAGATTGTTCAATTCATTTACAAAGTTGTTCATCAAAGAATTATATTCTTCTTTTAACGTTTTTATTGTATTCAAATCATTTAAATAAGTTTCGTCAAAATAATCTTCTAATTGTTTTTTGAAATCTTCTGAAATTGTTTCTTGTTGACAAAACGGACAAGTAGTATTATCTTCTTGGATATAATTTCTACCTTGATTTACCCAATCGTTAATATTCAATTTTTGGATAAGCTTTGCAAAATCAACATCTGCTTTACCAACAATTACTTTTTTCCAAATTGGATTGTTTTCTATTTCGATAATTCTATCAAATTCTATTACATTTATTAGCGTTATACTTTGAGGAACTTTTCCAAAAATGGTCTTAGCTTTTTCAGTTATTTCATCAAATGACAACAATGCTTTTGTATTACTGCTAAATTCAGATAGTAATTTATTTTTAAAACTTTCTTTCTGTAAAGAACCTGTAAATGCTTCTTTAAAAGTAGTTTCATATTTTTTATAGATTTTTGTCCAAGTAACTTCTTTAAAATCATTTTCTAATTTTTCTTTTTTAAGAATTTGAGTATTCAAAGTTTCTCTTTTTTTTGCACCATCAGCTTTTATTACTTTTAATGCTTCTACCTTTTCATTTATAGCAGTGATTTGTTCTGTAGTTGCTTCACCAAGAGTAAATACACCTCCAATTTTTCCACTACCAAAATTACGTAGCCTAAATTCCTTATTATAAACAAGAGTTTTTAATTCTTGACCGTTTTTCCAATCTATTGAACAATTATCAAAATTTGTTTTGTCATGTAGAAAATTTGATATTGTAGTTTTCCCGCAACCATTTGCACCATAAATAAAATTTACTTTTTTCAAATTTGTAATTTTAATACCAGTTTCATCATATGATGCTACTTTTTTTACCTCTATCTTCTCTATCATTAGTAAATTTTTTATTAATCTACTAAAATATAAAATAATTCCTAATGATTTGTTTTGATGCAATTTGACTTATTAACCGAGTTATCAATTTTTTTTTCAGAAATTGATATTTCATTTGCGATTTACTACAGATTGTGTAGTGTTTTGCAAACAAAATATTAGTTAAGTTTTGGCAGTAAATGAGAATTATTGCCAAAACTTAACTTTTCATTTCAATGTCGATGTAAGATTTTAGATTATACAATTCGATTTGGTTTTCATCGTCGCCTTCTAATTGTCCAATCTCAATAAAAGCAATATCATTAGCAAATGCTTTTTCTCCAATTAAATACTCGATGTGAACATAAACAGCTTCGCGAAGTCTTGAGTTTTCTTTATGGATAATGTAGTTTTTGAGTAACACTTTTATACCTAAATCGGTTGGTTTGTTTGGCTTTTCTAATGGGATGAAATACATTTCGCTTATTCGCAAAGTGATGCCGTAATATTCTAGTGGTTTGTCGGTGCCAATTTCGTATTTGGTTAGGTTGGTTTCGGGTTGGAGGAATGCAGTTATTTTCCAACGTTCTACAATTGGTGCATGATGGACTAGTAACTCTACTTCTTTGAAAAGATAAGGATTTCCGTTTGCTGTAATGATTATCTCTGCACCGTTTTTTTTGTTTTTAATGATGAGGTCTAGGTTTTTGTTGTATTGATGTAGTATCTCGATTAGTTTGTCGAAATGGATTTTTAGTTGGTCTTTTGGTATTTCGTTTAGAAGAAGGAAAACGAAGTTGTTTTGTTGGAAGTAGTTCCAGAAGTTGGTTATTGTGTTCATATTGTTTCTTGTTATTGGAACGCGGATGAAACAGATGCTTCGCAACGCGGATTTATACGGATTTTATCTTTTGTCTTGAGCTGATTTTTCAAATGCTATTAAATTTACCATCTCTCGTAATCGTGAGCGAACTCGATTGCCGTAATGTTTTTCAATTTCTGTGGCTGATAGGTTGGTGGTTATGTGAGTAAATAGTTTTTTTGAAATGAATAGATCATATCTGCTCAATAGAATTTCTGCCATGACATTGCATTCGTTACCAAAATATTTTAAGTTGTTTTCTGTTCCTAAATCGTCAAAGCAATAGGTTCTTGGTTCTGATTGGTATAGTTTGCCATTGCTGTATTTGTGGATTATTTGGTAGCCGTCCTGGATGAATTCAAAGCTGATATCGCGACATGGTTTTACGAAAAACTTATGTTCTGTTGCTGTTAGGTATTTCATTAAATTCATCAATGATGTTTTACCGCAGCCGATTGGTCCGGTTAGTAGAATTCCTTTGTTGAGGTTTATTCCATATTGAAAACATGTTGGTTCGTCTTTTAAGAAATACGCGATTAGTTTGTACACAATTGGATAATCGGTTTCAATGATTTTGAAATGATTGCCATATAGTTCAACTCCTTTATTTTCTAACCAAGTAATGACCTCATCATAGCTATAATGGCTCTGAATAGTCTTTGTCGGTTGTTGTGTTGAGTTGTTTTGCTCTGTTTGGTTGTTCTGCATTTGAAATAAATTTTGGTGCGTTAATCATCCAATTTTGTGCTGCTGCTTGCCAATCGACCATTGGTGTTTTACCTCCGACTAACCAACCGACACTTTTGAAATAGTTGAAGAATTTTTGAGCTTCTTGTTCCGGAAAGTTATTTTCTTGGAAATAGATTTTGACTTCTTCGATTGTTGGCTGTGACTTTTCTTCTTTTTCTTTTTTTGCGGAACTTTTTTCTTTTTCTTCATCATCGTTTTTTAAATCCAAATTATTTATTTCTACAAAATTTTTTGAGTGCTTTTCCAAGTTTGAAACGTTTTTATCGTTTAAAATGTTTGTATTGTTTATATAGTTTATAGAAGGTACTACTGCTTGTTCAGTACCTGTTTCACTACTAGTACAAGACTTGTTCAAAGCTTGTTCAGAAACAAGTTCAATAAGTGGTTCATTTTTTGGTTTTCTTTCGGATTTTGGCAGCGGTTTTAAATCTTCTGAAAAGTTGAATAAAATGACATGACTTCCTTTGAATGGATTGTATGATGGTTCGTAATTGATATAACCCAAACTATGCAAGTTCTTCAGACATTTATGATAGGTTGCTTTGGAACTTATTTTACTTATTCGCATTACCTCATCGCGATTAATACTGATTGGATTTTTGAAACGATTGCAATTCCAAAATTGAAACAATGCAATGTATAAACTTACGTGTGTTGGATTTAGCGTTTTATCAATGGCTACTTTTTCGAAGAAACCAGTTAAGTGTTTGATATAATTCATAATTGCTAAAATTATTTGAACAGAGTAGGTAAAGCATTTACCTTATTTCCATTTAATAACTTATCAATATCTGAATTGTCATAATACATTATGCCACCTATTTTGGTGTAGGTGAGTGTTCCGTTGATGCGGAGATTTTGCAAAGTACCTGGAGAAATGTTTAACAGTTTACGGACTTCATTGGATTTGAGCCACTGTTTTGTTTGTTGCGGTTTGGATTGAATGATTTCTTTTAAATCGTTCAAAAGAAGACTTCTGAATTCGTTTAAGTCTTCGCGTGTAATAACTTCGATTGCCATAACGTATGTTTTAGATTGTTATGGCACAAATTTGTAGTTTTTGAATAGTTTTAAATCACAAGTCAATCACAAGTTGTGATTGATTTTTATACAAAGTGTTGTATTTATTGGTCTTAAAGTAAGTCGTCTGTGTTTTCCATCCGTTTTACTAATTTTTCTTTTAATGCGTTTAGGAATTTGGTTTGGTCAGATTTTCGCATTCTAATTTCAAGGAAAGCCCTGTGATACTGACCTAAATCGATGTTGAATATGTTTTCAAAATACTCCGCAATATCTTTCAAATCGGATGCTCCATTATTAAACACACCTTCGGTATGCAAAGCATACAAAAGCTCTATTAATGCGACTTTAGAACCTGTCCAAGTTTGCTTTACCTTCGGGTTGACTTGTGATTTTTCCTTTGTGTCTTTATTTTCCATCATCAACAATTTATCTTCGAGATAAACTTGGATTAAATCGTGCGCTAAAATCTTTGCTACTTTAAAATCGTGAGAGGTTGAAAATGTATGATCTGCTTCAAAATAAAAACTATCTAAAGCTAATTTTACATCGATTTTTCCTCGTAAAAAATATTTGTGATCTAAATAGCTGCTTCCTGTTCTGTAATATCTGTAGAAGTCTAAGTTACCATCAAAATATCTTTTAAGTTTATCTAATTCGTTATTAAGGTATTTTTTGATAATTCTTTCACCACCATGCGGTTTCTTCGTTTCAATTTTGAATATAACGTTATAATAAATTAGTTTTGACGTAAATTTGGGCTTTACATTTTTAAAGAACTCTATTTCTTGTTGACTTGATTTATTTTTCTCTTTTTCAAATAATACTTTTAATTTTTGGAGTGATTTCAAAATAATATCTATAGCACTTTCACAACGCTTTATTGGGTCGTCTATTTCTAAATCAGTAAAATTTAACTGTTCGTTTAAATCTGTTAATAATTGGTTGATTTTTGGGCTCAATTTCTTTGGTATTAATTTTTGATTGAAACTTTTTTAATAATTTAAACTAATACCTAACCCAAATCCCATATCACTATCGTAATGTGTTCTTAAACTTATATTTCTTTTTAAAATGTAACGTGCATCTAGCATAAATTCTGTATCGGTGTTTACCATAAACCCCATTCTTAAGCGTTTTGAAATTGGAATATCCTCTCTCATTAACTGTAATCTTATGTTTCCATCCTGAAATACTTCTGCTTGAGCAATTACTAACATTGGTAATGTGTAATTAACCCCGGCACTTAGAACGGCTCTTTTATCTTTGGTATTTTCTTGTCCAAAAATGTTTTTTTCTATCATTCCATCCATATTCCTGTAACGCCAATCGAAACCAATAAAAGGCATCAACCACTGCATTTTTCCTATGTATCTGCCTAAATGAAATTCGGCTTCATAACCATGCATATCATTGTATCCTAGTCGCCATTCTGCACCTAAACTCCAACGTGTATTTTGGATCATTGCCATACCATCATTTCCATTAGTAGCAAAATCATTTTCTGCCATGAAATGAAAAGCTCTATCATCGGCAAATAATTTTCTTTGTGCTACTTTTGGATTTGGAATTAGCGGATTTGGCGTTTGGTTTTCATAGGTGAATACTCTTCCCATTCCTGCCATCATGTGATACAAAATATGACAATGAAAAAACCAATCTCCTTCAACATTGGCATTGAATTCAATTATGTTGGTTTCCATAGGCATTAAGTCCATTACATTTTTTAATGGTGCATATTCCTCTTGACCATTTAATATTCTGAAATCATGTCCATGTAAGTGCATTGGATGACGCATCATGGAACCATTGTAAAGTGTAATTCTAATGTTTTCTCCTTTTTTTATTAGGATTTTATCTGTTTCAGAAACTACTTTATTGTCTAAACTCCAAACATATCGGTTCATGTTACCTGTTAGTTCAAAACGAAGTTCTTTTACTGGGGCATCTTTGGGTAAAGTTGTTTTATCGGTCGCTTTCAACATGGCATAATTGAGTGTTGTAATTGTAGATAACGCATTGGCATTGTACTGATTTTGATTGTGATTGGAATGATCGGTACTCGTTTCCATATCGCTCATAGTACCCTTATGTTTTGCGCTTACTGCACCAGTTATTTCTGGGTACATTACTACATTCATATCCATTTGATTTAAGGACATACTCATTCCCATATCATCTAAATCCCCATTCATTTTCATCATTCCGTTCATCATTTTCATTCCCTCAAAATATTTTAATTTTGGCAACGGAGCAATCAATTGTTTGATGCCATTTCCAATGTATAATGAAGTAGATTTTGTGCGGTCTTCTGGAGTTGCTAAAAATTCATAAGAAGTATTACTTGCAGGAATTGTAACTATAATGTCATAAGTCTCGGATACTGCTATCAATAATCTATCTACTTCAACAGGTTCTACATCGTTACCATCACTAGCTACAACTGTTATTTTTCCTCCAGCATAAGTTAACCAAAAGTATGATGAAGCTCCACCATTTGCCACACGCAAACGAACTTTATCTCCACTTTTAAACTGTGATAACTGACTTTCATTTTTACCATTAATCAGAAACTTATCATAATATACATCGCTCACATCCATAGCATTCATTCGTTTCCATTCATTGGCTATTTTTGTTTTGAAATGACCTTGTTTTATGGCTTCAGCATAACTTTGTGTTGTTCCTTTTTTAATTGCAAACCAATCGGTTGCATTGTGTAACATTCTGTGAACGTTCTCGGGTTTTAAATCGGTCCATTCACTTAAAATAATAGGCACAGTTGGTAAATCATCTATACCTTTTCGGAATGTTTTGTCATTTTGTTTTTTGTTCATAATGAACATACCATACATACCAATTTGTTCCTGTAATCCTGAATGACTGTGGTACCAATGAGTTCCGCTTTGAATTATTGGAAACGAATATTTGTGAGTAGTTCCCGGTTCTATTGGCATTTGTGTAAGGTTTGGGACACCATCTTCTTTATTAGGTAAAAATAGTCCGTGCCAATGCAATGAAGTGCTTTCTTTTAATTCGTTATGTACATAAATTTCAGCAATATCACCTTCTGTAAATGTTAATGTTGGCATAGGAATTTGACCATTTACTGCAATTGCTCTTTTTTCTTTTCCAGAATAGTTTACGATGGTATCACGAACATATAAATCGTAACGAACTATGTTTTGCGAAAACAGCGTTTGTGTTGCCAAAACGAAGATTACGATTGGTAACAGTTTTTTTGAAAGAATGTTTTGTATATCCATTATAGTAATTGTATTATTTTAATTTTACACTATTATTTTTTTAACAAGATTTCCCAATCTGAAATTTTATTGTTCAAACTATCAATAGTTTTTTTCATTTTCTCCTTATCAGCAATTGAAATGGCTCGCTTTGCAGCTTCAATTGCAATAGTGTAATCTTTGTTTTCAGAAGCTAATTTTTGTCTTAGATTAGGATAATAGAAATTTTGAGGATTTATTTTTTCTGCTTCCAAAAGCCATATAATTGCTTGTTTATAATCTCTTTTAGTACTGTAATAATAATTAGCTGCCTGAAATAATAAATTGGCATCCTGAGTTTTACCCTTAATTATATGTTGATCTATCAATGCCACTATTGTATCGTCCTCCTTGCTCTTTACCGGTATTTTAACCATTGTATTTTCCCAAAGTATTTTTAGGAATGCTTCGCCTTTGCTATTGATATCATTTAATTCAATAGTAAAAGTTTCATAAAAATTGGGGCTTTTTTCTAAAGGGACTTTGAAACGCATTATATCTTTTTTTTCATCATAGCCCGTTTCTCCATGCAAGGTAGTATCTGAGTTAACAATTATAGTCCACTCATTTATTGAAGGAATTGAGAATATTGAATAGCTTCCTGCTTTTAATACATTGTTACCAAAAGAAATATCTTCGGAAGTGGTTATGACGGTACAATCACTTGCACCAGTTCGCCAAAGCTTATCAAAAGGTACTAACTCCCCAAATATTTTACGACCTCTTACTAATGGTCTGCTGTATGTTATTTTTATTTTTCCGCTGCCGACTTCTTGCTCAAAAGATGCCGCAGGACTGGCTGAAGTAACTCTTATCTGGACTTTGTCTTGGGCAGATAATAATAAGGATTGCAAAATAATTAAGCCTGTTAAGATTGTTTTTTTCATTTTATAATTTTAAAGTTTTAATGTGCGTAATCGTAACGCATTTACAATTACTGATACAGAACTAAATGACATGGCTAAAGCCGCAATCATTGGGGATAATAATATACCGAAAAATGGATATAGAACACCAGCTGCGATTGGAACACCCAATACGTTATAGAAAAAGGCAAAAAATAAATTTTGCTTGATGTTTTTCATAACAGCATGGCTTAAGTTCTTGGCTTTTACAATGCCTTGTAAATCGCCTTTGACTAAAGTTATTTTGGCACTTTCAATTGCGACATCTGTTCCTGTTCCCATAGCTATTCCGATATTGGCTTGTGCTAATGCCGGTGCATCGTTGATACCATCACCAGCCATGGCCACAATTTTGCCTTCTGCTTGTAATTTTTTGATTTCGTTTAATTTGTCTTCGGGTAAACATCCTGCTTTATAGGAAGACAGGTTCAATTCTTCTGCAACAGCTTTGGCTGTATTGATATTATCGCCTGTCATCATAATTACTTCAACTCCTTGTTGCATCAGTTCTTTTATTGCACCGGCACTTGACGTTTTTATGGCATCAGTAATGGATACAAATCCAACAGCAATACCTTCTACTGCAATATATGAAACGGTTTTTCCTAGTTTTTGTTCGGTAATGATTTTGTTTTCTATATCGTCAGAAATACTAGCTTTTACTTGTTCCATTAGTTTTTTATTACCTAATGCTACTTTTTTATTGGTTACTGTTCCTGTAACTCCTTTTCCGGCAATGGCTTCAAAATCTTTTACTTCGATTAATGAAATGGATTTTGTTTTGCCATAATTGACTACGGCTTGTGCTAATGGATGCTCACTATATTGGTTTAATGAAGCTATGCTTTGCAATAAATCGTTATCATTGTTATTGGTCGCATAAATTTTTTCGACCGATGGTTTTCCTTCGGTTATTGTTCCTGTTTTATCTGTAATTAAAACATTAACCTTATTCATGTTTTCTAAAGCTTCTGCATTTTTTATCAAAACCCCTGATTGTGCGCCTTTACCAACACCTACCATTACTGACATAGGCGTTGCCAATCCTAATGCACAAGGACACGCGATGATTAATACTGCGATGGCATTTATAAAACCATATACTAATGCCGGTTCGGGACCAAATTTTGCCCAAATGAAAAAGGTTATAACAGAAATGATGACTACAATGGGCACGAAGTATTTGGAAATACTGTCTGCTAATTTCTGAATTGGCGCTCTCGAACGAGAAGCGTCATTAACCATTTGCACGATTTGTGAAAGCAAAGTTTCTGAACCCACTTTTTCTGCAACCATAATAAAAGATTTATTCCCATTGATTGTTCCTGCAATTACATTATCGTCTTTCTTTTTATCAACGGGTATTGGTTCTCCTGTAATCATTGCTTCATCAATACTACTTTCTCCATCGGTTATTTTTCCGTCAACTGGAATTTTGTCACCAGGCTTAACCCGAAGTAAATCACCTTTTTTAATATCGTGGATTGAAATTACTTTATCGCTACCATCAATAACCAAAGTGGCTTCGGTTGGTGCGAGTTTTAATAATTCTTTGATAGCTCCACTAGTCTGACTGTGTGCTCTTGCTTCAAGTAATTGTCCTAATAATACAAGAGTTAGAATAACGGTTGTAGCTTCGAAGTATAGTAATACTGTTCCGTGTTCTGTTTTGAATTCGCTAGGAAAAATATCTGGGAAAAACATCCCGACCAAACTGAAAAGAAATGCCACTCCTGTACCAATTCCGATTAGGGTAAACATATTTAAATTCCAAGTAATGATGGATTTCCAAGCGCGAATAAAAAATACCCAACAGGCATAAAACACTACAGGAAGCGATAATATTAATTGTACCAAATTCCATTTTGAAGCATCCATTAGTTGTAGTAAAGGATTGTTGTGTGCCATTTCTATCATTGCAATTGCAAAAATGGGAACGGTAAATACGACTGCAATTTTCATTTTTTTAACCAAATCGGTATACGTTTTTTGGTCTTCGCTTTCGCTTGGTTCCATTGGGACTAAATCCATTCCGCATATTGGACATGAACCAGGACCTTCTTGAATTACTTCGGGATGCATAGGACACGTATACAACGTTTTACTCACCGTTAACTCTGGTGCTTTAACTAAATCCATTCCACACACAGGACAGTCACCTGCCTTGTCGTACACTTTTTCGCCTTCGCAATGCATTGGGCAATAATACTTTCCTTGGGTATTTGTTGGGACAACAGTTTCTTTATTATGATCGTTGGAATGGACAGAGCAACATGATTTTCCCGAAGCTTCATTCGTTGTACTATGCTCCTTGGTTTTACCGTTGCTCATTTCTATGGAGTATTTTCCCACTGCTGTCAAGGCTTCCTGTAGCTTTTCTGTTGGAATGTGCTTTTCCATAGTTATTGTTGCTACTGCTGGATTTAATGAAACTTTTGCCTCAATACCCTCAATAGTATTCAACGTTTTTTCGACTTTAGCGAGACAACCATCGCAAGTCATTCCGGTAATGCTGTAAGTATGTATCATCTTTAATAATTTTAATACAAATTTCTATCATAACCGATTTTTGCATTTGCATAATTTTGGGTTTGATATGCAAAATTTATAAATCTTCTATTTGCTTTCTTTTAATGGTTTTGATATTCTTAAAGTAGGTTGGCGAAAAGCCAGTTACTTTTTTGAATTGATTGCTCAAATGTGAAACCGTGCTGTAATTTAAAGAATACGCAATTTCACTTAATGAGAGTTCATCGTACATAATTAACTCTTTTACTTTTTCAATTTTCTGATTGATGAAATACTTCTCAATAGTAGTGTTTTCAACTTCTGAAAAGAGATTACTCAGGGTATTATAGTCTTGATGCAGTTCTTGTGAAAGGTAGTTGGATAAATTAATTTTCAAATCATTATTCTTGTTTTGAACCAAATCAATGATTACTGTTTTAATCTTATCAATCGTTTTACTTTTCTTATCATCAATCAGTTCAAAGCCAAATACTTTCAATATTTTACTAATTTCATTTTTTTGAACATCAGAAAAGGGTTCCATAATTTCGACTTCACCCAAATTAATAGATAAAAGTTTTAGTCCAAGCTTTTCTAACTCGGACTTAACCACCATTTTGCAACGACTACAAACCATATTTTTAATATAAAGTTTCATGCTTACTATTCTTTATTGATTGTCTGTTCAATCCAACTGATTATTTCTTGCTTTTGGGTTTCATCAAGAATAGCATCCTGATGTAATTGTGTGTATGAACTTAATGGCATAGTACCCGATTTTATTTCTCTACTTATTGCTTCTAGTTTACTTTGTTGTTTTCTATTTGAATAAGTCGCAAATTCATTAAAATTCAGTTCTTCTTTTCCATTTTTAATGTGGCTTTCTACAAATAATCTTGCTGGTTGAATGTAATCGTACCATAAATACTTAGTAGTATTACTATGGCAGTCATAACAAGCTTTTTGCAATGAATTAAGAATTTTTGGAGGTACTTTATAATTATTAGCAAAGTTTTTTCCAATATCGAATGAACTACTTACATTTTGTTTTGGTTGGTAGAATTGAATAGCTACAAACATTAAAAAGAATACTAATGCAATCTTTTTTAATTTTCGTGTCATTTTATAACGTTTTTTTCAAACTACCACAAGTCAACATTTGAGAGCCATAAAATGGATTTTTAATTTCTTTTGTTTCACTAATCCAAATAGCTCCTTTGCCATCATTTGCCATTGGACAAAAATCTTGATACAATTTTTGCTTTGTTCCAAACATTTTAATCAAATCATTAATATCCTTACTTAGCGTAACAAAATGTTCTCTTTGATGGTCGATTTTCCCAGCATTATCACTAATGTGTTTTGCATGTTCTTTTGCATCGTCTGCAATATCTAAATACTCTTTTTTTTGAGTAGTAGTTAAACTATTTGAGTTGATTGTATTAAAATCGTTGAATAATGATTTACCTGCAATAGCAGCGGCTTTGGCATCGTCTTTTGTTAGTGCATTTTTTATTTTTAAATAGTTTGCAACTATTGCATTAATTGAAAAAGGAGTTTTTGTTTCAATTACTTTTTCTTTAACGTCATTAGTTGGTAGTTTTGTGGTGTCTTTGAGTTCTTGAGTTTTTTCATTTTCTTCATGGATTGGCTCAACTTGGGCAACTGGTTCTGTTAATTCCATACCACATTTGGAACATTCTTCTCCTTTTTTTCCTGTAATCTCTGGGTGCATGGAACACGCATATATTTCATTTGAATTTGTTGAAGTTTCTGTGGTCTTGTTTTCTGTCTCTTTGTTTTTTTGATTACAAGAAACTAAAGTGATAGCTATAATAGCTGATAGAATAAGTGCTTTCATGACATGTTATTATTTAGATTTTTATTGTTTTTTTAAATTGAAAAAAGTGTAATATAAATTGAAGTAAAACCCATTTGGAGCAGAACGTATCATTGAACTTACTAACTCTTGACGGTAGGCAAGATCTAATCGTGCTTGACTGTTAAAAATGAATTGTACAGCCGGCACAACGTCTAAGTAGGATTTACCATTTTCGTTGATGGTTTGACCTACAAATTCAACCATTAAATTGATGTTGGTTTGCTTGAAACTCGTATATTTTTTAGGGTACATCAATTTTCCAAAAGACAAAGTATAGTTCGTTGCATTATCACCAATAGTATCCGGAAAAGGATATTTTGGTTTGTTATCCAATGCTTTTTCAAAACTAAGCGATGAACTTATGGCTACCTTTTTGACCAACTTTGTTGCGATTATCCCGGTTTCAAAACCAGTATTGTGTCCTACTATTTCAATTTGCTCTTGATGAATATCAGCACGATTGAAGCTAAATCTTCCATAAGTTGCTAAGCGAAAGTGACTGTTTAAATCATCTGTAGAATAAAACCTGTACTTAGCCATAAAACCACCACCTTCTGCATACAATGCATTAGTTCTTGTGCTGATAAAAGCGGAACCACGAACCATTAAATTTTTATTTATACCATAAGTTACCTCGGGCATTAAATGATAGTTGTAACCTGGCTCAAATTTTTCTTTAAAAGCAGATTGCATCACATTTACGGCTAATGAATTAGCAGGAACATTACTTGCAGGATCTGTTACTACAAATAATTCTTGACTAAAAATAGTTTGGCAACTGATGGCTGCAAAAAATAAAATTACCTTTCTCATTAGTTTATCATTTTAATGTGAAAATCATCTTCATTATTCGAAGCATACGTATCAATATTCTTATAGGACTTTGATAATTTTTTAAATTCTTTCTCGGTTACATATCCTTTATCAACCACTTGAAACTGTATTTCAGAAGCATTACTTTTTTTATCATTAACCATTATGTATGAACTTTGAGTTATGGTATTTGATTTTGCGGTAACTACTAATGAACCGATAAAAAAACCTGCTTTTTCTACTTTTTCTTTAAATATTTTAGGGCTTAATTCGTTTCCTTCTTTTAGCGTTACTGTAAAGGTATTGGAGTTTAAATCGATTTCAACGTTAACCACTTCGGGCACTGTTTTTAGCTGTTTATTTATAGCATTTGAACACATAGAACAGGTTAAACCAGTGGCTCTAATTTCGGCTTTTACTATTTGGGCATTACTATTAAGTGAAAACATCAAAACCATTGATGTAATCAGAATATATATTGTTTTCATTTTATTCTTTTATTAATTTAATTATTTCTTCTTCTGAGGGATTTTTTGCTATTAGAATACCTTGGGGATTAAATAGGTATTTTGATGGTAATTCATCAACACCAAATTTTATTGCTGTATTGGCATCAAAACCTTCAGGATCTATTAACTGTGTAAATTTGATTTTATCTTTTTCAACAGCTTTAAGCCACTTACTTATGTCTGTATCGATTGATATTCCTATTATTTCAATTTTATTTGCATTAGCTTCATTGTGAAGTTTTACTAACTTCTTGTTGCCTAATCTACACGGCGCACACCAAGATGCCCAAAAATCGATAAGTACATATTTGCCTTTAAAGGATGTGATATTAACCTCATTACTGGTATTACTTTTTAATGTAATTGATGGTATAGCTTCTCCTATTTTTATTTGAGCTTTAGTAGTTGAGAAAATACCAATTAAAAAAAGTAGCATTACAATTTTTTTCATTTTGTTTATTTAATTGTTTCTACTGTTTTACCACAGTTCAACATCATTGAACCATAATAAGGATTTTTTACAGCATTTTCTTTACTTAACCAATTAGCACCTTTGCCGTCATTGAACATTGGACAGAATTGATAGTACACCGGATTTTCATATTTAGAAATCTTGATTAATGTATAAATTTCTTTAGATAATGATGTAAAATGATCGCGTTGGATTTTTACATCTTTTGTATTAGCGATATTTTCTGCATCTTTCTGTATCGTATTTACAACTTTCATCCACACCATGTGAACATCCATATCAAGCTTGTCCATTTTGACATTATTGATGGCCGTTACCAATTCTTTTGAAGCTGATGCCGTGCTATTCCCATTAGAAGTGATTAATGCATCTTTTACTAAAAAATAGTTATCGAATACAACCTTTAATTGATTTTCACCCTGAATTACTGTAGTACTTGTTTCAGAATGATTACTATGATTGGAATGGTCTCCGTTGCTAGCAATCGATGTTGTTTCTTCTTTTACAGGAACTTTTGCTACACGGTCATATTGGCAACATCCGTGAAGATTGTTATATACATCATCTGGAGCAAGAAATTTATCACTATCGTAACCAACTAATGCAATTCTCTTGAGTATTTCATCTTGATTGGTTTTTTTAGCATCGTAGGTTAGTGTTGCCATTTGGGTTTCTTGGTTCCAATCGACATTGGCTATTTTTTTGATGTTTCCTGCTTTTTCGATTTTGGTTTCGCACATACCACAATTGCCATAAATTTTTACACTTTCTGTTTTGGCATTTTTTATTTGTGCATTACCTGTAGTTGATAACAATACAGAAATTGCTATCATTATTTTCATTAATGAATTTTTCATTTTGAATAAAATTGTAATCAAAGCAAACTACCTTGATTAGTTGATAAAATAAATTTGGATAAATAACAGTTGCGAAAGCATGTTATTACAATACCAATAATGGTATAAAAAACAATACTTAACTGTTAGATTGAATAGCTAAACGCTATGAATTTGACACACTTATGGCTGTCAAAAATTGGATTTAGCTTATTTTAGGTATTAGCCAAATGGAATAAAACCCATCAGAGATTGATGGTGTTGTGTATGAAAATTTAGTCTTCTCGATTGAAGAATAACTATACTTGTAATTTTTAAAACTAATTTCAGATACAAAGCTTACTGAGGAAGTTGGACACGTTGAAGAACATCCACATTTTGAATGACCGCAATTTCCTTTACAACCTTTGTTGTCTTTGCCCTTTGAACTATCACTATCGCAACAACTCTTTTTTTCTTTCTGATTGGATGAAATTTCTTTTTTGCAAGAACTTTTTTCTGAACCTTTACCACAAGCTATAGCACTACCAGGCATAAGAAATATGCCTAATAAGACTAATAGTATAAAGTGGTATTTTTTCATATCTCTATTAAAACAGTACAAAATTAAATAAAAATTATTGCTTTTTGTTAAAATTGATGTTAAAATCTCATTTTCTGAATTCTGACTGCATTTAAAATAGCTAAAAGTGCCACACCTACATCGGCAAAAACAGCTTCCCACATTGTGGCTAAACCTCCTGCACCGAGTATTAAAACAATTGCTTTTACTACAAAAGCCAACGTAATATTTTGCCAAACAATTTTTTTGGTTTGCTTACCAATGTTTATTGCCATTGGAATTTTTGAAGGCATATCGTCTTGAATAACTACATCGGCAGTTTCGATGGTGGCATCGCTTCCTAAACCGCCCATTGCAATACCTACGTTGCTTAATGCGACTACTGGCGCATCGTTTACGCCATCGCCAACAAAACAAACTGTTTCATTTTTGGCGATGATTTCTTTGACTTTGTTTACTTTATCTTCGGGCAATAAATCGCCAAAGGCATTTGTAATTCCGAGTTTTTGTGCTACAAATTGAACTACATTGTCTTTATCTCCACTTAACATTGTGGTTTTTATACCTAATGCTTTTAGTTTGTCGATTGTGATTTGTGCGTCTTCTTTTATGCTATCAGCTATTGTAAGATAACCAACGAAATTTTTATCGTAAGCTACTGCAATTAATGTGTAAACAATACTTTTTGGATCAATATCATAAGCAATTGAGAATTTATCCATTAGTTTGAAATTACCAACTAACAATTCTTTTCCGTTAACTTCAGCTTTTAAACCATGTCCGGAAATTTCTTCTACATTTTCTAATTTGATATTACTATCAATTTTTCCAACGTATTGATGAATGGCAGTTGCAACAGGATGTGTACTTTGACTTTCTAAAGCATTTACCAATTGTAACAAATCATCTTTGTTAAAATCAGTATTAAAAACAACTTCCTGCACTTTGAAGACGCCTTCGGTCATTGTTCCTGTTTTGTCCATTACCACGTTTTGAATAGTGGACATTACATCAAGAAAATTACTTCCTTTGAAAAGGATTCCGTTTTTAGAAGCTGCTCCAATTCCACCAAAATAACCTAAAGGAATACTTATAACTAATGCACAAGGACACGAAATAACTAAGAAAACTAAAGCTCGATACAACCAATCTCTAAACTGGTAATTTTCTACAAATAACATCGGTACAACACATATTGCAATGGCTAAAACAACTACAATTGGTGTATATATTTTGGCAAACTTTCTGATAAATAATTCTGTTGGTGCTTTTTTGGCTGTAGCATCTTGCACCATTTCGAGAATTTTTGACAGTTTACTATCTGTATAAGCAACCGTTACTTTTACTTGACAAACCGAATGTATGTTTATCATTCCTGCTAAAACAGTTTCTCCTTTTGCTTTGGTGTCTGGCTTACTTTCTCCCGTTAGTGCAGCAGTATTAAATGCAGCAGTATCTGAAAGTAATTCTCCATCTAATCCTAATTTTTCTCCTGCTTTTAGTTGGATAATATCTCCAATTTTAGCGGTTGATGCTTTGATAGTTTTGGCAACATTGTTTTCGAGAATAGTTACTTCGTCTGGTCTTTGGTCAAGTAACGTTTTGATGTTAGCTTTTGCTCTTTGAACCGCCAATGATTGGAATATTTCGCCAATGGCATAAAATAACATTACGGCAACACCTTCAGGAAATTCGCCTATAGCAAACGCTCCAATAGTTGCAATACTCATTAAAAGAAATTCTGAAAATATCTCGCCTTTGCGAATGCTTTCAAACGCTTCTTTGACTACTGGAAATCCCACTGGAATGTATGCTAGAATATACCATCCTATTCTAACATAACCTGTAAACCATGATTGTTTAAAATAATTATCAAAACCTATGGCAATCAATAATAAAATAAAACTTATGATTGCTGGCAAAAACATTTGAAACGTAGATTTTTCTACACTAGAATGCTCGTGGTCTTGTCCGTCATCATCAGAATGATTTTCGGTTTTTTTATTTATTTTTTCTTCGAGAGTGCAACAAAGCTGATTGCCTTTAGCATCGTATTTATGTTTATGTTCCATTTCTATTTTTTTTAAATCCACAAAATTGAAAGTTCTGGATGGTATCAAATGGTGTGGTATGGTTTTCTGTAAAACATTTTATTGCTTCAAAATTTTCTATAAAAGTTTGTTTCATCGAATTTTCTGAATATTGTTTTATTTCCAATCCACTACATTTTAAAGGACCATTTTCTGAAAAAGTACCTAATAGAAAATTTCCATTTTGAGCTATAGCATTACTAACGATTGTAACATATTTCCTTATACTTTCTTCTCCTGTTAGAAAATGAAAAACAGCCCTGTCGTGCCAAAAATCAAACTTGACTTCGGGATTAAATTCTGTGATATCAGAAACAATCCAATGTATTAAATCGGCTTTATCTCCTAAACGTTTTTTGGCTCTTTCTAAAGCAAATTCAGAGATGTCCAATACCCAAATATTTTGATATCCTTTTTCTAATAAGGCATCCACAAAATTGCTATCGCCACCGCCAATATCAATTATATTGGCAGTTTTTGATAGGTTTACATTTTTTAAATACTCCATTGAAGTTTTTGGATATTTTTGTGTCCAACTTACTTCATTAGGATTTTTGGTTGCAAAAACATTTTCCCAATGTGATTTTTTGTTTTCCATTTGGATTACGCTTTACAACATCCATCTAAATTTTCATACGCTTTTGGATCGGCTTTTACTTCATCTGCATCGTATCCTAATTTAGAAATACCTTCTTTAATGGTCTGTAAGGTTGTTTTCTTTGCATTATAATACACTGTAAATGTCATTGCTTTATCGTCAAGCTCATACATTTTTAAACCTTTAATTTTGAGCATTTCAGTTTTGAATTTTAAACCACAAGTTTCACATTCTTTACAATGATCACAATGTAAAAAAGTTTTGATTACAGCTTTTTGATTGGCTTTTTGTGCAGAAGCAGTATTGCTTGTAAAAAATAATAGTGTTAAAAAAAAGATTGATTTTAAAATTGAATTTTTCATTTGATTTTATTTAATGATTAATAATTTATTTTTAATGTTCGTGTTCACCGCCACCTTTTGAAGTTGCTAGTAAGTAAAAAGCACCTTTTATAACAATTTTCGCATCGGCAGGAATTTCTTCGACTAATTTTATTTCGGTGTAACCTAAATCAGTAGTTCCAGGAACCACTTCGATTGCTTTGAAGTGCACTTCATTGTGTCCTTCTTCTTTGCCTTCAGCGTGTTCTGAATGTTCTTCTCCTTCTTTATGTTGATGCTCTTCTTCTTTTACTTTTGGAGCTTCTTGTTGGTGCTCTTCTTGAATGTAAATGTAATATTTATCGCCATTTCTAACAATTGCATCTTTTGGAAGTGCCTGAACGGTTTGATTGGTGATATTGATATTGGCAGCTACATACATTCCGGAAATTAAATCTTTGGCATCGCTTGGATTGATTTTGGCATGAACCGCAACTGTTTTGCTTTCGTTGGAAAATGATTTATTGATGCCAAATATTTTCCCTTTAATGGATTTATTGGACTGATTGGTTAATACAAAATCGACTTCTTGACCTACGGAAATTTTTCCCAAATCTTTTTCAAACACATTTAAATCCAAGTGCATTTGGCTGTTATCTACTACTTCAAAAAGTGTTACGCCTGTTTCTGCAAATGCTCCTTTTGTTATACTTATTTTACCCACATAACCGCTTATTGGCGAAACAATTGGAATTAACGAAGTGTTTCCGCTTAAACTAACATTTAACGCTTGCAGCTTGTTTTTTGCGGCTTGTGCTTTAGCTTTTTCTACTGCTAATTTTGATTTTACTTCTTGAAATGTTTTGCGAGGATTTACATTTTCATCGCTCAATGTTTTTTGACGATTATATTCCAATTGCAAGTATTCAATGTTGGCAATAGCGGAATTGTAATCTTCTTGCATTTCGGTAACTTCAAGGTTTTGAATAGTTGCCAATGTTTTACCTTTTGCAACGTAAGTTCCTTCTAACACATAAATATCTTTAACAACGCCACCAATTAAGGTTGAAATATTAGCCATGTTTTGTGGTGGAACTGCTGTATAACCATTGGCTTTGATTACCGTATTTAGGTTTTTCATTTCGATACCGCCTGTTTCGATACCAATAGTTTTAAATTGCGCTTCTGTCAAGGCAACTTCGGTTTCTGATTTTTCTTCTTCGTGGGTTTCTTCGGTTTTCTTTTCGCCACAGGAATTTAGAGTAAAGAGAATAGAAAACAGAATAAAGAGGTTGAAGAATGAACTTCGATTACAATTTGGTTTTAAAAATATATTTTTCATATAATGGAATATTAATTGTTGTTGAAAGATGGAAATTGCAATTGAATAGCACTTTGATTGTAAGTATTAACGGCTTCGGCATTTTGCTTTTTGATGTCAATGGCTTGGTTTAAAAAACTAATGTATGACCAGTAACTCATATCACCATTGGCATAGCTTTTTTGAGCCGTTGTAATAATTTGTTCGGCATATTGCAATCCTTCGTTTTGGTAATATACAAGTGCTTTTTTCTGTTTTTCAAACTCATTTTGTAGTTCTTCTTTCTGTAATTTCAAAGTCAATTTGCTTTTATCTAATTCTAATTGCGATTGCGAAATACTAATTTCTGATGCTTTGGCTTTTGCTGTATTTGCACCACCAAATAAAGGAATTTGCAATCCGGCAGTAAAACCCTGAAAATAGGATTTTGTATCGATGGTTTGACCAAAATACCCCAAACCTAATTTAGGAGTTCGCATTGCTTTGAACGTATTGGCTTCCTTTTGATACACTGAAATTTGCTGTGTGTAATAATCGTTTACTAATCCTTGTATTTTGTCATCTTTACTCGTTGTTGGATTAGCATATTGCAATGGTGTATTGGCATCAGGAACTATGTTTTCATCTGTTTGAATGAAATATTGCAATTGCTTTTGATAAACTACCAAGTCATATTCTAACTGTGCTTTTTGGGTTTCGATTTCTTTCGATTTGGCTTTAGCACTGATTACTTCAATGTTGCCACTTTCTCCGATTTGAAAACGAAGCTCTGCATTTTTAAGGAATTTAGCATAAATCTCGAACAACTCATTATTTAACTTTTGAATAGAAATTCCATATAAATATTGATAGTATGCTAATGATACGGCTTTTTCAATTTCATACTCCGTTAATGCTTTTCGTTTTTCAGCCAATTTGGCTAATTCCTCTTGCAGTTGGCGATTGGCTTTTGTGATTTTACCAATTGGAAAGTATTGTTGAATAGAAACGTTGTGGTCGTAATCGACACTATTGAATTGTCCGCCTTGGTATTGCACTTGCAAAGGATCTACTTGAAATGCTGTTTTCTTTAGAACAGTTTGTTTTTCAATTTCCTTATCCGCGATTTTTAAGTCGATGTTATTTGCTTTTGCTTTTTCAATAGCTTTTTCTAATGTTATTGTTTGACTGTTTTGAGCAAACGAAAAGCTACTAATTAACAAAACGAGTATTGTTACAATTGGATTTGACATTTTTTTTCTTCTTTTAATTCCCTTTTCAAATAATAAATAAAGTATTGGTAAAACGATTAAGGTTAGTAATGTTGCCGAAACTAATCCGCCAATAACTACCGTTGCTAATGGTTTTTGTACTTCGGCTCCACCACTAGTTGATAATGCCATTGGCAAAAATCCTAATGAAGCAACCGCAGCAGTCATTAATACTGGTCTAAGTCTGGTTTTTGTACCTATTAAAACCCGTTGTAATGGGTCGGTTATCCCTTCGGATTTGAGTTGGTTGAAATAGGAGATTAGCACAATTCCGTTTAAAACTGCTATTCCGAATAAAGCAATAAATCCAATTCCTGCCGAAATGCTAAAAGGCATTCCTCGTAACCAAAGTGCAAAAACACCACCGATTGCCGATAATGGAATGGCTGTAAAGATTAAAGCCGCTTGTTTCATACTATTGAAAGTGAAAAATAACAACACCATAATTAATCCTAAAGCGATTGGTAATGCTACAGATAGTCGTTTGTTGGCTTCAACCAAGTTTTCAAATTGACCACCATAAGTTACATAATAACCAGCAGGAAGTTTAAAACTGGTTTCTAATTTTTGTTGGATTTCTTCTACAACGCTTTTTACATCACGACCACGAACATTTAAACCTATTGTAATTCTACGTTTACCATTTTCACGAGAAACTTGAACCGGACCTTGTTCGTAATTGATTGATGCTACTTGCGAAAGAGGTACTTGTTGTCCATTTGGTAATGGAATAAATAAATTGCTAACATCAGTAATGTCGCTACGATTGTCTTTGTTTAAACGAACGACTACATCAAAACGTTTGCTTTCTTCATAAATTTTACCTGCACTTTCACCTGCAAAAGAAGAACGGATAATTTGATTGATGTCTGCAATATTTAAACCATACAACGCAATTTTATTGTAATCGTATTTGACTGTGATTTGTGGAAGTCCAGTTACTTTATCGGCTTTTAAATCGCCAATCCCTTCAATAGTATTTACTTTAGAAATTAATTCTTTGGCTTTTGTATCTAAAACTTCTAAATCATCGCCAAAAATTTTAATGGCAATATCGCTTCGACTTCCTGTCATTAATTCGTTGAATCGCATTTGAATGGGTTGCGAAATTTCGATGTTTGCACCAGGAATAGCTTCCATTTCTTCTTTCATTAAGTTGGCTAAATCTTCCCAATTGTCAGCAGATGTCCATTCGTCTTTATCTTTTAAAACAATAATCAAATCGCCACTTTCTATTGGCATTGGGTCGGTTGGGATTTCGCCACTTCCAATTTTTGTAACAATAGTTTTGATTTCAGGGAATTTTGCTTTTAGGATTTTTTCGTATTTGGTTGTGGTTTCTACCATTTGGGATAGCGAACTTCCAGTCATAATAGTAGCATTAATGGCTAAATCTCCTTCTTCGATAGTTGGAATGAATTCGCCACCCATATTTTGAAAAACGATAATAGCAAAGACAAACATCGCTAATGAAATGGCTAGAACTGCTTTTTTAAATCGTAACGCTCGGTCTAAAAATGGTGTGTAGATTTTTTCAAACCACGCCATCATTTTATCACTAAAATTAGTTTTGTGTTCGGTGTTTTTTGATAAGGACATGGCACTCATCATTGGCACATAAGTCAACGACAAAATGAATGCCCCAATAACCGCAAAACCTACGGTCATTGCCATTGGTTTGAACATTTTGCCTTCTGTTCCTACTAATGCAAGGATTGGCAAATAAACAATCAAAATAATTATTTCTCCGAATGCTGCACTATTACGAATTTTTGAAGCCGATTTATATACTTCAGTATCCATTTCTGCTTGGGTTAAATTCTTTTGTCGTTTGAGTTTTTGTAAATGATGCATTGTTGCTTCTACAATAATTACCGCTCCATCGACTATAATTCCGAAATCGATTGCTCCTAAACTCATTAAGTTTCCGCTTACGCCAAAATGGTTCATTAAGATTACTGCAAAAAGCATTGAAAGCGGAATTACTGATGCAACAATTAATCCGGCTCGAAGATTTCCTAGAAATAGTATCAATACAAATATTACTATTAATGCACCTTCCAAAAGGTTTTTAGTAACTGTTCCTATTGCGTTATCCACTAATTTACCTCTGTCAATGAATGCTTCGGCAACCACTCCTTCGGGTAAGGTTTTATTGATTTGCGCCATTTTTTCTTTCACTCTTTCTACAACGGCACTAGAGTTTTCGCCTTTTAACATTAAAGCCAAACCGCAAACAATTTCGCCTTTACCGTCTTTGGTCGAAGCACCATATCTTAATGCAATTCCCTCACGAACAGTAGCTACATCGCGAACTAAAACTGGTGCACCATTTCTGTTTTTGACTACTACATTTTCTAAATCTTTAATGCCAGTTGCCATACCAACACCGCGAATAAAGTAAGCGTATTGGTCTTTTTCGATATAAGCTCCACCTGTATTTTGATTGTTTTTCTCTAACGCTTCAAAAATTTCTGTAATGGTTACTCCCAAACTATTTAATGTATTTGGATTAACTGCGATTTCATATTGTTTTAGTTTTCCACCCCAAGTACTGACTTCGGCAACGCCTTCGATACCTTGTAATTGTGGAATAATAATCCAATCTTGAATGGTTCGTAATTTTACAGCATCGTATTTGTCTTCATATCCTTTTTTGGCATAGACATCATACTGATAAATCTCGCCTAATCCTGTTGATATTGGTGCTAACTCTGGAGAACCAGCATAAGCAGGAATATTTTCTTTGGCTTGACTAAGGCGTTGAAATATTTGTTCTCTAGCCCAGTAAATATCTACATCGTCTTTGAAAACAACGGTTACTACAGAAAGTCCGAAACGAGAAATACTTCGTAACTCGATAACTTTTGGGATTGTTTTAAAAGATTGTTCTAAAGGATAAGTGATTAATTGCTCGACTTCCTGACTGGCTAAAGTTGGAGCAGTAGTAATTATTTGTACTTGGTTGTTGGTTACATCGGGTAACGCATCGAGTGGTAACTGTTTTATAGAATAGCTACCAAACGCTATTAGAACTAAAGTAAATAATAGTATTATAAACTTGTTCTTGATACTGAACTGTATGATTTTGTCTAACATTGAAATAGTATAATGAATTAGAAGATTAGCAAAATTTCTTTTGCTATTATTTGTGAAAAGTTCACAAGTTTCTAACCCGAAATTACTCGGGCTTCATTATGCTATTTGCGGTGGTTGCCAAATACTTCCGTAGAAATTAGAAGTAACTATAGAGGTATAGGACGGTAATTGCGTTTTTATACTCTTTGTAATTGGTGTAAAACTAAAAGTAGTAATCTTAAAATAACTCACTATTTGTGAGCCACAACAGTTGCAGTTGCAAAAAGGCGAACATAAATCATTTTCTTTATCGTGATTATGAGATTTTTCATCATGATTATCTGAAATCTCAACAGCTTTGTGTGCTGCACTACTTACTTCCATATCTGCACAAGGCAAGCATGATAGTGCAATTAGATAGATTGATAATATGTAATTTAAAAGTTTCACGAATACAAAGATAAAAA
>JFJP01011309.1_pt1 | contig 30209 bp, 28 predicted proteins | sample 431651 | NCBI WGS metagenome assembly JFJP01 (sample SAMN02602958, study PRJNA72255) | Microbial mat metagenome, whole genome shotgun sequencing project. | biome: fresh water; feature: sink hole; material: water; isolation source: purple microbial (photo- and chemosynthetic) mats found in... | reverse complement strand
TCAACGACCACCAATTTACCCGCATCTTTCGGGACTTTGGCCAGGGCTTTTTCCAACTCGGCCATGTCATTGTGATTGAAACGCACAAAATTGGCGCGCGATAATAAACAGCCGTCCACAATGCTGGCATGGTTGAGTTTATCGGAAATGACGACATCATTACGCCCCACGAGGGCCGAAATAACCCCTAAATTGGTCACGTAACCACTGGAAAAAGCCACCGCGTCATCGGTCTTTTTGAAACGGGCAATGGTCTGTTCCAGTTCCACATGCAGCCGAGTCGTCCCCGCCAAAATCCGCACGCCATGCGTCCCCGTGCCAAATTCATCCAATGCCGCATGAGCCGCCGCTTGAATATAAGGATGGCCTAACAGGTTGAGGTAAGCGTAAGAAGCAAATTGTAACATTCTCCGCCCATTAATCGTAACATAAGCCCCCTCAACAACTTCCGCACTTTGCAGATAAAGATACAAGTCTTGCTCTTTGGCCGAGCGAACCCGTTCATTCATTTGTTCAATCCGCCAAGCAATTGGGTTATAATTTTCTTCGAGCAATGCCATGCCTCAAACTCCTTTTTTAATGTAGAAACCTCACCCCAACCCTCTCCTTTATCCCCGTATGGGGATACGTAGGAGAGGGCGCAACATCTCCCTCCGATGTCGGGGGGATTAAGGGGGGTAGCAAAATCTTAACGTCCGTCAAACCCTAAACCCCGTTCCCGCAAACTCACAAAGCGTTGATGCCCAATCACCAAATGGTCTAGCACCTCAATATTAAGTAATTGTCCCGCTTGAACTAATGAGCGTGTCACCTGCACATCTTCAGGCGAAGGGGTGGGGTCGCCAGAGGGGTGATTATGGGCAACTATCATGGTGGTGGCGTTTTCGCGTACGGCTTGACGGAACACCTCGCCGACGCGAATGATGGAGGAATTGACGTTGCCAATATAAACCGTTGGGCTGGCGAGAATACGGTTTTTAGTATCTAACAACATCGTACGCAAATGTTCTTGCTCTAAATGGCTCATTTCGAGCATAAAGAAATTAGCCGCATCTAACGGTGAGGTGATTTGCGGGCGCGCTTCGGGGGAACTCACCAACAACCGCCGCCCCAATTCTAAGGAGGCTTTGAGTTGCGCGGCCTTGGCTATCCCTAACCCATGGACATCGGCGAGGTCATTAAAACTGACTTTTAATAAGCCATTCAAGCCGCCAAACATGGTGAGCAAGCGGGTCGCCATAGCCACCGCATTTTCACCTTGAATCCCGACCCGTAATAAAATAGCAATTAATTCCGCGTTAGATAATGCGCCTGAGCCAAACGCCTGCAAGCGTTCGCGTGGACGTTCCGCCAAGGGTAAATCAATAATTCGGGGGTGATAAGTCGCGCTCGCTTGATTCAGCATGGGGCAGCAGAAGGTTAGCAGGAGTGGGGCAGCAGAAGGTTAGCAGGAGTGCAACGGCTTTAGCTGTTGCCACATAGTAACAACGTCTAAAGCCGTTGCACTCCTGCTAGGGTAGGTCTGAAAAATTAGTAAACGTGGGCTTCAAAGCACGTAACCCCAACGGGGCCAACGGTAGCCGCATGGCGAATCCCCGCGGGTAAATCAAGCCTATCGCCTGGTCTGAGGGTAAAGTTTTCATTGCGGGTGGGCAATTCAAAACGAATACTCCCCTTGACGACATATAACACTTTATGATAACCATGGGTATGCCCATGAAATACATCATTAGGCTCATTTGACCAGTTATACACCCGTAAATCCTGCTCCTGCAATAACTCAAGCAACGCCTCTTCGGTGGCAGGGGTTTCTCTATTCCAAATAACAACTCTTAAATCCATCATAACTCCTTACTTACATTGACTGAATAGCTAATTTCCACCTGTAAATGATTGGAGGATACGGAGTCCAAAGCCCTAGGCTTTGTCCCACTGCTCAAAGCCTAGGGCTTTGGACTCATCGTCATCACCCAAAAATTTACAGATGGGCTAATTTTACTCTAAATGACATGGTTAAGCCAATTATTGCGTTAATCACCTAAACAAATGCTCAACCCGCGCGCCGTCTGCACCAAGTCCCCATCAAAAGGCACCCGTTTTTGACGCGAAACTATTTTCCAGGTCTCAATCGCTTGAATAGATGTCCCACTTAAAGAGACCATCGTCCCGCTACGCCCTTGAGCCAACAAATGCACCGCTTTGGCCCCAAAACGAGTGCAAAGAATGCGGTCAGAGGCGGTGGGTGAGCCGCCCCGTTGCAGATGTCCTAGCACCATTTCCCGCACATCATGTTCCACTTTCTTAGACAATTGCTCCGTAATCCAACGGGCAATCCCGCCCAACCGCTTCATGCCGCCTTCCTCTCTATCCCCGCGATAAAAGGTATCGCCATCCGCAGGCACAGCCCCCTCAGCCACCACCACCAAGCTAAACATGGCCCCAATGGTTTCACGCCACTCAATTTGCTTCACAATGGAGTCAATCGTGAAGGGAATTTCAGGAATAAGAATAACATGTGAGCCGCTACCAATACCCGCATAAAGCGCAATCCAACCCGTATCTCGCCCCATGACCTCAATCACCATGACGCGGTTATGGCTGAGGGCGGTAGTCCGTAATTTATCAATAGCTTCAGTCGCTGTCCGTACCGCCGTATCAAAACCAAAGGTGTAATCCGTTCCCAAAAGGTCATTATCAATCGTTTTTGGCACGCTGACAATGGGCAAGCCGCGCTTTTCCAATTGATAACTAATTTGCAACGTCCCATCTCCACCAATCGTCACCAGGGCATCAATCCCTTGCTCATGACAAAAAGCAACGGCTTGGTCAGCGATGGCAGGGTCGGCCAATTCGCCTGGGCGTTCCTCGGACATGCCAAAATGCCCCCGATTGGTCGTCCCTAAAATGGTGCCACCTTGCGGTAAAATATTAATAACATCTACCAAACCTAACGGGCGTAACAATGAGGGGTCGCCCAATAACCCTTCAAACCCACCATTAATCCCCACCACCTCCCAACCATACTTTTGATGTGCCGTAATCACGACGGCTCTAATCACGGCGTTAAGGCCAGGGGCATCGCCACCACTGGTTAAAACACCGATTTTTTTGATTTTTGTAGCCATGCAAGTAAATCCCCTTTGATAAATTGATTAGGTATAATAAGTAAACAAGGCGTAGTATAATGTTAAATGGCCTGAATTAAAAATTAGGAATTAGCAATTAGGAATTACGCCTTCATTTTTTGCCAATAAATTCTGCAACGCTAAACGCGCTTCATTATATTGAAAGACATATCCCGCCGATTGTAATCGTTCAGGCAAAACCCGTTGCCCCTTTAAGACCACCTCGGACAGTTCGCCCAAAATTAGCTTAAGGGCAAAACTCGGCGCGGGCATGAAGGTGGGACGGTGCATCATTTGGCCCAGTAATTGCGTTAATTCAGCATTATGCACGGGATTAGGCGCGGTCAAATTAAAGGCCCCACTGAGAGCCTCCTGGGTTATTAAGAAACGTATCGCCGCCACTTCATCGGCATAATGAATCCATGACAGCCACTGCCGCCCCGAACCCAATGGCCCGCCCACGAAAAATTTAATCGGCAATGTCATTTTAGGTAACGCCCCGCCCAATGGGTCTAACACTACCCCCGTACGAATTGTAACCACGCGCACCCCTAACGCCGCTACGGGAGCAGCCCCCGCCTCCCATGCCCGACAGACTTCGGCTAAAAAATCATCTCCCGACGGGCTGGATTCAATCATGGTGCGCGTCTCATCGGTGCCATAATAACCAATAGCCGAGGCTTGGATTAAGACACGCGGTTTCTGCTTGGCCGCTTGCATGGCCTCCGCCACCGCCGCCGCCGCTTGCACTCGGCTGGAGATTATCAAGGCTTTACGTGCCTTTGTCCAGGGCGCATCGGCCACGCCCGCCCCCGCCAGGTTGATAATGGCCTCGGCTTGTTCGACCCATTGCCCCCAGCCGCGCGCTGTTTGACCATCCCACACCGCCATATTGACGGTACGCGGCCAGGCCGCAGGACGCAACGCCCGCCGACTTAACACTGTTATGGTATCACCCTGCGCCAGCAAATAGGGAACTAACCGTTGTCCAATCGCCCCCGTCCCACCGATAATCAAGATGTGCATAGTTTTGTTTCCTTAATATTATAATGGCTAAGTTGCAGAAACTCTTTGAATAAACAATCATGTAGGACTTACGCAAAACCGTTCATTTTGAGGAGTGACACACAACCGTTCATTTTGAGGAGTGACACACGCCCTCGTGTGTCACTGTTAGCACGAGGGCGTGCTAACTCCGCGATTTTTGCGTAAGTCCTATCATGAAAAATAGTCGTCATGGTGAGAATTATAATCTAAAAAGGAGAGGATACCAAATTATATCCACTTAGGGATTAAGCCATTATAAGGTTCAAAACCTTATAATGGCTGGCTTTATCACCAAATAATTTACAGCTTTTTAGACACCTTACTTCGCTTGTCAGTGGTAATTGACGAGTAGGCCGTTATCAGCTATCATTCAACGGTTAGCCATTATAGCGTTCTCAACGCTATAATGGCTGGCGATAAATGACCAACGGACACCCTACCCATGAGCCAAGTTGAACTTGCTTGTCAGCATATTTGGAAAATTTTCGGCCCGCACCCGCAACAAATCCGCGCGAGCTTAAATAATGGCCTCTCCAAAACGGAAATTTTGGGAGCTTAAATAATGGCCTCTCCAAAACGGAAATTTTGGCGCAAAGCGGCCATGTAGTCGCCGTACAAGATGTTTCATTTGAAGTCCGCACGGGTGAGATTTTTGTGGTCATGGGCTTGTCAGGCAGTGGCAAATCTACGCTGGTGCGCTGCATTTCCCGCCTCATTGAACCCACTTATGGTCACATTCTGCTCAAGGGGCAGGATTTATTGGCGATGAATGATAAACAATTACGTGATTTGCGCCGCCATAAAATCAGCATGGTCTTTCAACATTTTGGCCTCTTTCCCCACCGCCGCATCATTGATAACGTGGCGTATGGGCTGGAAATTCAGGGCATGGATAAGGCCACTCGTCACCAACGAGCGCATGAGGTGCTAAAATTGGTCAGCCTGACGGGGTGGGAAAATCACTACCCAGGCGAACTCAGCGGCGGCATGCAACAACGGGTCGGCATTGCCCGCGCCCTGGCCGTTGACCCTGAGATTATGTTATTTGACGAACCTTTTAGTGCGCTAGACCCCCTCATTCGCCGCGAAATGCAAGATGAGCTGCTTAATTTACAAAAATTAATGCACAAAACGATTGTTTTCATCACCCATGACTTTTTAGAGGCCATCAAACTCGGCAATCATATCGCCATTATGAAAGATGGCGCGCTAGTGCAACTTGGTACACCTGAGCAGATTGTCTCGCAACCTGTCAATGATTATGTGCGGGAATTTACAAAAGATGTCCCCCGCACCAAAGTTATCACCGCGAATAGTTTGATGCAGCCCTGCCCCGTCGTGGCCTTGGCGCAAGATACCGTTATGCAGACGTGTTTACGTTTAGCACAAACCCCTGACCAAGTGGCTTTTGTAGTGGCTGAAAATCAACAATTTAAGGGAATGCTTTCCCTGGCCGAACTACAATCAGCCCCGCCCCACAGCCAACTCCATACCCTCATTGTTCCCTTTCAACGCTTCGCCACCACGACGACCTTCTTAGAGCAACTCATTCCCCTTGCCGTCCAAACCGCCGCCCCCATTGCGGTGCTTAATTCAGAGCAACAATTGAGGGGCTTTATTGACCGCACCATGATTATGTTGGCTTTGGGGAATTAATACGTAAGGTGTCCGCAATTTTTTGCGGGCTGTCCGCAAAGGACTGCAGACTCCTTATGATAACAATGAAAAAATTAACCTTTCTCGCCCATGTCTGCGCCAGCCTATTATTTACTTTTAGCCTGATTGAGGTTGGTTTACGGCTATTACCAGGACTAGTTCCCTTACCCTTGCTTATCTATTTTGACGATGGCTTACGCAGTGAAATTGCCTATCGCCGTAATCTACCCACCCAATGGGGGACGGAAACGGTGGAGCGCGACGACGGTGGCCCCGAATTGCGCGTCTTCAAGCCCTTTAGCAAAGTGGCCTGGCCAATTCAAGAAGATGTGACCGTAGTCATGGATCAGTTAGGTTTTTGTAATCCCACGACCACCCATTATCAAGCCGCAACCATTGACCTTATCACCCTCGGCGACTCCTTCACCACCTGCCATGCCGTTAATCCCGAAGAAACCTGGACGAATCAACTGGGTTTATTAACCAACCTTTCCACCTATAATCTAGGGCGCGGTGGCACGGGTATTCAGGAATATATCCAATTCTTAAAGAAATACGGCCTCGCCAAATCACCACAAGCCGTAATAATGAATATTTATGAAGGCAATGATTTGCGTGACGCAGGCGTATATTATTATTACCATCAAAACAATCAGCCATCAGCAAATCAGCCTACCCCTGCCACTAGCGAAACATTTTATTATGATTTTCTTGACCATTACAGCTATGGCTATAATTTAGGCCAGGCCTGCCTGAAATTTTCTTTATATGCTTCCAATGCGCCCGCCCAAAGTGACAAGAATCCCTTTACTGTTTCGTTAGAAGATGGGACAATTAATTTCAAATATAACCTGGTTTTTCCCAACAAAAACATTTCTTTTAATCCCAAAAATACCGACACTGATGAGGTCGTGGTCGCCAAATATCTCCATAACCAAGAAGTTGAAGCAGGTGTTTTTACCGCGATTGAGGACTCGTTAAAAATATATATTAAGCTATCTAAAGAACACCACTTCATCCCCATTGTTACGTATACCCCTTCCTCTTATATTGCTTACCAGGCCAATGTTGTATTTGAAGATGCGGCTTTAACTGACTTAATGACCGAGTTTAGCAACCAACAACGCGCTTATTTTCAGGAAAAAGGGCGTGACTTGGGCTATACTTTTATTGACTTGACCCCCGCATTACAAGCCGCCGCCCAAGCCAGTGGCTCTGAAAATTTACTTTATTATCGCAAAGACTTACATTTAACACCCGCAGGGCACCTCGTGATTGCTCAAACGTTAAGTCAATTGTTACCCCAAAGTCTATCCAAAAGAATGGAATTGAAGTAAAATAAACACTGTGGTTCTGAGAGGTCTGGAGTCACACAGCAAGCTGTGTGTTCGCAAAGCAAGCGTTGCGACTCCTCTAAGTATGTTAAACTGGTACTATTGAGGGATTGACTTAACCTTGTTAAGTATATTAAACTAGAGTAGGACTTACGCAAAACCGTTCATTTTGAGGAGTGACACACGCCCTCGTGTGTCACTGTTAGCACGAGGGCGTGCTAACTCCGAACCGTTCATTTTGAGGAGTGACACACGCCCTCGTGTGTCACTGTTAGCACGAGGGCGTGCTAACTCCGCGATTTTTGCGTAAGTCCTATAGAGGGATACTCCCACATCAATTTGACACTTTTGCGGGACGAATTAAAAAAATTTGGAGATTTTATATGAGTCAAACCTTGAGTTGGAAGATAACCATTACCAGTGACCCTAATACCATGAGCAAGTTGGATAAATTACCGTCTCATCAGCAAACGGAACTAAACCAAAAAATTGCCACAGCCATTGCAGAGCTAGTTGGTCAGACCTCACCCGTGCAAGTAACCCTTAGCCCCGAAAGTGATGTTTTGGCTGACCATACAAAACGTTATGATGCCTCATCCCAATTAGTCCAAGTCATCACCTCCGATTTTGAAGGCACACTTTACCCCTTCGCGCTCACGCTAGGCAAACATGTCGAAGCATTCATTCAACGATTAGTCGCCTCAGGTCACCTCAGTAGCCGTATTCACACCTTAGATACGGAGATGCACCAAATGATTACCGAAATTGCCCGACATTACGCCCGTACGGGTAAATGGCATGTGCCAGAGGAATTTTAATTTGCAAAAGGGAGTCCACAATCCTTTGTGGACTATCCGCAAAGAATTGCGGACTCCTGTGGTACATCCTTTAGCAATATATATAAATGCCATGCCCCCTACCGATATAAAACGTCATATTTTCTGGCCGCTACTTGGTCTCGGTTTACTCCTTATCATCGCCTGGGGTTTAGCCATTGGCCCATTTCCTGCGGCAGGCAATCTCCATTTAGATGTCCCCATTGATGCGCTACAAGGCTGGGTCATCGCCAACCGTCTCACCCACCCCCTCTTTTTATGGTTTTTTGACCCCTTGAGCAACGCCATTGATTTTGGCCTGCGAAGCACGGAAGATTTCTTATTATGGCTCCCCTGGCCCGTCCTCATGCTTGCCATTTTTTTGCTAGGGCAACGGGGCGGCGGCCTACGCTTGGCACTTTTAGCCACCATCAGCCTCCTCTTTATGGGGCTGCTTGGCCTCTGGACGGCCAGCCTACAAACCCTTGCCTTAATGAGTATATCGGTTTTCATCTGCCTTATTATCGGCATCCCCCTCGGCATTTTCGCCGCCCGTTACCCCCGCCTAGATACCACCCTGCGTCCCATCCTTGATGCCATGCAGACCATGCCCGCCTTCGTCTACCTCATACCCGTCCTCCTTTTTTTTGGCATTGCCCGCGTCCCCAGCGTGGTTGCCACCGTCATCTACGCTCTCCCGCCCGCCATTCGCCTCACCACCTTAGGCATTCGTCATGTGCCTCTCGCCCCCATTGAAGCGGCGCGCTCCTTTGGCGCAACCCGCCAGCAAATTTTATGGGGCATCCAACTCCCCCTCGCCCTCCCCTCCATTATGGCGGGAGTCAACCAAACTATTATGATGGCTTTAGGCATCGTAGTGATTGCCGCTATTATCGGCGCGGGCGGTTTAGGCAAAGAAGTTCTTAATGCGTTGCAACGGCTCAAAGTCGGGCAAGGCTTGGAAGCAGGACTCGCCATTGTTGCCCTCGCCATCATCTTAGACCGCATCAGTTACGCTTTTAGCCGCTTTGACCGCCGTAATATCGTGCAGGTTGGCTTCCGCCTCCTGCCGCGCCACTTAGAAACCTTTCCCCCCGCCCAATGGCTAGAGCGCGGGATTGACTACCTTTATCGGCTAGGGCAATGGCTCACCCAAAGCGTTACAAAAAGTTGCTTAATATTCGTTAAAGCCCTCCATGCCCCCACCGCCGATGACCTTGCACCTATATTACAAGAACGCGGCTTTTGGCTCATCAGCCTCATCATCTTAACGATAACTCTCTTTATTAGTAAATATATCTTACAAATTAGCCAATTTCCCGCCACCTGGACAATCTCCATTCGCCAACCCACCGACACCGCCGTTGTCTGGATGCGTGACAATTTATATCAAATTGGCGATTGGCCTATTGGCACAGGCCCCCTCAGCGATTTCGTCACCCTTTACGCCCTCAACCCCTTACGAGATGTTCTCATGACCGTCCCCTGGCCCTTTCTCGTGATGCTCACCGCTTGGCTGGCCTTTCTCGCCGCAGGCAAACGCCTAGCCGTTTTAAGCGGACTCGGCATTATTACATTAGGCTTACTCGGCATGTGGGAACAAAGCATGAACACCCTCAGCCAAGTCATTGTCTCGGTCATTTTTTCCCTCATCATCGCCCTGCCCATTGGCATTATGGCCGCCCACAACGACACCTTTGAGATACTCATCCGCCTCGTGCTTGATTTCTTACAAACTATTCCCATTTTCGTCTATCTTGTCCCCGTCATCATGCTCTTTAACATTGGCCGCGTGCCAGGCGTTATCGCCTCCATTGTCTATGCTCTCCCGCCCGCCATTCGCCTCACCAACTTAGGGTTGCGTCAGGTTGACCCAGGTCTCATTGAGGCCGCGCTCGCCTACGGCTCAACCCCCGCCCAAACCTTATGGAAAGTAAAGTTCCCCCTCGCTTTACCTTCCATTATGTTAGGTATTAACCAAACCGTCATGATGGTCTTAGCTACCGTCATTACGGCAGGGTTAGTCGGCGGCGGCGGTTTAGGGCTTGAGGCCATCAATGGCCTCACCCGCAACCAAACGGGGCGCGGCTTTGAGGCGGGCCTCGCCATCGTCATTCTCGCCATGATTATGGACCGCCTCACCCAAGCCCTCGCCAAATCGTGAACGCGAAAGGGGGCGAAAACGGAACGCGAAGGCCGCGAAAAAGAACGAAGAAGGCGAAAGGGGGAACGCGAAAAATACGAAATGAATAAAATAATTCAGCCTTTTCGCGCCCTTTCGCGCTCTTTCGCTTTTTCGCGTTCCTATTTTCGCCCCCTTTCACGCTACTTTTCGTGGCCTTCGCGTTCACTCTTCGCCCTCTTCGCGTTCGCGTTCCTCATTCGTCTCGCGGGTCTTAACAAAGGTATCTGGCTCGATGAATCTAGCTCCATTGAGTTAATCAATCAGCCCCATTTTTTAACCGCCCTACGCCATTATGACCACCCGCCACTTTACTTTATCTTGTTAAAAATCAGCTCCCTCGTCAGCCAAAGCGAACCCTGGCTGCGTTTGCTTTCAGTCTTCAGTAGCGTGGGCGTGGTTATCATGCTGTTCCTCTGGCTCAAACCCTATCACTTCCAGGGCGCACTTCTCGCCGCACTCCTTGCCGCCACCATGCCCGTTATGCTAGAATATGCCCATGAAATTCGTAATTATGCTTTACTTTTACTCACCACCACCAGCGCGTTTTATTTTGCCCCCTCACCCCAACCCTCTCCCAAAGGGCGAGGGAGTCAGGTCGATTCCCTTCTCCCTCTGGGAGAGGGGCTAGGGGTGAGGGGCCTTGCCCTCAGCCTCACTGTTGCCACCCATTTAGTTGGGGTCATGGTCTTACCAACTATTATAGTTTTCATGGGCATGTCCTTCGCCCTCGCCCAACAATGGCCTAGCCCTAAACTTGTTGGGCAAACTCTGGCCGCTTGTGCCGTAGCCACTAGCCTATTTCTTTATCTTTATTTCATTTTCCTTCCACCCGAACTCCAAGCCCGTAGCAGCGCAACCTGGTGGATGCCCTCCGCCTCATTGCCGCAAGTTTTAGTAACTTTAAAATATTTATTTGGTCTGCCCACTTTGTTAGGTAGCAACTCCCTAACTACCGCTATCGCTACGCCAATGGGTTTAGGGGTCACAATTTTAGCTTTGCTATTTATGTTACCCATGCTCATGGGCGATTGGCGCATGAGCCTCCCTTTTTTGGCCGCTGCCCTCACCTATTGGTTTTGTTTATGGCTCATCTCCACCCTGACCGCGCCCATTTTCATTGCCCGCACCGCCTTACCTGGGATGATACCCATGCTCGCGTTCATCGGCTTACAAATTGCCACAATTCCGCGCCCCCGCCTCAAAGTTTGGTCAATGATTGCGGTCATCATCCTGAGTAGTTACAGCACATTTCTATGGGTGACGCAAACCGCCTGGCAGCCCATAGAACGGTGGCAACCCATTGCCCAAGCCCTGCAACGCGAGTGGCGCAAAGATGACTTGGTGATTTTTTACCCTGGTTACATTGAAGGGCCAACTCGTTATTATTGGTCATCTAACCCCCCTTTCATCCCCCCTGACTCAGGGGGGACAGAGGGGGGTAAAGCTGACTCAGGGGGGACAGAGGGAGGGATTCCCCCTGAATCCATTGTAACAATTTGGATAGGCGGTGACCTGAGCAAATTGGGGCAAACGCGGGAGCAAGTCAATTTGATTGAAGCCCGTCATTTTACCTCCGCCGTCTTTTTAGTTTGGCGAGATGACCAAAATATCGCCCATGAACCCGAAGTTTATGCCGAATTACAACAGATTCTCACCGCAAAATTTGGCTCACCCCAAGAATTAGCCCATGTCGGCAATTTATATGTTTTGAAATATGCCCGTTAAATAAGTTTTTGCCACCTGTAAATTTTTAGGTGATAACTTGAAGGAGTCCGTAATCATTTACGGACAGTCCGCAAAGAATTGCGGACTCCTATTTCAAATCCCCCAATTATTTACAGGTGGAGTTTTTGCAACGAATTTCGCAAGTTTGTTTTTAATTCGTATAATTTGTGTAATTCGTTGCAAAAGGAGTTAAGAGGCTGTCCATGTCTTACGACCAATTTACCCAAGCTGAGATTGAACAAAAACTAGCGTTACAAATTCAGCAAAGTCGCTCATTATTTGAGACCGTTGTGCCATTAGAAGTATCGCCTCATTTGAAATTTACCTTAAATGAAAACATTCCTTTGGCTCTTAACATTAACACCACCAAAGCCCGTTCTAGCATGTTAGTTACGCCCCTTTTGATTGAAGTTCGCCGCCTGTTGCACCGCACGGTCAGTTTATTTGTCGATGCAGAACTCAATGTTGACCCTGAATTGGGGCTGGAAGGGGCGTGTGAATTTTTAATGTGTGATAGTCCCAACCAACTCTACCTGCATGAACCGATTGTTTTAGTGGTAGAAACTCGCAATGAAGACCTAAAAACGGGCATTGTCCCATGCATTGCCAAAATGTATGCGGCGCAACAACATAATATGGTCGGTGATAAACCTGCTGAGGACATTTTAGGCGTGGTCACAACGGGCAGCAGTTGGAAATTTTTGGTGTTGGCTGGCCCCCATGTTTTCGTAGATTACAAAGAATATCTCATTGAACATGTCGGCAAAATCATGGCGATTATTACGGGGCATATCCGCAAATAAAAATAGCCTTTATAAGGTTAAAAACCTTATAAAGGCTGAGGCCATAATGCCTAATAAATTATTACTCTTACTAATACTCCTACTTCTCATAACGCCCCACCCTAGCCATGCCCAAAGCCCCGACCCCCGTTTTGGCGTGGTGCAAACTTACGATGATTTTGCTGCCGCCGCGCAACTGAACGTAGGCTTTACCCGTGTGAAATTTTATTGGGACATTATCCAACCTAACGGGCCAGAGGATTGGCAACCCGCCAATATCCCAGACCCGTTGATTGCGGCGGATTTAGCGGCAGGGCGGGAAGTGGTTGGCCTGATTGTCCGCACCCCCGCCTGGGCGCGTGACCTTAAACACCCTGCCAATGATTTGCAACACCCGACTCCCAAAGATGTACCAGACATGGTCGCGTGGGGGCAATTTGTGCAACGCTTAGTAAAGCAATATGAAGGTCGTGTTCATCATTGGATTATCTGGAATGAACCCGATGTGTGGGATAAACAACATCCTGGCAGCACCTGGAATGGCTCACCGCAAGATTACGTTAATTTACTCAAAACCGCCTATCTTAACATCAAAGCCGTAGAGCCTAACGCAAAAGTTTATCTCAGCGGCCTGACTTATTTTTGGGATTACGAAGCCCATCAAGAACAATATTTAGCAAGATTACTAGCCCTGATTGCGGCTGACCCCGAAGCGCGCGCCCACCATTTTTATTTTGATGGCGTGACCTATCATCTGTATTACAAGCCGCAGATGATTTATGACCTCCTCAGCGAAGTTCATGCCATGCTTACGGTTTATGGCTTGCGCGACACCCCCATTTGGCTGGCGGAAACCAACGCCGCCCCCACGAATGACCCGCAAGAAATGCCCCATTTTCAGGATTTACCCTATCAAGTCACCCTCACCGAGCAAGCCGCGTTTATAATCCAACTCCATGCCCTCGCCTTTGCCGCAGACGTGGAGCGCGTGCAAATTTATAAATTATTCAACAGTTCTGATTTTCCTGAAGACCCACGCCCATTCGGTTTGTTACGGGGTGATAAATCCCCGCGCCCTGCGTTTACCGCCTATCAAACTATGACGCGATATTTAGCGGGCTTTCAAACGGTGCAACTTTATCGTCAGGGCGAAGTCACCCAACTTATTTTTCAACGTGAGCATGACAGCGTAACGGTCATGTGGAACGCGGCCACCACCCCGCGCCAAGTCACCCTGCCCGCCATGTCCAATACCGTTATGTTAGTTAATGAAATAGGCATAACTAACACCCTCACCGTCACCAATGGACACTATACCCTCGATTTACCTCCCGCCGAGTGCAGCGGAGGTGATTGCTTTATCGGTGGCGCGCCTCGTTTCATTATCCAAAGTGTCGCGCCAACTTCATTTACCGTTATGCCAACTCTCATCGCCCCAAATTCTACCGCCGCGCCAGCTACCAAACGACAATTAGCGGCCTTCACTTTTGACGCTGTTGTGGCTTTTGGCCTGCTCATTACATTAGTTTGGGGTTGGTTGCGCCGCGCCAATTTTTAAAAATAAAAAATAGGACGCGGATAGACGCGAATGCACGCGGATTTTTTCTTTTGTTTTAAAAATCCGCGTGCATCCGCGTCTATCCGCGTCCAAAGCCTTGTTTGGAAAGTTTTTAACTAGGACTAGGCAACCCGTCCAAATCGGTTTTTTGGTCGGCGGAAAGGGGCATGTCGGCTGCGGCCAGCGAGTCGGCTAATTGACTGACGCGGTTTGCGCCCACAATGACGGAGGTGATGGTGGGATTGGCTAAGAGCCAGGCCAAAGCCGTTTGGGGGATGGTGCTTTGGCGGGCATGGGAAATTTCCTGTAATAACTCGATAATGGCAAACCCTTTGTCATTCATGTACGCCTTCATGCGGTCATTGCCAAAGCCCCGACTGTCATTCGGCACACGCTCTTGCCGTTTATATTTGCCCGTCAGAAAACCGCCTGCCAAAGGGCTATAGGGAATGACCCCCAGTTTTTCTTTGGCGCACATGCTCATCGTTTCACTTTCATATTCGGTTCGATGCACTAAATTGTAATGAGGTTGCAGGGTTTCATAACGCGGCAGCCCCAACTTTTGACATAATGCTAAACTCTCGCCTAGCTCTTTAGCCGAGTGATTAGAGCAGCCAATATAACGCACTTTACCTTGCTTAATCATCTCCTCAAACGCTCGCATGGTTTCTTCAAGCGGCGTATTTTGGTCAGGCCAATGGCTTTGGTAGAGGTCAATCACCTCCACCTTAAGGCGGCGTAAGCTATCATCCACCGCCCGCATGAGGTGCTGCCGACTTAGCCCTTCCCCGTCAGGGCCAGGCCACATGCGCCCACGCGCTTTGGTGGCGATAATGACTTTGTTCTTCAAATTACGTTCCGTTAGCCATTCGCCAATCCAGCTTTCCGCCACGCCGCCAGGGTTGCCTTCCGCCCAAAATGAGTAGACATCGGCGGTGTCAAAAAAATTAACCCCATGCTCAACGGCGTGATTCATGACCGCAAATGATTCCTCTTTATTCGATGTCCAACCCATGGTCATCGTCCCTAAACAGAGCCGAGAGACATTTAGTTCAGTTTGTCCTAATTGCTTATATTGCATAATTTTACTTCATGTTTGACTTATTAGGAGTGCAAATCTTTAGGTTTGCTCATAATTGGCTAGGCAAAGCTGAAGCGTTGCACTCTTAATATTTAATTAATGTTTTCCAATGATGTATTAACAGTTTTCATTGCTATCAAGCGATTCATTTGGCGTTGCACCCATTGATGACACGTAATAAAATAGGCAATAATGCCTAAATCTAACAAATGTTCTAACGGCGCGAAAATATGACCGTAATGTGCCGAATCATAATAACTAATCGGGCTGCTAAAGCGATAATGCCAATCAAAGGGATAAAATAACAGCGGCCCATCATTGAAATGAGTCATAATATCCACCATCGCATGGAAAGCACAGCCCGTAATAAACCAACATAATGACCGCCCCCAAACGTGGTCGCGCCGAAAGCCAAAATAATAACCCAAACTAAACCATAATGCCAACATGGGTGGGCTATGCATGAGGCTATGCCCCGTTATCCAAAGGGGATGATTAAAGTAATAATTATCATACATTGCGCCAAATGGGTCGCCGTCAGTGGGGGGATTAAGCCAGCGATAATAGGCCATAAACCATAATGAACATAAAATCAATGGTACATCGGGCATGAATGAACCGAATAAAAAGGCTTTGCCATGCACAGGGAGTTGATATTTCTCTAACTTGGCCTTTATTAACGCGGTCATGAAAAAATGGGAATAGGTTTGCATGGGTACTCCTTATGGCGTTAAAAAGCAATTAGACTCAAAAGCTAAGTTGATTTATAATAACTTTTTAGGATATAACAATCGTGAAAAGTTAAAGCAAGGGGGCAACATGGTAGATGAATCAATGCTGTTTATTAGCCGTCGCCAAAAAGTGGCGGCCTGGTTAGTTCATTTGTTTACGGCGACGGGGGCGGTGTTGGGGCTGTTTACGCTTTATGCCATTCATTTAGGGCAATTTTGGCTGGCTTTTTGGATAATGGGCGCGGCAATTTTTGTGGATGCGGTGGACGGTACATTGGCGCGGCGAGCCAATACTAAAGTGGCGGCGGCGAGAGTTGATGGGGCGTTATTGGATAATTTGCTGGATTATGTCAACTACGTGATGGTGCCAGCCTTTTTCTTGCTCGTGAATGACGAATTATTGCCGTATGGTGGGCATATTGTGGCGACATGTGCCATGGTCATCTCTTCCGCTTACCAATTTACCCAAGATGAAGCCAAAACCGATGACCATTATTTCAAAGGGTTTCCAAGTTATTGGAATATTGTGGTTTTTTATCTCTATTTTTGGTCACTATCCCCCTGGGTGAATTTTGCGGTGATTATTTTCTTAGCGATTATGGTTTTTGTGCCGATTAAATATATTTATCCCTCGCGCCTGGACTATTTAACCCCGCGTCGAGGCTTACGAATTTTAATGCTAGTCGCGTCAATCATTTGGGGTATCGCCATGGCGGGAATGTTAATCGGCAAACCTAATCATTTTTGGACCCCACCTGATAGTTTAAGCCAAGCCAGCCCCCTATTTGTTGCCATGTCCATGGCCTACACGTTGTTATATATTGTCGTGAGCCTCTACCGCACCTTTGTCCCCGCCAACTTTGATTTGGAAGAAAGTTAATCCCGTTGGTCAGCCCTTATAACGTTTGAAACGTTATAAGGGCTTAAAAATTTTGGACTCCTTTTTATGACCTTGCCAAATAAAACGCCACCGCAATATTACCAATCGTTAGCACGGCAAACATGCCCAACATCAAGCCCGTAAAGGTCATCACGATGGCGTGCCAACGGGAAATCCGTTGCGCGCCCTGTTGAATGTGATAATTGGAAATCATGACCACCATGCCCATGCCAATCATCTGCCACAGAAATTCAGGCCGCAACATAAAAAATGAGCCTGACGCGCCGACGAGCAATCCTTTGATGAACAACTCGCGGCGAATCGGGTCAAAGGAAAACATGCCCAGTTTATCTAACTGGGCTTCTTTTTTAAAACGATTAGGGTCTAATTTACTCTGTTTTTTCGTCATCAAAAGTCTGTTAGCATTCAGCAAGTCAGCTATCAGCATTTAACTGAACGCTGATAGCTGACTTGCTGAACGCTACAAATTAAGGTATTACCTGTTCTGTCCATTGCAAAGGCTCAACTGCCAGGCCATTGAGTCGCATTTCCCAATGAAGATGCGGCCCCGTCACCAAACCCGTATCGCCCACATAGCCAATCAAATCACCCGCTGCCACTTCTTGACCAACCTCCACCATGATGCGACTTTGATGCCAATAGCCACTAAATAGCCCTAGTCCATGGTCAAGCAACACCACATTGCCCCGCACCTGTAAGGTATCCGCCAGCACCACGCGCCCTGCGGCAGGCGCAAAAATCGGTGTACTCGCGCCCCCTGAAAAATCCACACCACTGTGAAAACTGACTATCGGGCTTGCATTATAACTACGCCGCGTGCCAAAAAAACTCGTCATGCCAGATGTCGTCATATTAACAGGATAGTTAAATGTGCCTTGCCATAACGGGCGCGGGGTTATTTGTGACCAAAGTTTGGTTAATAGTTCCCACTCGGCTTGGCTGGTTTCAGGGTCAAGCAGCGTCTCGCGCCCTTCCTCCAACTGAATATCCTCTGTGCCATAACCGCCCGATGTAACCGTTATATTGCGGTATGTAGTCATATCGCGGCCATCGGGCATGGTAGCGGTGAATTGGACGGCGTAGCTATCAGGCGGAGTCATGGCATCAACCGCCACGATAACCCATTTTTGTTGTCCACTGCCCGTGAAAAAAAGGCGTGTCCCATTAAATACCCCACTCAATCTTGCTACTTGTGACAAATTAACTTTAACAACTAACGTATGCCCTTGCATAATAACGGCTTCAGAAAAATAAATGGAACTGAAAGGTTCAGGTAAGGTCGTTGGCTCGGCGGGTAGATTACTTGGTATTTCTAAAATTTGCCCCATTTGCAAAATGTCAGGGTTGGTCAAGCCATTGGCCTGCATCAGGTCGGGCATGGAAACGCCATAAAGTGTCGCAATACTAAAGAGTGTCTCGCCCATCTGAATAGTATGTAATTTTACTTGCCCCGTCGTGGCGGGGGTGAGGTTGGTGGGGGGCTGCATGAGAGGTGAAGCGGAATAACCCGTAAAAATGGGCGTGGGCGTGGGCGGCAAAATGCCTGGCAAAATGAGCGTTTGCCCTGGATAAATGAGGTAGGGGTAAGGCAGTTGATTGGCGAGGGCAATATCTATCATTGCCAAATTGTAACGCAACGCAATCAAGGTTAGGGTGTCGCCCGCTTGCACGGTGTAACTATCGTTCATCTGGGCGTGGCTTAACTGAGTGGTTAGGCCAAGCCAAAGGCATATAATGAAACTAATGATAATGGGTTTGAGTGAGTGGGGCATGAACGGCAGGGCTACAGCGAATAGGGAAATAAGCGAATAGTTACATAATCATTCGTTTATTTCTCTATTCGCTGTAGCCATTTTATTTGGCAAATTCGCCCAAAATGCTAGTCAATAAACGGCTATCAATATTACTTCCTGTTAAGACACAGACCACCGTTTGACCTCGTAAACCATGTTCAGGGCGTAATAAGGGCGTAATGGCAATCGCACCTGAAGCCTCCACAATGAGTTGTTCCTGGTCAATCAGGGTGAAAATGGCGCGGCGCAATTCTGTTTCAGTCGCTAACTCAATTGCGTCAATCAAAGTGCGGCCAATGTAAAAGGGATAGGCCCCAAAACCGCCTGATAGCCCATCGGCAATGGTGGGGGCCGCGTCATATTCCTCAACGGGCATGTTTTGCTCCAATGAGATTTTGGCGGCGGGGGACGCGTCAGGCTGTAGCCCAATCAACCGACAGCCAGGGTGCAGCCCTTTCACCGCCACGCCAATGCCCGCAATCAAACCACCGCCACCAACAGGTACGAGAATCGTTTGCACTTCGGGCAATTCTTGGATAATCTCTAGCCCCACTGTCCCTGCGCCCGTAATGACTTGGGGGTCGTCATAAGCGGGCAAATAAATCGCGCCCGTCTTAAGGCCAAATTCGGTGGCGGCATGGTGTGCATCATCGTAGGTTTGCCCAACAATATGTAATGTGGTGGGAAAGCGGCGTAATTTGGCTAATTTGGCGGTAGGCGTGGTTTCAGGGACAAAAATTGTCACATTGGTTAAGCCAATGGCCTGCGCCGCAAAGGAGGTGCCGAGGCCATGATTGCCCGCGCTGGCGGTCACAATGCCCCGTTGGTGTGCTTCCTCGCCGAGGGTTAACATTTTGTAGGTTGCGCCGCGAATTTTGAAACTTCCCGTAGGATTACGACATTCCAATTTTAGCCACACCTTCGCCCCACTCAATTCGCTTAAGGCAGCACTGTAAATGAGAGGGCTAGGCTTAATATAACGTTGTAATTGCTTGTGAGCAGTAATAATCTGATAGGGTTTTAGCATAATGGGCTTGGCAAAATAAGAAAAAGGCGTGGCCTCCAGTGACCGCGCCCATGTCTTATTTCTTAATATTTTTTATCTATGTGTTGATGGTTTCTCGAAAAGAGGCAACACAATGTAAGTATAAACGAGACAACCCACGCAAAAATCAAACAGCCCTTCTAATAAAGCGAAACCCATGAGGGTTAAAGCAATGGCTAAACTGGTGGCGGAATGAATGAAATAAAACGTAGTGGTTGCCAGCGTGAATAAAAAACCCACCCGCGCCGCAAAAATTTTGGGGGCTTTATCAATCGGCCTGTCGGAAAATTTCAATAGTTCCGCTATTTGATAGGCTAACCAGCTAAAAGGGCTATATTTCAACGGCGTGAAGGCTCGGACAGAGTAATCAATTGCAACAATAACGATAAAATAAATCGCACCCGTATAGGCATAAAGGGCAATCATGCTTGCCATCATTAAGCCCGTGATACGGACAACATTTCGATTGATACGTTCAGTTGATATGGGGCAAATAATAGCTTTCATTAAGTAACATTCCTTATTGGGGTTGAGTTTACATATTGAGTTGAGATTATAAGCTAAGTGATAGTTGTGTGTCAAAAGCCAGCCTTTATAAGGTTTCGAACCTTATAAAGGCTTAAGCCACAGGGGGATAAAAACAGCCTACCGCGCCGCTTCCTGCGCCAATTGTTTTACCTGAGTCATCTCAGTCGGAGCAGCTTCCTTATCCACCACATGCCACTTGATGTGATATTGTTGGCAAAGCTGACTTACTATTTCCCACAAATCGCGGTGGCTGACGGGCTTGCCCTCTTTCGTTTGCCAATTTTGTGCCACCCAACCTTTCACCCAACGGGTTGCGCCATCTTTCAAATAATCGGAGGTGGTATAGATATGAATCGGCAACGGGCGTTTGACTGCCTCCAACCCCGCCACTGCCGCTTGAATATGCAACCGATTACTAGATGTTTCATTCACGCGCCCACTCAGCGATTTCACATGGTCGCCATAACGCAACAAGGCCGCCCATGCCCCATGCCGCGTTTTGCCCGCGTAGCTCACTGCCGTAAAAATATGTAAGGCCACCGTATCATCTAACGGCAACGGTTGGCGCGGAATTTGCCCCGCCGCCAAACGGTCAGCCCGTTCATTCCATTGGTTATTGGCATGGCCTTTCACCCAATGCCATTTCACCTGATGTCGCCGTTGTTGCACCGCCAACGATTGCCATAAGATGTCGCCGTTGTTGCACCGCCAACGATTGCCATAAATCTTGATTTTTGACCGCCTCTTTTTGAGAAGTTTGCCAATTATTTTGCTCCCACTGCGGCAGCCAAGTGGTGATGCCCTCTTTCAAATATTTGGAATCGGTATGTAACTCCACTTGATACGGCGTATCAAGACTCCGTAATCCTTCCACCGCGGCGCGCAACTCCATGCGGTTGTTGGTGGCAAATTGCTCCGCCCCTGACAATTCTTGCGGGTCACGGTCGAGGTGTAATAAAATGGCAGCCCAACCGCCTGGCCCAGGATTCGGGTGGCACGCGCCATCGGTATAAATGGTAATGGTTGGTAATGGGGTCATGGTGATTAGACAGGATTAACAGGATTGACAGGATTTTTTGTTTTATAAATCCTGTCAATCCTGTTAATCCTGTCCAATAATTAAAAGCCCGATGTTTCAGGGCGTTGATAGGCAATCAATTTATGTAACACCCGCAACTCTAACGGAAAGCGATACACCCGCGCATGATACCGCCAGGCCGAAGCTAATCGTAATATTCGACGCGACAGCCCTGCCAATTTGGTGTCGGTGGAGGTGGGATAATAGGCGTTCAGCACGCGCTGAAAATCGATAATTTTAGCTTGGAGGGGTTGCTTCACCCAGGGCATGGTGCGGCTGCGCCGTTGCGAGAAATCTTGCCAGGCTTGGCTGACCCATTCATCTAAGGTTTGCGGAAAGGCAAAACCCTCGGCCTGCGCTTCATCATATAAATCGCCCGCCAACGGTACGGGGGTGTAAAGATATAGAATAATTTCACTCGCAGGGTTGACCTGCTTCACCTGACGAACAAACTCCATCGTAATCTGAGCGTCCGCTTCGGGGTCAGGCGGATTGCCCATGACGAAGGAAAACTCTGGCACAATGTCCCATGATTTCATCAGGCGCGCTATTTCGAGGGTTTTCTCGGTACTCATTTTGCCGCCCTTGTCCATCCGTTTGAGGGTTTCATTTGACCCCGACTCCGCCCCCATAAAAACCATGCGTAGCCCCGAATCGCGCATCAATCGCCAGGTTGTGTCGCTATATTTCAACATCGTATCAATCCGCCCCTCACCCCACCAAGCCATTTTTAGCGGCATAATACGCTCCGCAAATTCAGCCACCCGTTTCTCATGCACAAAAAAATTATTGTCATAAAACTCAACGGCGTTCACTTGCCAGCGTTGATGATATAATTCGACATTTTCCGCCACTTGACTCGCCGTTTGCGGCAACCAGCGACCATTCACCAAATTGACCACCGCGCAAAAGTTACAAAAGAAAGGACAACCGTAAGAGGAATGATAGCCGAGTGTGCGCGACCCCAAAAATGTGGCGCGCACATATCGTGTCATGGGCAAGCGGTCAAAGTTAAAGGCAGGCAATTGCGCGGGCTGCGGAATAGGCGCAAGGGGATTGCTGACGGGTTGACCTGGCGCGTCTTTATAGGCCAAGCCCATCATGCGGCTAAGTTGACTTTGAGAAGGTTGGGGTAATGTTGCCAATAATTCCACAAAAACCAACTCGCCATGCCCGCGTATGACGTAATCCACGTAATCCACCTTAAGGCAAACATCCCAATGTTGCGTGGGAAAATAGCCACCCCAAACAATAATGAGATTCGGGTAACGTTGCTTAAGTTCCCGACATATCGGCACGGCTTGATTGAGTTGCGGGCCAGGCATCACCGTGACGGCGAGGATGGTTTGCGCGCCATGTTCTTTGATGAGGTGGTCAAGCCGCGTTAAGGGGTCTAACTCTAAATTACCGTCTACAATGCAATACTCATGCTGCCCCTCTAACACTGCGCCAACGGCGAGGAGGGAAAAGGGTAATAACGGTTTGCGGCTGCTGTTCGATTGGGGGTGGTATAAAATTATCATTAAGGTTTTTTTCAAATGGAGTCCAAATCTTTAGATTTGGCGGTCAAATCTGAAGATTTGGACTCCATTGCGTTAACTCAACCAATAAATCAACCGCACGGTCAATATCATCGCCAAAATAAAGTTGGTAAGCCTGGCTTAATAAATTATCAATATAACGGTCATATTCAGGAAACTCCATTTCATTGCCCGCCGCACCCGCCAACCACAGGGGTTTGGCGGTAGCTAAATCTAGCCGTTCTAGGCGACTACGTTGGGCGGGAGTGCGTTGCACTAAAACAACTGGCCCCGCTTCGGCAATGGTGGCCGTCTTGGAGTCGGGCAGCGTGACCTCCAATTTTAATTCGCCATTCGTTTGTAATATGGGCTGATAGGGCTGGAGTTCGGGGAATAAATTCTTAGCATCGGGTAATAAATGAAATGACCAGGGCAGGCCGCGCCAGGTTGCAGTTGTAATATTTAGCCATGTAACCTCCTCCGCCAAAGCCTGAAATTGACCATGCCGCGTGGCCGAGTATGCCAACGTAGTTTTGCCGCCGCCACTCGCGGCGCGTAGCAAGATAGCCCGTCCATTTCTAACAATCGCCGCCGCATGCACCCCTAACCAGCCGCGTGGTGGTAACATGAGGAAACAAGCTAACTCTAAAAAGTGCCAGCGAAAATAGGCGGGGTTGGCGAGAATGGTGGGCGAGAAATAGCCAAAGGCCAGGCCGCGTGCCGTATCCACCACCAATGTCGAGTCGCTGCCTGTGGTTTGATAAACCAATGACCCCTCGCGCCGAAAAATCGGCGGGTTCAGTTGACCGTCATCTATCTTATGTGCAAAGAGGCGAAAGTGCCAATCAGCGTTGGCGGACTGCGGGGGGGCGCCAAATTTGCCAAAGGAGGTCTCGGCGGCGGCGATAATGGCGAGGCTGTTTGTTTCTAATTGTAAGGTGAAGCCGAAGGGATAAAACCAACGTTCATGGGGCATGGGGTAAGTATAACTCTATTTCTCTTACCGCCCAAATTTGCTCAATTGAGCAAATCAACGTTTAATACATTTGGAGTCCAAAGCCGTAGGCTTTGAGCAGTGGGGCAAAGCCTACGGCTTTGGACTCCAAATGTATTAACCATTTTATTAATCATTATCACCAAAAGGAGCAAACACACAATGGAACCAATGACCTTTATCATGGCCGCGATTGCGGCGGGGGCATTAGCAGGCACGGAGGAAGTGGCGGGTGATGCCATTAAAGATGCGTACAGTAGCTTTAAGGAGTTTATTGGGCGGAAATTTGCGGGGCAGAAAAAACTTGCTAACGCGTTGATGAGTTTGGAAGAAGACCCCAAAGATGAAGATTTGCAGAATGTATTACAAAAACAATTAAGCCAAGCGGGGGCGGATAAAGACCCTGAAGTGGTGGCGGAGGCCAAGAAGGTGGCGGATTTGGTGGCGGAAAAGTCGCCGCAAAGTTTTGGGGATATTAACATTGAGGTTGAGAAAATTAAGGCGCATAGCCATGTGGTGGTGGAGGCAGTGGCGCGGGGCAATGCGACGCTTAAAAGTAAAGAGATAACTTCGGAGCAGGGCGAAGTAAATCTTTCGTTTGATACCACAAAAAAAGTGTAGCCCCCGATAGAGGGTCGGGGGGAATGGGAAATGAGATGAGGGTGGGTAAAATTGATGCAGGTGGGGCTGTTTCTATTTCTCAACAAACGCTTGTTTTGCCGCTTCCCCCTGACCACCCCGCCCAGCTTACTAAATATCTCTATCATTTAATTGGGGCGTGTCAAAATTTGACGTTAGGTGGCTTAACGCCTGATGAGCGAGAACGGGAAAACATGGAACTGCAAGGGGTTTTTATCGGTTTAGATGGTGATAAGCCGATTCGCCACCCCAAAGGAGAAATTCATGCGGCCTTAGCGCAAGTGGTCACGCAACCTCGTTTGGTTATTTTAGGTGACCCTGGTTCAGGTAAATCTACTTTATTACGATTTGTAGCTTTCGCTTTAGCGCGGGCTTGGTTAGAGCCAACGGGCGCATGGTTAAATTTGCTGAAATGGACAGTGCAGCCACTTGAAAAAGAATCGCCTCGCCGACCAAGCGACAAGAAAGATGAGCCGCTGATTGAACTTAAATGGGCGCATCCGCTTTATATCCCCATTATGGTAACTTTGCGTGATTTTGCGGCCACCGATTTTAACCCTGACTCTAAAACCGCGTTATGGGAATTTATTAAAAGCCAAATTCAAGCAGTTGAATTAACCTCAACCATAGATGCGTTGTTAGATAAACTTCAACAAGGCCAAGCCATTTTATTATTAGATGGTGTAGATGAAGTGCCAGCGGCTCGCCGCGCCCTCGTGTGGCAAGCCATTGGGCAATTACATGCCCTCTTTCCGCAATGCCCCTGGGTCACGACCTGTCGGATTCTTTCTTATAATGACATAGAAGCTGCTACAGCTAAAGTTGGGGCAAAATTGACGCTTGCCCCATTTACGCCAACACAAATTGAAGCCTTTGTGACTCATTGGTATGATACGTTAGCGCAAGTGGGTGAAATACCGTCTCTCCTCCAAGCGAAACAAGATGCGCGCCATTTAATCAGCTTGGTTAAAGAGGGTAAGTTATATGAACTGGCTAAAAACCCCATGTTACTGACTATTATTGCGTTAGTGCATAGCTTTTATGGCACGTTGCCTGACCAGGAAGCCAAACTGTATCAAATTTGTATTAATGCGTTGGTGGTGCGGTGGCAAAATAAAAAAGAGGCTAAAAAACAGGGACGGTCAGCGTTGCCCTCTTCGTTGGCTGAGTTGGGCTTGAGTGAGGCTGATTTACACGCGATCTTACAAGAAATTGGCTGGGTGGCTCATCAAGCTCAACCTGAACGAACCGATTTAGCCGATATTAGTCAGGCGGAAGTGCAGCGTATTGCTCGTAAGGTGTTGAAAGATAGTGTTAAAGCGGCACAGTTTATTCAATACACTGAACAGCGCGCCCATTTGCTGATTGCCAAAGGCGGACAGCATGATGATGACTTACGGTATACTTTTCCCCACCGTACCTTTCAAGAATATTTAGCGGGGCGTTATCTCTCGGCGCAACCTGATTTTGGCTGGCTGGCGCGTCCTTTGGCCGAAGCTGGCAGTGATTGGCGTAAGGTTTTGTTACTAGCGGCGGGAAATTTAGTTTATAACAATCAACCAGGGGTGGGAAATATCCCTTTGTTATTGGCCTTACGAGATATTTTGCCTCAAGACAAGCCTACGCCCCAAGATAATGCGGGGTGGCAAGCCGTTTGGCGAGCCAGTGAAATGTTAGCCATTTTAGGAATGAAAGATGCTCTAGCTCATCCTTTGGGACAAAAACTCCTCCCCCGCGCCCGTGAATACCTAACGGCTTTAGTAACGGGGGAACAATTAACCCCCTACGAGCGCGCCCAAGCAGGCCAAACCCTGGCCCACCTGGGCGATGAACGGCCTGGCATTGGCCTAAAAAATGGCCTACCCGACATTACATGGTGTGACATTGCGGCGGGTACATTTACGATGGGGCGGGATGATAGTGATGAGGACGAGAAACCTGCCCACAAAGTGACCTTACCGCAGTACCAGATTAGCCAATATCCCGTAACTCAGTTACAATACAAAGCCTTCGTAGATGATGGTGGCTATACCAACGAAAAACATTGGGACGCGGCCATGAGCCAAAATTATTGGACGAAAGATGGCTTTAAGGCATGGCAAGATGATGAACCCCGTACCGCGCCGTATCGTTATGGTAATCCCTTTGATTTGCCTAATCACCCTGTCGTCGGCGTGACATGGTATGAAGCGGTGGCCTTTTGTGTCTGGTTCAGCGAAAAATCAGGTCGCTTTGTGCGCTTGCCTACGGAAGCCGAATGGGAACGGGCCGCGCGGGGGTTGGATGGGCGGTTGTATCCGTGGGAGTCAACCCTCACCCCCAGCCCCTCTCCCTCTGGGAGAGGGGAGCAAAAGACAAGACTCCCTCTCCCAGAGGGAGAGGGCAGGGGTGAGGGTGTAGTTGGGAGTGAGGGTATCCAGGCCAACTGCAAAGAAAGCCGCATTAACAGCACTTGTGCCGTTGGTCTCTTTCCAAGTGGTAAAAGTCCCGAAGTGGTCTATGACCTCAGCGGGCAGGTGTGGGAGTGGTGTAGTACCTTATGGCAAGAAAAATATACGGTGCCGCGACCACCTAATGAAAATGAGTGGCATGGGACTTACTTGAATCAAGATAAAACCCGCGTATTACGTGGAGGGGCTTATTACGTAAGTATTGATAACTGTTACGGGTCGACGCGTAACAGGTACGGCCCGGACGACAGGCTCGACTTCGGGTTTCGCTTAGTACGTTTCTCCAATAAGTAGTTGGAGAATCTGGCCTCTGTTTTCTCTGGCCTCTGACCGCCCCTTTAGGGGCCGCGCCGAAAAAACGCAATGTATTACGCAATATATCTAATGACATGGAGTCCAAAGCCGTAGGCTTTGTGGGTGCTACAACGAATGGCGAAAGCAACGAATGGGGGTAGAGACAGGGCATGCCCTGTCTCTACAGGATAATAGCACGGATTCGCGGGACAAGCGGATAGGAGTCCAAATCTTTAGATTTATTTTAGGTCAAAGCCTACGGCTTTGGACTCCGTAAGCGTAAACAATGACCATACATCTTTATTCACAATTAACGAGTTGGGAAAATTTACGCTTGGCTTATCAAAAAGCGGCCAAAGGCAAACGCGGCACAGAGGCGGTGGCGCGCTTTGAGTATCGTTTGGAAGATAATTTAATCCAACTGCAAGCGGAATTAGTGACGCAAAGTTATCGGCCTGGGCGATATGGCAGTTTTTATATCCATGAACCCAAGCGGCGACTCATTTCTGCCGCGCCTTTTCGTGACCGTGTAGTGCATCATGCCTTGTGTAATTTGATTGAGCCAATATTTGAACGAAGTTTCATTAATGACAGTTACGCTAATCGGGTCGGCAAAGGGACACACCGCGCCCTAGCCAAATGTCAGGCCTTGGCGCGTCAATATCGTTATGTGCTGCCCTGCGATTTAGAGCAATATTTCCCTAGCATTGACCATGCCATCTTGCAACAAACTTTAGCCAAAAAAATCAGCTGCCCCGATACGTTGGCCTTAATCAGCCAAATTTTAGCGAGTGGTGATGGCGTATTACGAGATGTCTACGCCATGAAATGGTTTAAGGGGGACGATTTATGGGCCGCCAATCGCCCACGCGGGCTACCGATTGGTAATTTAACCTCCCAATTATGGGCCAATTGTTATTTGAATCCCTTTGACCATTTTATTAAACGTACCTTACGCTGTGGCGGTTATGTGCGTTATGTAGATGATTTTCTATTGTTTGCTAATGATAAAGCGACTTTATGGCACTGGCGACAGGCCATGTTTGATTATTTAGCCAAGTTACGTTTAACGGTACATCTGAACTCTGCCCAAGTCAAACCCGTCACGGTAGGCACGCCCTTTTTAGGTTTTGTGGTTTATCCCGATAAGCTGCGCGTGAAAGGGCGCAAAGTGGTTCATTTTCGCCGCAAATTTCGCCAGGCGGTGCAAGCCTATCAAGCGAAACAGATTAGCCTGAAGCAATTGACCGCCACGGTGCAGGGGTGGGTGGCGCATGTGCGGCATGGGCGCAGTCGAGGGATACGCCAGGCAATTTTAGGCCAACGGATTGCGGCAGTCTAAAGCGGAGTCCAAAGCCGTAGGCTTTGACTCACTGCTCAAAGCCTACGGCTTTGGACTCCAATGGTTTGCACAATGGCTGAAATGGTTATCTTTACCCGCACCTTTGATTTGCTCAGTTGGCTTATTCCCCGTTTAGATAGTTTTCCTCGTCAGCAACGGTTTGGCGTAACTAAACGGTTACAAGATGCGGCCTTAAATTTTTATGAAACCATTACCGCCGCCAATACTCAACGTGGGGCTGAACGGCAAGGGTTACTATTGCAAGCGGATAATTACCTTGACCAACTCCGTTTTTATCTACGTTTAGTCACGCGTTGGGCGTGGCTGAACGAGGGACAATATCAACATGCCGCCCAAATGGTGGCTGAAATTGGCCGTTTATTAGGCGGCTGGCGTAAACAACCTTAAGGTTGTGGGGCAAGGCCACAGGTCGACGCGTAACAGGAACAACCCGAACAACAGGAACAACAACAACGGGTTTCGCTTAGTACGTTTCTACAATTTTCGACGTTTCTCTGAATAATTGGCAATGGGACATAGTTATGGCTATTTCCCCGAAATTATTGAAAATTGGCGGGCCTTCGTCCCGCCTGTATTCTAACCTCAGAATCGGGCAAATCATCCTCATCACCGCTACCTTAGCAAATGCTTGGTAGCGGTTTTTTGTTATTCAAAAGGAGTCCAAATCTTGTTAGTGTCTTTAAGTTTTCGCCAAAAAAGCAGCCAGAATAAATTCTGGAGTCCAGCTAGGCGATGGACTCCAGAATTTATTCTGGCCAGACCTAACGAACAAAAGTGGCGAAAAACGAATGACACTAACAAATCTTTAGATTTGTTGGGCAAATCTAAAGATTTGGACTCCTTAAGCCGCACTTCCTACTATCCCCCAAACTCAATCCCCTGCGCCAACGGCAAACTGCTTGACCAGTTAATCGTGTTCGTTTGGCGACGCATGTAGGCTCGCCACGCATCAGAGCCAGATTCACGTCCGCCGCCAGTTTCTTTCTCTCCCCCAAACGCCCCGCCAATTTCCGCCCCACTTGTGCCGATATTCACATTGGCAATGCCACAATCCGACCCCGTCGCGGCCAAAAATTCCTCCGCCTTAAGCAGATTCGTGGTGAAAATCGCGCTCGATAAGCCCTGTGGCACCGCATTATGCAGGGCAATCGCTTCATCTAAGGTGTCATATTCCATGAGGTATAAAATCGGCGCAAACGTTTCATCACACACCAACGGCGTTTGTTGCGGCATCTTAACAATGGTCGGTTGCACAAAATGCGGCCCCTGCTCAGGCAACGGCTGCCCACCCACCAATATTTCACCACCTTGCGCTTTCGCCGTCTCCAGCGCGGCCATCATCTGCGTGACCGCGCCCGCATTGACCAACGGCCCCATGAGTGTTCCCGTTTGTAACGGGTCGCCAATCGGCACTTGCTGATAAGCCTTGACCAGCCGCGCCGTCAACTCCGCCGCAATATTTCGTTGCATAATGATTCGCCGCGTCGAGGTACAGCGTTGCCCCGCCGTCCCCACCGCCCCAAAAAGAATGGCACGCACCGCCAAATCTAAATTTGCATCCTCCG
>JFJP01037383.1_pt1 | contig 30215 bp, 25 predicted proteins | sample 431651 | NCBI WGS metagenome assembly JFJP01 (sample SAMN02602958, study PRJNA72255) | Microbial mat metagenome, whole genome shotgun sequencing project. | biome: fresh water; feature: sink hole; material: water; isolation source: purple microbial (photo- and chemosynthetic) mats found in... | reverse complement strand
GTGATTATCCCAGAACCGATAGCACTTGCGATTGAGTCTTGAAACAGTCCTCCGACAATGTACCTCGTAGCGTTTACATCAAACGCGGCACACACGCTAATTATTAATTTACTACCGATCTTTTTTGGCGTGAAGGATCGTTGCATGTACAAGTCGCCTTCGTTGCTCTGTGGCACACTATCGTCTGCTGGCATTACTGTCACACCAGTCGCAAGCGAGCCATTTGGGTAGTAATCGACTTGCAACACACTGCTAAGAATTGAGGTGTTCTCAAAACCCGTCGCCATGCTCCATGTATTTCCCGCCCCAATTTCAACACGGGCGAGCACACGGATTGCGCCGTTATCGTTGTAACGTAATGTGGCAATCACAGTCGCAATATCGGCGTTGTGGATTGTTACCTCAGACACAATGCGTCTATATCCTGAGGCTGGTGCGGAGACAATATCAACGGCGGTTGTGCTGTTTGCTGTTCCTCCGCTCGAACCCTCGGTAAATACTGTGCCATTCGCGTCCGCGTAATTGGCAACCCAATCAGGTTGTGTTGTTGCGGGAGCGGCGGATAATATCAATTGTATTTTTTTAGTTGTTGTGTCTAGCACTATTGGTTTCATTTTTTTCCTTTACATCATTAGCTGCATACGCTGTAGCGACTCAGTTGTAAAGCGAACATCGTCACCAGCGGCGATGGTTCCACTAGCTGTTCCTACATTTTTATACGCAGCATCACCAAAACCAAAAATAGTCTTAGCCTGTGCAAGAGTTTTTGTGATCCATTTTGAGCCGTCACTAAACTGCATGTCGTTCTCTGAAGTCGGAATTGGGACAACGCTTTCATCTACGTCCGAGCGTTTTACTTTTTGTCTCATTATTCTCTCCAGAACTTCACGACAGAATAAACTTCAATCTGCCCACTACTGGCAGGGTGACCCATTCCATAGGCTTGCCCATTTCCGCTATTAGAGTAATCCCTTACCTCAAAAACTTTTGGCGAAGAGATTGAGAATTTTCCGTCAATTGTTGACACGGCTGTGTCTATGTCTCTCGACATGCTTGACGTTCCGTAGTAGTAAACATCATCGGTAACATTGTACAAAGCCGCTTGATGAGTTTCTATGTTCATTGCCGGAACAATTGCTGAGAACTCATAAGTTCCAGTCGCTAGAGTGATTTGATTGGAAGAAAGAGAGCAGTGACCTCCAAAATCACTTGATACAACAGTAAGCCGCCTTGTATTCCAAGTCCCAGAAGGGAACACCCCACCCATTGTTCCAGACGGCATTTCGTCTCTCACTAGAATGTAATCACGCGCTGCACTACCACCAACCTGTACCTCAATTCCATCAGCCCCAAGCAGGTATAAATTTCCACTTTTTGAATACAGATTTACATACCCCGTTTCAGGAGTTGCTGGTGTTGATGCTTGAAGTGCAAGTCTTATGTAGTTTATTATTGCTTTTCCAATATTCATGTTATTTTCCTTATGCGGTTATCAGGTTGCCGACTGAGTCGGTTAGCCAGTTCATTTCACTGTCGGTGAGAGGAATTGCGGGATAGTCAACAATAAGGCTATCATCCAAGTCTGGAGCGAAAGGCAAAGAAAACCCAAGACAGTCTTCGTCGATCTGGACACCCGATGGCGTCTGTCGCAAACCATTTAAGTACACATGAATAATGTCTGCGGTTCCGCTGATCGGGAAATGCGTCGAGACGCCGTCGCACAAAGAAGATAGGTCTTCGGTTTCAGTAGCTATCTTCTCGTCGCTCGACCCAGAACTTATGGGTTGCCCGCCAATTAAGTACTCTGCTCCAGCAGGAATATTGAAGCCATCTTCTGTGATTGAGCCAAGCTCTATTCTTGTCGTAGAGCCTTTAGGAGTTCCCTCGAAAAATACCCCAGCTCCCTGATTTGTCGGAGTGATCTGCTCTGTTGTTTTTATTAGAATTCTGGCGAGAGTTCCAACCCAATTTGATCCGTTGTACGCAAGCCCGCCAATGTTGAATAATTTAGCGTCAGCGCCAGTGGCTGTTGGAGTTAGCGGAGTGCCAAACGCTCTGTAACCCAAAAAGGTTGGAGACGTTGGCGACTCATTGCCCCACGAAGCCATAGATAAAACAGACTGACCCCCATCGTGAGGAAGAATGTTAACCTTCGATGTTTGGGGAAGAAAATCAGTGTTCGTGTCTTGCCCAAAGAAAGCTCTTTCGTAAACATGGTCCCACCTAAACATAGCTGAAGTTATTGGAGCGCCAAGAGCGTCTGTGAGTAAAACTCTTGACGGATCTCCGGAAAAAGACCCGCCTCCGCCGCCAAATTCGTCAACATATTTTTTATTCACAAATTGATATTCTGATGTCGGAAACGCCTCTGGGGATAACGGAAAGTCAATAAAAGTTTTAACACCAGCGATGGTTTGCTCGCCATTTAACGCAACCTTTCCATCAAGCACCATTTGTAAATCAGTTTGCTGCGCCAGAGTTCCAGATATTTCACCCCACAAAACAGGGTGAAGAGACCTGTACTCATTTGTGTATTGATTTGCGTAGTTCGCCAAATACCTAAGAATTGCATACAAGTTTGGGAGATACGCCGCAATCTTGACGACATTCTTGTCTCCTGCTGTTGTAAATAAACCGCCAGCATAAAGAGAGCCATCTTGAGAAGTAATCGAATAGCAGGTTGAGTTCAAGCCAGTGTCGAGCGACTCCCACGTCCCTCCACCGAAAACAGAATTATTCCACGAACCGCCAACGTAGCGAACAATGTTGTAGGCTTTGTCTGTGAACGATCCTGATATATAAATACCAGAAGCGTCCGAGATCAAAGAAGTGCATATACCTGAAATTCCATCAGCGAAAAGGTATCTATCGTCTTGTGCAAAAACAATATTGTCGATGTCGTCAAATATTTTCAGTCCGGTTGTGGGTCTGCTGAGTCGCCAAAAACTTCCAGCAACAACAAGCGAGCTTCCGTACTGAGCAATATCGAGCACAACGTCATCTGCGTAACAATTCTCTCTATGTACGAGCTCCCAGGAGTTATCAACGAACTTATGCACAGAAAATGTTCCAATGCTTATGCTGTTGTCTTCTTGGCGAAACACATCTATGGCATACGGAACTCCATTGTAAAACCCTAAAGCAACAGACCCGCCAAGGCTTCCGCCGAAAGATCTCCACGAACCATAACCCCTGCTTACGAACATTTCAAAGATATTTACTTTAACGTAGCTCCATTCAGAGCCGTCCCACTTATAAAAACCTGTCCAGTAAATAGGGTCTGAGATAAATGCGCCCCAGGTGTTTCCGGAGCCGAAAATTCCTGCGTACAAATCTCCGCCAAGCTCAAATACTGAGTACAGCCCTCCAGGAGATGTAACGCCTTCACCAAGCGCAGACCAGGTTGTTGTGGCAATATCAAATACAGCGACGTTCTTAGCCGAAACTCCGCCAATCTTCTCAAACTCTCCAACAGCGCACAGCTTTCCGACGCCAAACGGAATAATGTGTCTCACGGATGAAATAACGTCGGTTGGCTGACCTATCATCGCCCAGAACTTCGTGTCTAACAGGTTTATGCCGTCAGCGCCATTTAGCCCATCAATCCCATCCAAGCCATTCAATCCGTCAACCCCATTAATACCATCAGCCCCATTTGCGCCATTGGAGCCGGCTGCGTAAGTAACGACAGGCGTGGTTGGGCAGGCGTCTTTTGTTATTGAGAAATCAACAGAAGGAACGCCATTCACCCATTTTATTGTGACGGCGTCACCGACTGACATTTTTGACACATCGCCATTGACCTTCACATTGCGAAGGATCATTGAGTGACCAAGACACCTAATGTCCACGAGTTTTCCGTCTATACTTGAAACGGAACCAGATGCAGGCTCTCTTGTGTTTTGTAGTTTTTCGTAAAGTTTTAGTGTATTGAAAAGGTCGCTCATAGATCTCCGATTGTCTGGATTTGCATATCACACGCGAATGTGTCGCCAACAAACCCAATCGCAATTGACTGGTTCGTTACAATCAATTCGTCTCCGTCGATCACAACGATGTCGCCAGGCTGGATTGACGGATGCACAACCATTGAATACATCGTTGTGTTGGCTTTTTGTTTGGTTTCTTTCATGATAAGGATGGCGTCCTTCTCGGCTTCGAGAAGCGTGTTTGCGTATCTGACATTCACAGTAGCGAAGGAGTTTCCGTGATCTTTCATTGAAGGCACGTCAATTACCTCGGCAAGTTCAACACCCTCCGCTCTAATTCTTGTTATGAAATTATCTGAGGCAATTCTGGACCTTGCAGATATGATGTCTGGAACGGTAATTCCTTGCTGCCTGCTTCTGTAAAAGAATAAGCTGCCGTCGCTTTCTTCGCGGAACATAATATGCCTTTCGGCGATAAGCTCCGATAGTACGCTCATTCCATTTCCGCGAACGCCGATGACAACGGTTGGGAGTAAATCGTCAAGCTCAGAAACCCTCGCGTAGATTTGGGCATTGGAGAAAAAAGCAATCTTATCCCCATCCTGTCTGGCGTCGAAGTAAAACGTATGGAAGTATCTTCCATTGAGCCAAACCGAAAAGACGTTGTCGTGAACAGAGACTTTGCAGTCTCCAACCGGAACAGGTAGCAACGAGTTTCTGACACCGGAAACTGGATAGTATTTGACCTTTTCGACGACAATATCGTCATCACGCATCACGAGGTACCAATAGTCTCCGACTCTCTCCCACAAGATGCTTGTAAACGCCGACATATTGTTGAATGGTTTTGAGTCTAATAGCGAGAAATCGCCGATCCCTCTAAAGCAAACGCCAGCGCTCTCGCCGTCATTCAAAATAGGAAGCGTGAATGTTGAGATAAAGTTCTTGTGAGAGCCAGGTACTTGAGCAACTCCATTCACAGACTGACTGAGACTTGAGGAAGATGAAGCCTCTCCGCCAGAGCGCTTGACTATCGAGGATATTGCTTCGTCAAGAGAGATGTCTTCATCCTGAGTGAAATAAGCCGCCGCATCACACAAGACGTGAGCGTTTACGTAAACAGAAACAGAGCTATCGTCGTGCGCGACAGCGCCAGCCCCTCTTATTAGTCCATACAGACTTGGCTTGATTACAATTCTTGAGCTTGGAATTACTTCGCCTATGTCGCCGTCTGAAGATATTACATTGTCCGGACTTGGAGATAAGTAAAATCCTTTCGCGACAGTATTCGCGTCGCAGTCCTGCCAATGCCCAAACGACAAATCTCCAATGTGCTCAGTCCAGCCGTGATAGTAAGTATTTGGAACCCACTGAGAAGGGAGAATTGAGTCAAAGTTAACGACTTTGTATGTGTTTCCAACTCCCTTGCCTCTTACGACTGCGGCACAGTTTGTGTAGTACCCATCCTCTTTTCCGTGAGCTTCGTCTGCTGTGTTATTAGTCCACAGAACACACCTTGTTCCATAAAGAAAGTTTTGGTCGAGGCTGTAGGCTGACGAAGTCTTGACTTGATAGCCTGGATTTGAAGGATCTTTGTAGATGTTGTATAGAGACTTTCCCGTGTATTCAACAACCTCTCCATCAAGCATGATGGTTCCAGTAGGGGGGTAGTCAGTGTTGTCGTCAACGCCAATAATTGTGTCGGTGGCTGAGATTGCGTACCCACCAAGACTCGGAGTTACATTCTTCATCACAATTGCGCCGCGACCAAGGGTCTCTCTTTTCCAGGGAAGCCTTTCGTCTTCGTAGAGATGAAATAAAACATCAGTCCACTCAGGCTCTGTGTCGAGTTTGTATTTAACCCTAACCTCGCCTTCAATAAACTCAATCTGAAGCCAGTGAAGTGTGTTTGCCGGGATCTCAAACGGAACAGATGTAAGTAAAACCATCACATCATTCGTCCAAACGTACAACCCAACTCCAGGAACTTTCACGTCATCAAGAAGATGCTCTTTTGGACTGTATATGGCGACAATCCCATTTTGTCCATAAGAACTCTTATCAACAAAACAAACCTTCACGCCAAGTCTCTCCGAGGCTTCTTGCGCTGTTTCGAGGTAATAATTTATGGCAACGCCATGATAGGTTGAGAAGTGCTCTGCGTCTGGAAAGTAGAAACGACCGCGCATCACGCCGCCGCGAGAAGACCGCTCGGCGCTGTACAAAACGCCAAGTTTGTTGAACTCTTTCAACTGAATTGGATAAATAATTCCGTTTGACGTGCTGGTGTCTGGAGCGTCTTCCCACGTTCCTTTCGCGCGAACCATTTGATCCAGTGTTTTAGGATTTGTAAACATGGTGGCTTGAGAGGGAATGTAGACACCTTGATCTGGAGACCATGAATTGAGTCTCTTTGACGTCTTTCCAACAGCGTTTATCGCGAAATCAGAACCAAACGTATCTTTCGCGTCTGAGGTATCCGACACGCTGCAAGTCGACAACTTGACCCAATCAGTATTCACACCATCGTCGTACGTCATTTCAACATCAACCTGAGAGCCAGGAGAGATGATATTAGCCAAAGATGGAGAAGCGTCAATCTTCATCGACGTGCTTCTGTTCTCGGTTTCGGAAATGGAGACTGACGAGAATTCGTTTGTCTCAACTTTGACGTAAGGATTGTCAACGCCAAAAAGAATTGTGGCATCTGCAATCGCGTAGTGTCCGACGCCAGAAACTATCAGAGCATCTCCAACCAAAAGCATTTTTCCATTTATGACTTCTTCGCTCTGGATGTACATTTCAAGCCCAAGCGAGAAATTCTTTGGACCGATGCTGTAGACGTCCATAATCACAGGAACGCCATCGCTTGTTCTGGTTAAACGACCTGTAACAACTACTCTATCGTTTATGACATTCACGCCACCCAACACGAGCCCATAGTCGTTATCAATGGCATCTATCGGAATGATTGGATTTGACACGCCATAGCAATCGCCAGTATGCACAATTTCAACCACCCTCCCGGCATCTCTGTCCATTGTGTAGATATAGTTCTTGTCGCCAATAGAGACAACGTCGAACTTTGACGGAAATGTTATGTCTCCATAAACGCCATAAGAACTACGAGAAGCGCCAAGCATGACGATTTCAATTCTTGAACCTGTTGGAGACGGTTTGTACATCACCCACGCATTGTTTACCGAAGAAGATATTTCAACAAGAGAGGAAAACGCGCCTAAAACGGCAGTCTCTCCAGTTAGGTAATTTCTTTTACAAACACCACCATCAACATCCTGGTACCAAACAAAACCAGAGTCAACGGATGGATTTGAGCCTGGGTACAAAGTAACATCAGAACTCACCCACTCAGCCCACGAAGACACATCTTGAATGTTCTGCTCATACAAAACATCAAGATAATTTGTGACGCGCAAAATACCATCGCCGTACTCACAGGCGTCAATCCTGTGAGTAGGAGATAGTGGAATGTTGCTTGAAATACTTACAACATTAAAGACCGGCAAAGTCTTTCTGAATGTGGCGCGAACATGAACAGCCTTTGGCTTCTCTATCGCGTCAGAGAGTGTTTGGGTTATGTTTCTCATATTTTGATTAAGACTACGTTTACTTCAACAGTGTTGTCGGATGCAGTCCACATTGGAGACGCGCTCTTTTCGTCAACTCCTCTGTCAACAACAACTTCGTGGGCGTTTCCGAAGTGATCGACAAACTCGACTGACGAAAGTTTCTTGTACGTTGTACGAAGAGTGTCAACATCTCCGAACAATGGCTTTGGAGTCACATCCGCTGAGATGTGACCCCGCCATGAGCTGTAAGTAACGGGACCAAAAGTCACATTCGTTCTTCCAGAAAGAAGTCTTCTGGCAACCATTGGTCTCTCCTCAAATGGAACCCAATTCAACGATGTGTGGTATCTCAGTCCGTCAAGGGTTATGTAATTTCTCATTGGTAAAGGTCTCTGTAAGCGCTGTAGCTTGTAAATGTTCTTGGCTGCGAAACATTGGTCGAACTCATTGTTTGAGCGTTTGAAAGTATCATCTTGAAGAACCTGTCAAGAGCCGGTCCGTATGTGGTTAATTTTTGAACAGAGGCAGACCAGGCTGACATTTCGTTCGACATCTTCTTGACATTTGCCGCGTACTCCTGTGATTTAAGCGTCTGTGTAACCTGAATTGAAAGAGCTGCCTGCGAGTTCGCTATCTGCTTCACCTGGTAAGCTCTTTGGGCGGCGTCAGACTTGACTTGAAGTTCGTGCAACGCGGTTGACGACTCTATCTGCTCTGCGAGATGCGCTTTCTGTTTGTTGTACATCTCCTCGCTTTGAGCTGCCGACCTTTCAAATCTCGACACCTCAAGAGCCATCATCTTTTCGTTGTAAGCAAGACCCTTCTCGTACCTCTCGTCCTCGCGCTTCCACATCTCCTCTTGTCTGCCATTTTGAGTTTCAGCTTGCTGGTTTTCGCGATTATTCGAGAGTGTTTGGCGGTCTCGCTGCTTTATTAACTGCGCCCGCTCATACCCACTCGACCTTCTTATCTTCTCGTTTACGTCTTCAGACTCCCATCCCTGAGAGAGTGACCGAGATTGTGACTGATACTGATAGTCTTCTCTTGCGTAATCTCTTTGAATTAAAGATGTTTGTCTGTCAAACGCCTGCATCCAACGATTATTGGAGTTGGACGCGTACATCTGTTCTCTTTGAGAAGAGTTGTTCTCAATCTGGAAATTGTGCTGCATCTCCATCGTGCTCTTTGAGTATTCAAAGTCAGCAAGTTGTGATTGCCATTGAATTTTCTTCGAGCGATCTTCGATGCCCCAAACGCTGTTTGCACTCGGCTTCGACGAGCTTTTACCCCACAAATATTCTTTCTGCTGATTGAGTCCGAGCTGCTGCAAGTCAAGAGACTTGATCTGCAATGCGTTCATCTCGTTTGTGTGGAACTCTTCGTATCCTTGAAGACCGCCACTCAGTAATGCGTTTTCAGCAGAAGTCCCTCCGTACTTGAAGGACATTCCGATGCCAGAAAGTGCCTGGCTGTCTGTAATGTTAGCGTCACGTCGGAAGCCAAACTCTTTTCCAGCGTCAGGACCAAGCACATCCTGTTTGATGTGAGACAGGAAGCCGGACATGTCTCTTTCGCCAGAACGAAGACCGTTGGCGTCAAGAGTTTGCAACATTCCAATATTGTGTTCTCTACCAAAGTCGGACAGTCTATATTGATTTCTTGACTGAAGCTGCTCAACCAGAAGGTTGCGCTCAATCTCTCCCTGAGTTGGCTCTGCTTTTGCGGCTTCAGAAACAGTCTCTGTTGTGTCAAGAGGGGCAACCTCTCCCCTCTCTCTCTGGTCACGAGTTCTTAGTGGTGTTGGCGGAGCGACGGAAATAGCTTTAGGAGTTTTTGGAGGCTCCCAAGTGGTTAACATTGGACCAGGAGTTTTTGGAGGCTCCCAAGTGGTTGTCATTGGACCAGGAGTTTTCACCACCGGTTCTTCGACGTCGTCTTTTACCAAACTCTCAGACTTCGATGGGTACCCAGGTATTTCTGGAAGAGTTTCTGGCTTTCCAACAGTCACACTCTTTCCGGTGGCGCCGCTAAATAACTGCTCCGCTTGAGATGGCTGAACAACTCTCGACTCGGAGTTGGAAGGAGCGTTAAACGAGCCGTACTTAATAAAGTTCGACCAGTCTATTGTGTTCTGGGCGACATCACCAGAACCGTAATGAGCCATCTGAGACGCATAAGAAACGGCATTAGATCCGGCGTTCGGGGATATGTTCATCAAGGCGCCGGTAACGTTTGACGCGACTGATGGGCTTAGGTTCTGACCAGACCCCTGAATTTGAGCAAACGCCTGTTGCAACGGCTGAACTTGAGCCATTGTGGAGATGCCGTGCTGTTGAGAAAGGTTGTAAGCCTCGGCGTTCCCGCCCTGGAGATACGGAGCGAGTTGCGCGTATCTTTGATACTGCTTGCCAGCATCAAGAGATGATTTCTGTCTTTCAACATAACCAAGAGATGTGTATTCGTCGTAGAAGTCGGCAAACTCGGAAGTTCCCTGAACAATTCCACGCATACCAGCAATGCTTGACGCTTCAGACAAGGCGCTTGCGTCAGAGACGCCGGCGTCTTTATTTCTTTCAATAGCGTCTTTGGCTATCTTTGAGTTTTTGATTGCGCGAGCGTCAGTCTTTACGGCGCTATTGTCGCCAAGATCGTTGAGCTCGCCATTACCAAAACCACCAAAAGCAATTTGCATCGCAGAGAAAGCGGATACCGCATCCTCTTCTTTCATGGCAACGTTGCTGTCTGTTGTAGCCCATTCTACGAGAGAACTGAATTGGCGATTTTTTGCACTCCTGTCCCCGTACTGCCAATCAATATACCTTTCTCCAAGAACGTCCTTGACCCAGGTGCTTTCTACGAACTCTTTGTTGCTCTTGCCATACAAAAGTCTTGTCTGTTCCTCTTGCTCTGTTCCAGAGAGAGGAGCGTATCCAGACATATTCTCGTCTCTGCCCAACTGAGCGAGACCAAGCGTAATTCCGCCAAGAAGATTTTTCCCACCAAGACCTGTCATCGAATTTCTTCCATTGAAGTAATTCGACGTTGTGGAGATTACTCCTGCGGCTAAAGCAGTCGCGCCAACACCAATGCCAATAGGTGCAGCGGCGGCAGTAAGAGCGGCTCCACCCTCAAGAAGTCCAGCCACACCGGTTCCGGCGGCTGTGGCAGTCGCAAGTGAACCCAATCCAAACGCGCCGGCAGTAGCGGCGAGACCGCTCGCGGCGGTTCCGACGCCGTAAGCGCCAATGCCGGCGGCAATGCCAAGCCCTGCTCCGAACTTTAGGTCGTTTCCAAGCCTACCAAGTGTCTTTGCTCCGCGAGCATCAGAAAACGCGTACGGAAGTTCGTTGATAAACCCGTACTGCTCATAAGCAAGACGATTTGATTGATTTTTCGCGACCTGCTGTCTCGAAGAAGACATCTCGGCTGAAGACGCAGTTCCATCTCCGTACGTGGATGAAGACGCGTACAAGGATTGATTTACGCCATACTGGTTTGCACTATCAAGAACAGCCCCGCCAGTTTGCTTCCAAGCCATTTGACCCATGTACTGAGCCATCATGACTTTGCCGGCAGCAGTATTATAGATCGAGCTTAGATATTCTTTTCTGTCATTGCCTTTATAGCCGTGACTACTGTACTTCCAGCCAAACTCGCCACCACCACTCTGAACAAGCTCACCATTATTATCAGTGACGTTGTAAGAGTCTTCGGCGGCAGCTTTTGCCCAATTGTCGCCGTAGCGACTCTTCATCTTTTCTGCGAATTCCGGATTTCTCTTTCCGTAATTAGCTAACGCCTTCTCGTCTGTACCAAAAGGAATTGCAACGTACTTGGCGACATTTCCTTGCGCGTCAACATTAAGCCCAAGCTCTTTTAGAGCTGGTCTACTAAGATCGCGAACAAGCGATCTCATCTTATTGCCAGCGTCAGCGGCTTTTGTCTTGGCTTCCGGATCGTTGCCAAGCCCCTTTCTTACTTCTTCCGTGTACTCCTTTATGGATTGGTTGAAAAGCTCTGACACATTGCCAGAGATGGTTGCGGCAGCTTCTAATGGAGATGACCCAGGCTTGACGCCCTTCTGGACCGCAGCCTTCCAAGCGCTTTGGTGAATTGAGTTCGCTCTGTTTACTTGATCTTCAGAGATTGTCTCAACGCCATCTCTAACGTAGTGTAATCCGTCTGACGGAGCGCCACGAGTGGGTTCAGCGTGACCGTAGACAAGTTTGTCGGTGGCTTCTGGGTGGAATAAATTTGTAATGCCACGAGCAGATATGTTATGCAGCAAGTCTTCAAGATTGGCTTTCATTCCTCCATCGGAGAAAATTTCACCAAGACCTTGATCCTGCTTCCCCTTTCCATCGCCCTGACTTTCCTGTTTTCCGTATCCAGTAAACGGACCGTCAGTGAACCCAATTTCATCATCTTCACCGGTCTCGTTAAATGCTTTAGCAGCTACTTCCTCTTTACGCAAGGGTCTGAACGACCGTTCAGGAGAACTAGCAGACTCTCCTGTTTTATTAACAGGTTTTGATTTAGCTGGAGGCGTTTCTTTAGCGTACCCCATTAAATCATTGTAATGCTCCATCTCTTCGTTCGAGAGACTGCTTTTATGATTACGATTAAGAGCCGTTTGAATATGTAGTGTTTCTGCATCCTCAAGTCCGAGTGAGGATAATTCTTTTATCGCGTCGCTTCTGACGGCTTCCTTTAAGTCAAAACTCTCCTGTACAGAAAGCCCTTCTAACCTCGACTTTTTATTGATACCAGCAAACTTCTCATCGTAATTCTTTAGAAAAGTTTTAGAATTGAACGCGTCACTTTCCTTGTTCGACTTTGCGCCAACCTCTGAAAGCGGTTTTCCTTTCTTCCTGGCAATATCCGCAACATCGGTTCTGAAGTTCGTGAGAACGGCGTCCGCAATTTCAACACCTCTCTTGTCGCGTTCTTCGGCGGCGCCGTCAATCCAGTTTTCGTTTTCGTCTTTCCATCTCTCAGGGCTTAATGGGACAACCTTCCCGCCACGACTTTTAGCCCAAGACTCTGCGTGGTGCCCATTGCTCTTCTCTTTAGCTTGAAGGATTTCAACGTCTTTTGGCTCTACTTCATGCTCTTTAAGTAAAGCGTCCATCTGGGCGTCGTACTCTTCCTGAGTAGTTAAGTTGTGCTTTTCACCACTTGAGGCAGAGAAAATTTTGAAGGGCTTCTTCTCAATCTTATCGCCAGGCGCAGTAGAACTATCTATGCCTGGAGCTTTATCTTCCTTCTTGCCGGGAGGAACAGGCTGCTCTTGGTTTCCGACATCGGAAACCTTGCCATCTCTTAAGTCTGCAAACGCTTTCTTGATAGACTCTTCCTGAGAAAATCCTTGAGAGACGTATTTTTGAACATCAGCAGCGCTGACAGTTTCGTTATCTCCGATTGACAGACTGTCCTGCTTACTTCTAAACGGAACAACTCCGGAGTTTCTGTCAGAGTGCATCTGCGAATACTGCGAAGGTGAATTAGGATCTGGGCTCACCTTGCGAAGATGATGCTCAAGCATTAAATTAGCCCACGCGTTTCTTGTTTGGGTTGGTTGACCAGAAATCCATTTACCAAACTCTTCGGAGTTTCCCACCTCTTTTCCGAAGTGAAGAGACATGTATTCGTTATTCGCTTCAAGAATTTTTCTTGAGACTGCGGCTGGCTGAACAAGAGAAGATAATTCATCGCTTGTTATTTTTCCGCCAGCGCCAACACGCTTTCCGACCTCTGCGCGACGATTTGCAACAAAAGTTGTCGGATCCTCCCCAGCGTCCTGAAGAATAGTCGCAGGCACCTCTTCGTTCTTACCAAGAAGATACGAACTTTCGCCGAACCTATCAGCAGCTTCTGGGTGCTTTGATACAAACTGTTCGTTTGAAAAATTATTCGCAGCTGCCTCGCGCTGATCTTTATTTTCAATCCGCATTATCTTTTCGTCAGTATGAGCCGTCTCGTGGTATCCAGACCATTCAGAGAACTCGCCAAACGAGGAGAAAGCGTTTTCAGGAAGACCAGCCTCAGTCCACGATTTGTTATCGTACGCAGTCTTCAGGGCGTCCATGTCGTAATTTACGATCTTGCTTTCGTGATCAACCGAAGCTCCGACGCCGGTTTTGTTGTGCGAAACTTGATAACCGTCTGGTTTTACAAGCCCATCTTCGGTGAATGAGTGAGAGGGAAATCTTCTTCCAGAAAGCAACTCTTGTTTTCCGACAGGCGCGTTTACAGAGTTTCCGACACCGGAAACTGGAGCCTCAACTTGATCTACGCGACTTTCCCGGGGATCTTCTGGAATATTATCCTGACGAGCTGCTTGGGGAGCCGCTTGCACTGATTGTGCGTTGGCTTTTTTACCCTTCTGAGCGTTTTCCCAATTTCTGAAAGACTCGGCATTTCTCATTCCAAGAGACCATTGCTTCTTGGCGACGTTTAGCTGAAACTTCGGGTTTGCGTCTTCGATTGGAGTGGACATTATTCTATCCACTTCTTTTTGAGCAACCTTGATCTCGTCTTCAGCGCCACCGCTAACTACCGGTCCAGTCTTTCCGTTATCGGCAATCGAGAGACCCTTGCTTTTTACATACTCAGACGCAGCCTTCTTTCTGTACTGCATCCTTATACCAAATTGTTGATTTTTTACAGCGTCTTTACCAAACCTTCGAGACCTGGCTATTTTCTTGCCAAGTTTAGAGTCAAGAATTCCATTCGGATCTTGTTCAATATCTTTTATGATTTTAGGAGCGACATCTTGAAAAGACTTCTCGTCTTTGTCGTAACTCGGAGTGTACTCATCCTCAAGCTCAAGCCCACTGTCAGGTATGTAACCAGGGACTTGCTGCAACCTTTTAAGACGCTCATCGCGCCCGATGTCGTCTGCTATTTGATCTACGCTGTCTTCGCGTCTTCCGGTAAATCCAGTTCCTTCAGACTTGCCTTTTCTTAAATCAGCAAGCATACGCCTGGCAACTTCTTTCGGATCTCCCTGAAGAGTGAGTTGCGGGCTATCTGTTTGCTCCGTTTGATCTACTTCTTTTTCTTTGTTGTAGTCTCTTACGAGATCGTCAAGACTTTTCGGAGCTTCCTCAACAACAGAGTTTTTTACGCGCTCGGAAACAGAACGGATTGCAGCTTCTCTTGCCGAAATATCAGAAACAACATTCGTTGTCTCTCCGTTGGACGAAGAAGATCTTTGAAGACCGTCAATTTCCGGAACGCCGGTAATCTCTCGAATACCCTCATCTCCGTCACCAATCAACTCCTTAACTCCTTCAAGGTCGACTTTGTCTGGAGTTGCGGATCTTTCGGTGTTCGGCTTTTGGAAATGAGCTTTTGTCAACTCGACTGCGCGAGCTTCCATTTTTCTGTAGTTCTTATCTCCAGACCTTCTTGCTGAATTAACGGCAGACCACATTTCGTTTACAGGAATACTTTCCTGCTCTTCAGGTATCGAAAGGAATTTTTCATCAAGAGCCTGCATGTTGTAGCCGATGGGATTTCCGCCGGTGGTTACATTCGCCTCAAGTCCGCTGGATAGACGTTTAAGGTCTTTCTCAAGAACGCCAAAAGTCTCGGTGTCCATTCCGAGATTTTTCTTTATTTCAGAAAGCCTTTTTTGAGCGGCTTCGTATTGAGCTCTTTGTGGAGAACCGCGCTTGCCTTTTTTCACAGAAGAAAGCGAGGCTCTTTCGTCGTTTTTATAGTACGGATCGAGTGTTGTGGAGACAAGCTCGCTTATTTCGTTGGGAGTGATGCTTGCCTGTTCGTATCCACTTGGAATTCCTCTATCCTTTGTTCTGGCAATTGCGAGAGGGTTGATTTTCCCATCAACAACAAGTTTTCTCTGTGGAGATGAAAATGAGATTTCAGAGTTCGATCCGCCATTAGAGAACGTATCTCTTCTTGACATTTTTGTGGTCAGAAGAAATCCGGGATCTTTTTTTCTTGGCTTGCTTGGGTCGTAACTCGAACCAGCAGGTAGATAGAGACTTGTTGGGTAGGAGGAGTTTGACTGGTTTGGCGTCGGACTTTCGTAGTTCGCGTCATTGAAACCAGAAGAGCCATCCATCCTTTCTGACGCCAGAGACTTTACAGGACTGGCGACAGACGACCGAGACTGATGCGGAAACGTAAATTCGGTCTTCGTGTGTCCGCCACGAGATAACTTCTCAAGATTGTCGTACCAAACTTTTTGAGCAGGCTTTTCGGCGCTTTGACCAAAGACGACTGCATTGGGAGAGGCGTCAGGGTTTCCGCCAAGAGAAGGAAAGACATCTTCCTCCTGGACTAATCTGTTTTCAGAACCATCTTCGTCTTCAAAAAGAGATGGACCCTCTGCGGATGCCTGCTTCTCGCGTTTTGCTCCATCAGAGCCAGCAGACATTCTGTTCATTACGTGGAGTTTTAGAGAGTGAGTTCCATCCCAATCAAGAACAGCCTGCTTCAAGCCGCCAGACCAGCTCCCGTCCTCTCTTTGATAACCAACAATGGCTCCAGAAACAATCTGACTGAAAGATTGCGAGTCGGTTTGTCTGGTATTGGCAAAAGAAATAAGTGCGTTATTGAATGAATTTGATAAAGCGTCCTCAACATCACCAATTGTGTTGAGTGGGGTGTTGGGAGCCATAGCCTGCAACGGACCAGCGCTGAACGATTGCTTTCTTACGTCTCGGAGTGGGACTTCTGGATTTTTATAGGCGCGTTGAATGACACGGGCAAACTCATCTCTGGTCGAGTCCGGTAAAGACAGGGCTTCAGCCCTCATCTGTTCAATTAATAATTTATCATTTCTATTCATTGGGATACTCTTGACGCGCAAAGATACGGCTTATGCCAACAACACTTCCCCCGTTTATAAAATTACACTATTTCAATTTTGTACTTTTTTGCAATTGGTCCCCATCCAGGTCTAATGTATTTCACTGCTTCCCACAATTCAATAACAAATATTTGGTAGGTATTACGAAGAGCGTCTTCAGCGATCTCGCGAGGAGTTTCTGGGCTGATGAACGGACCGTCGAAAACATCACTCTGAACATTGGTGCTGGAGAAAGTTGCTGCGATCTGCTTGTAGGCAATTTCAATGTCAAAATGATTTGCTTTAACTACAAACTCATTCTTTCCTAAAATAAATTCCCTCTTCAAAAGTTTTTCAATTTCAATGTCATCTTCGATGGACGGCTCTTTGAATGTCCACCAAAAATCTGGGTTCATTTTAAACTTATATAAAAACTTTTTCGCAGCGTAATCACCGAATTTAGGCATGATATTCTCCTGTATTATTTTAACACCATGCCTAAATTCCAGCCAAAGCACTTTTGTGGATGCTCTCAAAGATGTCTTCATTGTCAAGGCTTGAGCGAACCCAGGGAAGAATGTATCTTGAGTAAAAGATTGGCTCGTGAAGCAAATCTGTGAACAGCGGCATTTCTGTTCTGATTGAGCGAATTGCAAGTTCAACAATAAGCATAAGCACGTTGTCTTCACAATCCCCAGAGCAGGCGTCGGATACAGCCTGCTCTGCCTCAGAAAGCCATTCTTGATACGTTATTTTTTTTGCTCACCGTTTTCAAAAACGATTGTGCGTTTGCTTTCAGTAGGACCGAAGCCTGGGCAGGCAGCGCCAACAGCTTCCCACAATTCGATAACCATAACCTTCGGCATTTGACGAACGACAGCCTCAACAATTTCAGGCGCCGCGTCTTTCGGCAAAATTGGGGAGCCATCTTCGCCAGGAATATTTGTCTCGGAAAACGTGAGAGAAATTTCCTTGATCGCCAACTCCAGCGTTACATACGGGACTTTTGTGACAAAGCCGTTCTCAGTCTTTCTTGTTTCTGTTGCCAGAAACTTCGACACCTCGATTTCAGTCTCAGTTGTCGCAGGTTTGATTTTCCAGAACCAATCAGGCTCACTTTCGAGTCTGTAGGTCGAGGAATTTACGATTGCGTATTTCCCAAAATTTAAGTTTTTAGCCATGTTATTTCTCCAAATCTGTAAATTGACCCGACTTTCGCCGGGTCAATTTTATCATTAGTGCATATTAGTACGTAGCGGTTTGATTTACCAATTTCAGTGTAATTGGAGTTCCGCCTGCGGGGTCAGCAAGGAATGTACCGGTAGCCGCCATTACGATTTGCTTACCAGCTTTCAGGCTGATGGGTTGGCACGACCAAACAACGTTTGCGTTCGCGCCGCTGGAGCCGTTGCCTGCGATTGAGAACTTGTACGGCTTACCGACCGCCGCAACGACGTCTGAGGCGAATTCAAGTTTGAAACTCGCTTCGCGCATAACGTTTGCCAGCCACGTGCTTCCACCGTCGGGATCGTACATGATTTTCTTGTACAGCGTAGCATCGTCGATTTTCAATCCGAGCGTCAACACGTAGGCGCGCTGGACAATCTGCATGTTGTGGGGGCTGTACGAGCCAACGATCCACTGTTCGTCAATCGGCATATTCAACTGAGCAGTGAATGAGCCCTGTGTCACAACGGCGTTCGTGCCGGTAGGAAGTTCAATATCGCCGAGGGGAGCCAGGAACTGAGGACCGCCATCAACTTTGGGCTTCGCGTTCCATGTGGTCATCGCGACGTTTTCGGGAACGCCAGATCCCTGAAACGCCATTTCACCTTCAACAAAGCGAGCGCCACGCCAGGAGAGGGAAAGCGCGGAATACTTCATATCAGGCAACTGTTCGCCAACGAGATTTCCTGGCGCGTGACGCATTGTATACCAGGGAGTGACGAAGTCGTCGGAAACTGTGAATGTGTGTTCGTAAGAACCGTCAGTGCCATCAACAGAGGCTACGGCGCCGGTAACGCCAAGGAAGTGATGTCCAAGTGTTTTGGGGCGGGGGATGAAAGAAGCCTGTCCGCCGGCAGAGATGCCAGCTTTGATGACGTTGCGCTGCATCGCGCCGCCACCAGCTTCAGGATCAAGCGGCAGGTAAACGGGATTGGGACCGACAGAGGCTTCACGGAAAAGGAAGTAATCGAAAGATGTGTCGGTGACGTTCGGCGTGCCCTTCGCGGTCTGCTTGGCGATGCCGATAAATGAATTTTCAGAAGCGGTCATTAATTTACTCCTGTCCTCGTGGTGAGGACACTAAAACGTATTTTGATTTCATATTGGTAGGCATCTGGAGGTCCGCCTGCTTGAAGCATCTCTCCGTGAAGTTCTTCAGAGGTGACTCCTCTTGATACATACTCATCGCCGGAAGACACGCCAGAAAACGACATTTTCAAAAGGGCAATCTCAATCCTATCTCTAACCGTTGACGATATTGAGCGCATGTCGTCTTCACTCTCTCTCGTTTCAACGTATAAGCACGAAGCCTTGATGGTAAAGCGTCTTTTGTGGGTTATCGCTCCGCCAATTTCGACTTCCTCAACCTCGTCGTTCCATCCAGCTGGAAGAGCTGTAACGCCTCCGCCAACAATTTTGTCTGGATCGTTCGTGTATATGCTTACGGAAATTCTGGCAGACTCAGGGCTTGGATCTCCCTGTAACGCGCCTATCTTCACAACGCCAGGCACTGACGCATCTACGGGAATTATTGTCGTAATCAGCGCGGCTATCAAGTTCGTTCTGAGATGTTCGAGAATTTTATTGTGAATTCCGCTCATCGCCACCTTCTTGGGCGAGATAGAAGATGGGCAGTCGTCTTCATGCGCTCTGCTATTTTTTGATAATATCTCGCAAAATAGTCTTCCGTCTCAGTCAGCATCGGATTGTCCTGTCTGTCTCCGGAGCCCAACTTAAATCTGTCAAGCCTTGACTGAGACGATCTGATGCGAACGTTGACTTTTGCCATTATGTAAAGTTTTATTAACTCAACGTCTATCAGAGGTATTGTGAGTTCAAACAAAGAGTCTGACGCGGACGACGGGATTGGGTGTATTGCGGAGTACCCAAGAACCAAACTGTCTGTCGACGGATTGCTGTCGATGTAAAGAGTCAGTCCCTGTGTGTAGTAAAGAGTTGCCTTCGAGCTTGTTGTTAAGCGAAAACCGGAGCGCTCTCTTCTCATTTCAAGAGAATTGTCAACGGGGCACTCAACAGACACCTCGTCAATAAAGTCTGTAGGCAGCGCGAACTTTCTGACGTTGGAAACATCCGGCACGATAACAAGGCTGTCTTTAGCCAGCGGGAAGAATTGCGAGTAATCAGCAACAGCCTCCCGAAGATACGTGTACAGAATTTCATCCCCCCATTTGGGGGTTGTCCCAATATCGTCAAGCTCAATACGAAGCTCAGATCTAAGAGCGCTCCAGTTCATGTTTATCCTTAGTCGGTTGAACCGGCAGACTCAACAACCTCAAACAGTTCAGGTCTGAAGAGCTGGAATTTGTCAAACGAGCGCCAGGCGTAACGACGGATCATTCCCATGTCGTCGATTGTGGGCAGGATCAAGGGATGGGCGCGTTCGCCGACAGCGTGAACCACACCAGGTCCGCCCATGAAGATTGAGGCGTGAATGTCGATGGCGTTTGTTACATAATCGCCGTCAGCATGTTCTTTCAGCAAAGGACGATCAAGCGTGATGCGCTTGTTTGTGGCATCAATCGAGATGATGCGGCGTGTTTCCTGGGTGCCGTCGCTTTCGAGAACGGTAGCGCCAAGAGCAACGGCGTGAATGGTGATCGACTTGCCGACCACAAAGCCGGTGACTGCGTCAACCTGAATGTAGCGAGTGCTATTCGGCTGACCAACGCTGTAAATGCTGTCAACAATTGCGGCAGCGCCCTGACCAGGGACGGTAGCGCCGTCCAGGGTTGTTTGAGCAACGACTGCGCCGTGATTTTGCATACGCAAGCGATTGGTGCGAACGAAGCGCACGCCAGCCCATGAACCAGCTTCGCTTGTGAACTTGCGATTGGTTGTGTACTGATTGACGTCAAGCCAGTTTGAGCCAGCGCCGGTGCGGATGTCGTGAATAACGCGAGGGGTCGTCACGCAGACGATTGTTTTTGAGCCGTTGTCTTCGGGGGAAGCAACGCCAGGAACTTCGCGCTCTTCAAGATGGGTGCGAACGCGTTCAGCGACGTCCGGAACAAAAAGATCGGTTGCGTCGAGAGTTGCGCGGCTTGTCGCGTTGCCGGCGTACAACTTGTACGGAGCCTTCAAGAAGGCGTTTCGAGCGAGAATGTCGTAGGTGTCAACAACGGACTGACCAAGTTTGCCGGACACGAGACCGCGAAGGTCTCCGTTGTTCCAGTAATTGACAAGTTCGTTGTAATCGCTGATCTTGATGACGTCGCCATGAATTTCCATGTCAATCGTCAAGGTGCGGCTGTCCAGGTGGGCGCCGCGCATCCAGACTGTGTTTTCTGACAGGGCGTTCCAGTTCGGCTCAAGATCCATCACTTCGGTGTAAACGATTTGACCGGTATCGCGAGCGCGGAAGTCTTCCTTGCTGACGGTGAAGGGAACAAGAATTGACTTTGTACGCAGAACGTCAAGCAATTGCTGTTCGTAAAACGCTCGCTGACCAGCGGGCATACCAGACGCGGTCAAAAGACCACTTTGAATTTCAGTTGCCATTTTTTCCTCTTATCCTTTTAATGAATGGCTGAACCACATATCCATAATTTCCTGACGCTTTTCGGAGCCAAGAGGTGCGCCTTCGATCAACTTTTTCCACCCTTCGTCGGTTGTTGGAGGTTCCCCAAACCCAGCCGAAGCAACAATGGTTTTTGTTACACCGGCAGTAAGTTGATTTTCGCGAGTCTTTGCTTCTCTTTGAGCGAACTCCGCAATGCTTTTGATTGCGGTGATTTGCTCTTCGTCGCTACCTGCGACTGGTAAAACGTCAACAATTGAAATTAACTGAGGAACGTCAAGAGCCTTGATTGCCTTCAGCTTTCTTTGAAGATCATCAAATGCTTTTTGCTTCTCGGTGTAATCTTTTTCTTTGGATGTGAATTCGCCAAGTTTTTGGGTGAACTCAGTGGTCTTTGCTTCCATTTCAGAGGCTGCTGTTACAACCTTGGCTTCAAGTAGACCTTTCGATGACTTGAGCTGGGTGTTTTCATCGGCGAGCGCACGATTTGTAAGCGTAAGTTCTTGAATTTTTTGCATCGCGTTGTCGAGACGCGATTTTTCTACCATCGGTACCTGACCACTGGTTCCGGTGCTGGATGCGGACGAGGTTTGGTCTCCCGGAACCTGCGTTGTATCTTCAGACATTTAAATCTCCTCTTTCTGGTGTCGGAAACTATTCCGAATATTCTTTACCTCTCCAAAAAGCAATAACCTTTCCGTTCTTTCTGGTGAAGGGTATTTGCTCAATGAAGGGAGTGTCGTTGTGAATTGTGGCGAGCGTTATTCCTTGCTGCCAGTTTGGGGAAGGATCGTACGGCGGGTCTAAATCGCATAAGCAGAAACATTCACTTGCCGAGACAACGCCTTTTCGCGTTGTTGCGTAATGAGTTCCGCCACGATGAGTGTGACCGGAGAGAATGTTTGATGAGTAGAAATCAGCCTCAAGTTCCGCCTTGGCTGAAGCGCCAGAATGTCTTCTTACATACGATCCATGAGTTATGCGAAGATCTGGAAAAAATACTTCTTTTTTCACATCCTCTATTCCAAGGGATGAAAAATCAAGAAGGTTTTCAAGTTTCAGGGCTTCAAGTCCGTAAAGTTCAGGATGTCTCCACAAATATCTTTCGAGTCGATTTTCGTGATTTCCAATAATGGAGACAACTCTTGCGCCAGGCGAAGCGGAAATCCATTCTCTCTGACACCTTTTCCACACGTCAATTTCTGTTTGAAGCCCGCCATCTTTCATGACAGACGGATCTTTGTCGTACTTGCTGACGGCGTAGAAATCAAGACCGTCGGAAAGAGACACTCTGACGTCAGGCTTAAAGTCTTCGCATATTTTTAGAGCGACAGACCTTGCTGAGTCATCCTGGTGAGGACAGTGCTCGTCAGTCGGGAAGATTATCCGCATTGGGCTCCTTTGGTAAAGCGCTGACAGCCTGTTTCACAAACCAATCAGGATGCTCTTCCATCATTCTGACAATTCTCGCCACCTCTGAGGAGCCTCTGCCAAGCACCTCCTGGGCGGTCTCAAGACTGATTGAGGGCGGCTCGGTTGACATCAATTTAACGATTTCGTCAACAATCGCGGGCTGATCTTTTGGAAGAATTCTGTGGTACGAAGGCTCGATAATTCCAGACGAAAGAGTTTTGTGAATGTATGACGGAATGTCTGAAAACTTTTTCTGCTCAAGAATTTTCGCGGTTATTGAAATCGCCTTCATCAAGCCGGCGCTAAAGTAAGAGCGAGATCTTCTGACGCTCTTCAAAAGAGGCCATAAGCGAATTTCAAGAGTAGTTCCAGAGCGCTGACCACCGCCATTATCTTCACCAAAAGCGATAGGAGGGGCGGAGGCGGCGGTTCTTGTCCAATCGTAAATAAACTTGATGTGCTCAAACGCGGCAGGAGGGACTGGAGTTTTTGATTGAAGGACATCTACTTTGGGCTCCGCGCCACCTGTTCCAAAACTTCTGCCTAAATCCCAGAGAGCGTTCGCCACGATTGGGAAATTCTTTGTGGTGAAAGCCTTTGGAAGATTGATCCCGTAAAAGATTGGGTGCGAGTGGTAGTTTAGGGTATCGCCAATGTCGGCAAGCCTCATATTCAGTTCGTCTTGAGGCGAGTAAATGTCTTTAGCGAGACCGTCGCCGTACAAATCAAGCGTTCTTACTCTTGGAATGTAGATAAAAGGAACAACTCCCCAGGGATTAATTCCGGAGAATTCGGACACCTTAACTCCATCTACGAATGTTTCGTAGATAGATCTTGTCCAGTGCTCAATCTTTACTACAATCTGGCTGTTTGGCGTTATTCCGTACGATTGCTTCGCCTGGTCTTCTGTCATCTGAATTGCGTAATAACATTCAACCAGTTCTTCTGGATTTTCTGGATCAAATACAGGATAAAACCCATCAATGGGAATTTTCTGCCATCTTATTTTAGCTTTTGAGGAAAAGTCAGTAGTAACCTTCATGACGGCTCCGCCATAAAGATTTCTGTCAAAATCAAGTTCCCAAAACGTTGAACCGGAATTACTTGAAGACATCACACTTGATAAATAATCAAGTGTGTTTCTTATTTCATTAGTTACGTTGGCGTTGTTTCTTGCGATAAATAAAACAGGATCGCTTCCATCAAATTCGCCAAAAGTGGCGTCTGTCATCGCCATAACAAGCAGCTTGACAAGATTTACGCCAACAGGGTACAGAAGAGGAGTGTCGTCGTCGCCAACCTCAACCTCGACGCGTTCTCGGAAAATGTCTCCGCTAAAATACCTGGCGGCTTTGGCGTGTTCTTCGCGCAGTTGAAGCCAGTCTTCACGGGCATAAGAACTCAAGCCTGCAAGATCGGAAACATTGGCATAATTTAGGATAGTCTGGGGAAAGTCCATAGTTTAAATAAAAAAGGCTCCGCATTGGGAGCCTTCCGTTTGTACGGTCAGGAGAACCTTATTTTCTTTTTATATTTTATTCCGTGAAGCTCACCAAGTATTTCTGCTTGCACGGGCACTCCGTTGTGAACAACAACAGAATTGAAAAACGTTTCTTTTGTGGATCTCAGCACTTTTATAAACTCAGCCTGAGATTGATTGATTTCGACCTGGGTTTCATTTCCAGGAGAGACTGCGACATCAATGAGTTCGCCGAAAACGATTGCCTCGGCAGCGCGAACTACTGCGTGCTCTTTTTCGCTTAAATGAATTGTACTGTTTATTTGCATAATGTAAATACCTTTGTAGTTGGTGTGGACTTTTTTTAATCGTAAATGCTATTTACGCTTGATTTTTTGCTTGATTTTCCAAAAACGTCAAACAAAACGTGAAGAGTGTCGCTTATCACAAGACCGTAAAAAGCGAGAACGAGAAGTTCCCATTTTGGGATATTTACGTTTATGTTGAAAATCAATTTCACAAAAAACATCAAAGACCCAAAGTAGGCTATCCTGATAAACGTCCCAAGTACAGGAAAATGAGACATCGGAGACCTGTGAGGAACAAACACGGCGTATGGCTTTGTAACAACCCTCCAAACGAACCCGACGATTACTCCAAAATACTTATCCACAACAGAGTGGCTTATCGAGCCATTATCAACGTCAAGGTCTGGAGTTAGGACTACACCGGACAGGCAGCCAAGCGAAATAGCTGTAGTTTCCGACATCGGAAAGCCATACCTCGTCATAGCCAAAAACAGGGCTCCGGAGGCAAAAACAGTGACGGCTGAGTGAACCTTACCGCTTGACACGAGAGCCACCGTATCCAGTTCTGCTGTTTCTGTTTCTGTAATTAGGCTTTGACGCATCCTCACTTTCTCTGTATCCGCTAACAACTGATCTGGAGAGCCATGACACCATCGCGAGTGTCATAACAATGTCCTGGGCGGATTTCTTGTCACTCTCTCTAGTGTACAAAGACATTTGCTGTATGAGCCCTGTAATTCTTGGCCATCTAAATGTGTGATTTACGACATCAACCAAAAGCGAGTTCAGCATTGCGTCTTTCAGCGGACCAAAGTTCAAGTTGTCGAGCAAAAGCCCGAAATCCTGAAAGCCAAGCTCGTCAAGCGCTTTTTGAGGACCGGTGGCGTCAATTCCCTTGGCTACCGGCTTGTATTTCCTGACTGCGTACTTGTAACTCTCCATAAATGGATGATACGATCCCTTACCAGGAACCCAATGGAAGTAAACAATTGTCCAGGGTTTTACCGTAACGTCAGCCACAATCACGACGCCGGCATTTCTTCTCGGAGGTGTGTCGACGCCAGGATCTCCAGCGATAACGTACAGGCTGTTGTTTTTTGACGGCGTCTCGACGAGGATTTCTCCAACTCTTGGCCACTCAATAAGATTGTAGCCAGGCAGAGGTTTCTCTGCGTGCGTAGCTTCGTCAATCTCGTCGTTTATTGATGGATCTGCACACTCGCTAACATGATTGAGAGGGAACATGGAAACGCCGTAATCAGGAAACATGCCCCTAAGTTCAACGTCAATAAGCTCCGCTGGGTAATCCTGCTCAATGGCTTTGATTTGTTCAGTGGTGAGCATTTTGTTGTCATACGTCTCGATACGCATTGACCAGTAATACTGAAGAAACTCCTTGGTTGCGGACTCGTTCCCCCTGAGTCCCTTGAAAAACCTCTCTCTGAGCCAGGGCGCAGCAGATGGAGTTCCGGTGCAGTCGAGTCTCGCCATTCTCGGAGAGCCGTCCGGTCGCCTTCCACGCAAGCGACCTCTCAAAACCCTCACAGCCTCCCCAACCATGTCAAGCTGTGGCTCGTCGTAATTTATTCTGTCGTACTCGGAACCTCTGATGAATTTGGCGTCCTGACCTGCGGTTCTGAACTCAAATACAGAAGAATTTGCGAAGGTAACGATTGGATACGGACGCAGCGATATATCCGAAATGTGCTTGTCGAGATGAGGATTTGCGTCCCTCCAGCTCTCAAGCATCTGAAAAGACAACTCAGCCTGCTTCGCGGTAACAGACGCGTTTAAAGCCTTAAATCCTGGATACGTGATGCAGTCAATTATGTTTGACGCAGTCATCATGGCTGTCTTGCCAGACCCAATTCCGGCAATTGTTGTCGTATTCAGAACTGGAACGTGGTGCCAGACGTATTGATAGTCAAGCGGTACCCACCCTCGTAGGTACCACTCCGTCGCAAGGTGAAAACCGCCATGATGTCTTTTGGCGGACTCCAAAAGCTGCACTTCGTTACTGGACAGGTTCATTCACTTCCTCTTCGTAAACTTCGGTTGGCCAATTTCTGACGCTTCTCCATCTCTTTCCTTGCTCAGAAGCGTAGCTCTTCGTAACGCCAAGAGCAGCCACAATGTCCTTTACCCTAGGGGTAAATGTGGATGTGGAGTTGGCGTCAAGGTAGTCAAATATCCTTTTAGCCTGTGGAGAAAGTTCGCCAGGTTCGTTCGCTGTTCGTTCGCCAGTTCGTTCGCTGGACGAACCTTCTGGAGAACTGTTCTGTTCGTTCGTTCGCTGTTCGTTCGCTGTTCGTTCGTTCGCAGAACGAACGGCACTCCCAACGACAGACTTTTTGGTCTGAGAAACAATGTCTTTTAGGGTAGATATTTCATTTCTAGCAATCGTTCTTTCAGGAGATGACTCCCAGGCTTTATTCAGTCCATCCTGCCAGGAGGACATGGAGTTTGTGTATTCAACCTTCGCTTTTTCTTGAATATTTCCAAAACGGGCGAGGATTGTGCCGATAATCTCTCCGGAGACAGCGGCGATCAAAGACGCTCCAATTCCAAGGGCAATCGACATCACCCACTTAAATCCTTCAAAATCTATTCCAAACCCTCCGAACGAAACACCGAGACCAGCCGCAATAGAAATGATCAGGGCAGCGCCTTCTCCAATAAGGAGTTTTTTCGTGTCGATTGTCACCGACGACTCTGTAGAGCCTCTGTTCTGGGCTTCTGCGCGAATGGCGGCGAAAATAACAATCCCACCCTCGATTGCGACAACGGCAGAGAACGCCTCGGAAAACGAGAAGAATTTGCTTGAGGAGGAGGCGGCTTTGTAAAACATTTCAGAAGTTCGCATGGCTGCGAGAAGTATCGCGAAAACGCCTTGAATAATTACGGCTATGAACTGCCAGCCAATGGCGTTCATCATGCGAACTTCCACCTTTTCTGGTGTCGGAAACTGCTTCTCGTACTTCGTTCTGAATTCCTGATAAATCTGCATCTCTTTTTGAGCTGCAAGCGCAAAATCAATATTCGTTTCCATCAAAATCTCCAAGGCTCAACGCCTTCGTACTTATATCCATAAAAATGCGACAAAATTGACTGAAAAATCTTTGGGTCAATTCCTGGAGCAAGGTCATGGTGTTTTCTGCAAAGAGTAATGATATTCTCAGGAACATCGTCTCCGCCAGAGCCTCTTGTCTTTATGTGGTGCCCGTCAAGCCCAAAAGAGCACCCGTCCCTGACAAGAAGTCCGTAAACACACACGCCATCTCTCCTCCTGGCTTCAGCCGTTGCGTTTACGTTCTTAAAACGTGATTTCTTCGGCTTTGATCTCAAGTAGCTCATAAGGTTTATGTAGTGATCTCACAGGTATCTCGTGGCAAGGTATTTCGCGCTTCTCGTTCACCGGCGAAGATGACATCTCTCTTGAGTACGCCCACCCAAGAAGTATTGCAACCTTTTCTTCAAGGGAAACGGCAGTCAGAATGATTATGTCTGACTTTATTTCCTTCCAAACAGGCCACTGAAGGTATCTGTTATGAACTTTTCTTGTCAAAATAGTTGCTTTTACGTCAACTCTAATTCCGCCCCAGATCATGTCAGAACCACCGTCGAAATTTGAGTGAAGAGTTTCTGGGAGCTTTAGGAACCTACGAGCCGCCAGTTCCCCGGCGGCTCCTATGGTTTCTATGTACTCACCGAACTGAGAAACGTGCCTTTCAGTTTTGTTGTGAGACAGCCTGCTTCTTGAGACTTGTTCTATGTAGTCCCAGGACGCAGATAGGTTCATTGTGAAAGGGAGGCGGTCTCTTCGATGATACGCTTTACGGCGATGTACGTTTCTTCAACGATTTTGCCGGCGAATTCTTCATCCATTTCATATTTATTTTTTTTCGAGAGCTCAACAAGCCACAAGACTGCGCGTTGTTTCTTTTCAGGACCGCTGAGTTTCTCCCACGCCTTATTCTTCGCGAGGTCAGAAACGTAGGTGAGCGCGTATTTCTTGATGAGATCAAGGGCGGATGACTTCGCGTACGTGTTGACCAGGGCGTACAGGGGCTTGATTGAAAGCACCAGGATCACAAAGATCAGGGAATAAAACAAGACCCCGATTTGAGACAGAATTGCATTTACTTCAGACATTTTTTCTCCTTGAAAAAAGTTTCATGAATTTAATTAACTAATTAAGTATTAAGTACTTAAAAAGTATTCACCGCATTGCTACGCTGTCTATTGTAATTAAAAAAATTCAATCCGTCAAGGTTGCGTTCCAATTGGAACTCATCTGTTCAAAATAAAACAATTGTGGTAAATTTGCACAATGAGAAACATCAATACGCTTTTGCTCCTTCTGTCCTTCCTGCTTATCCCAAATCGGGATAATTTGACGTTAAGCAACTTCTCGTCAATGATGTCTGGGCTGCCAGAGAGAAAGTGGAGAGGGAGGAGGTTGGTTCACGACATCGAACCATACACACTTGGGACGAAAGGCGTTTTCACGGTATCAAAAAATCAATCGTATTAAGATAAAATAAAGGAAAGGAGATTATTATGGACGACAATTTGCTCGGAGCGATAATCGTAAACAAAGTAATGTCAGAAATGCCGGCAGACAAGCCAATGACAGACGGTCAGCGCGAGTTCGGAAGAGTCGTGATACAGATTGCAGGCTTCCTCATAGCAATTAGCGTTGTCATGGCTTGCGTAACGATGGCTGCGGCTGTTCTAGGTCTCGGTGGGGGGGAATTCTGATGTCAGAAACCAGGCTCATCACCTGGTTTTTTGTTGTCGCTTTTTCGCTTCGGTGGGGAATGAGGGTATAAGACTATATATATAATAATATAAAGTGAGCACCCCTCCCCCCCCTCAGTCTTTTCTCGCCAGCGCTCGCTGCGTCCAGCGCAGCCCGTGACGCAGCCGGCGCAATGCGCGTACGCCGCAGGCGGCTGTCGCGCTACACTAACAAGACCTAACTATCAACAAAGGTAATGAGAGCCTATCAAGGCTCTTTTTTATTACCTATAGCGATTTAGATGCCTTCGGCTTTCCTTTCTTGAACAGAGAAATCTGTATCTTGAACAGGAGGTGTCTAATGAAGGCACTGAAATTATTCTCATTTGTATTGGTTGGGGCACTTGCTTATCTGGTGGCGAGCTTCGTCAATCCTCAGATTGTAAAAATGGCTGGAAAGTATTCAGCCATCGTCTTCTACGGACCATCGTTAGAAGAAGCGCTGAAAGTTATCTTCGCTCTGATTGCTGCAAAGATATTTGGCTTCAGCAAACGGGAAACAAAATTGGCGCTTGTCGTAACAGCGCTTAGTTTCTCATTCATCGAAACAGCGGTCTACGCAAGATGCGTAGAAACGATTGTTTCACGAACATTCACAACGACGTTCGTACACATGGCGTCGTCATTGTTGCCGTTCTACGGCATCGCGACACATGCTGTGTTCAATTTCATGACACGATTGAACATACAAACATGGGTCTTTTACGTATACGCCCAAGTGGCGTTCTTAGTGTCGGTAGCGATAGCGTATCTCCGCACGAGAAAGGCGTAAACAAAAGCCGAGGGCATTAGATGCCTTCGGCTTTACTTTTTTGAAGTAGAAAAATCTACTATCTTATTTCCAGAGGTGAATAACATGACTAAATTCAATGTGTTTGGGCAGATGGTTGAGATTGAAGAGACTGCTGAGGAACGAGAAGAGCGTCTCAACGAAGAAGCGTACGAGGCGTACATTGACGCGATTACGTCTGCGCCAGACACTATCTGCGGTTTCAACGGCGCAGTCCTGTATGATGGCGGAGAGACTGAAGAAGACGCCAGCTTATTGCCCTTCCTCCTGGAAATGGGAGGTGTAGTACGTGAATAAACAGGTACGAAGCCGAAGGTAACTTAGTTGCCTTCGGCTTTCC
>JFJP01038406.1_pt1 | contig 30236 bp, 19 predicted proteins | sample 431651 | NCBI WGS metagenome assembly JFJP01 (sample SAMN02602958, study PRJNA72255) | Microbial mat metagenome, whole genome shotgun sequencing project. | biome: fresh water; feature: sink hole; material: water; isolation source: purple microbial (photo- and chemosynthetic) mats found in... | reverse complement strand
AAGGTTTTCATTGCCCAATCGAACCGTATTAACTTTTGACTCATAATATTTCACATTTTTTTACAAAATTACGATATTTTCGTCGTATATCAAACAGATGGTCATTTTTTATAAGAACTTTGTTGAAAAAATCAGGTACAGATATTTTCTTGTTTGTGGTATCATTTGTCTGCTCGTTATAAATTTCTATTTTTGCATTTTAAATCACACAGGGTGCTTAGGTATTTTATGCACACTATCAACTAATTTCGATTTATAACTATTATGGACAACAACATTTCTCACTCTACCGAACCGAAAAACGACAAACAAGGTATTTCGTCAATGTACGAAAATTGGTTTCTGGAATATGCTTCGTATGTAATTCTGGAACGTGCAGTACCGCACCTCAACGATGGTTTGAAACCCGTTCAGCGACGTATTCTGCACGCAATGAAACAGTTAGACGACGGAAGGTACAACAAGGTAGCCAACATCATAGGGCATACCATGCAGTATCACCCACACGGCGATGCGTCAATTGGCGATGCGCTGGTGCAGCTTGGGCAAAAAGACCTGCTGATAGATATGCAAGGTAACTGGGGAAACATACTCACGGGCGATAGTGCAGCCGCTCCGCGTTATATCGAAGCCCGTTTGTCGAAATTTGCGCTCGATGTGCTTTTCAACCCCAAAACTACCGAATGGAAACTATCGTACGATGGCAGAAACAAAGAGCCGATAACCTTGCCTGTGAAGTTTCCGCTTTTGCTGGCGCAGGGCGTGGAAGGAATTGCCGTAGGATTGGCTTCCAAAATATTGCCTCACAATTTTTTGGAACTTATTGATGCGTCAATCAAGCATTTGCAGGGCGAGGACTTTGACATTTATCCCGATTTTTTGTCGGGTGGAATGGTTGATGTTACCAAATACAACCAAGGAGTGAGGGGTAGCAAAATACGGGTAAGGGCAAAAATTATTAAAGTTGATAAGAAAACGCTTGCCATTACCGAAATTCCGTTTGGCAAAACTACTGGAACACTCATCGATTCCATTATTGCGGCAAACGATAAGAACAAAATCAAAATCAAGAAGATAGACGATAATACGGCGGCAAATGTGGAAATACTAATTCATCTGCTTCCCAACACTTCGCCCGACATCACTATTGATGCCTTGTATGCCTTTACCGATTGTGAGGTGTCTATTTCGCCCAACTCCTGCATTATTGAGGATAACAAACCTAAGTTTCTGCCCGTGAAGGATATACTTCGCACATCGGTAGAAAATACGCGCGATTTGCTCAAGCTTGAACTCGAAATAAAACTGCACGAACTCAACGAAGCGTGGCATTTGTCGTCGTTGGAAAAAATATTTATCGAAAACCGCATTTACCTTTCTATTGAAGACTGCGAAAGTTGGGAAGATGTGCTGCAAACCATTGATAATGAACTCGAACCGTATAAGCATCTTTTGAAACGTACCGTAACTCAGGACGATATTGTACGACTCACTGAAATTAAAATCAAACGAATATCGCGGTACGACGGTTTTAAAGCCGAAGAACATCTCAAAAGCATTGAGGCTCAAATAATTGAAGTGAATTACCATTTGGCGCACATCACCGAATTTAGCATCAAATATTTTAGAACTATCAAAGAAAAATACGGCAAAGGCAAGGAACGCAAAACCGAAATTCGCTACTTTGATGTCATTGAAGCCTCCGAAGTGGCTGTTGCCAACGAAAAATTGTATGTAAACCGTGCCGAAGGTTTTGTAGGAACAGGATTGAAAAAAGATGAGTATATTTGCGATTGCTCTGATATTGACGATATTATTGTTTTTCGCAAAGACGGAACGTATATGGTGGTAAAAGTTGCCGATAAGCTGTTTGTGGGCAAAAATATTATCCATGTAGCTGTATTTAAGCGAAATGATGAGCGAACCATTTACAATGCCGTGTACCTTGATGGAAATTCCGAAAACTACTATGTGAAACGTTTTGCGGTAACAAGTATCAATCGCGACAAGGAATACAACCTCACAATGGGTACTGAAGGCTCAAAAGTGCTTCATTTTACGGTAAATCCAAACGGAGAGGCAGAAACAATTCGTGTGGTTCACAAACCCAAAAAACGGCTCAGAATCCACGCATTTGAATACGATTTTAGCATCCTCGATATAAAAGGTAGAAATACCAAAGGAAACCTACTCACCAAGCACGGGGTGTTTAAAATTACCCTAAAAGAACGCGGCGAATCTACTCTAAAAGGCAGAGAACTGTGGTACGATGTAAGCACGCAAAAAATTTATACCGAAGAGCGTGGTCAGTATCTGGGTGAATTTGAGGGAGATGACAAGTTGATAGTTTTCAACAAAAACGGTACTTTTACCCTTTTGCCCGTTGACTTGGCAGTGCGCTACACCGACGATGTTATCCGTATAGAAAAATATTCGTCAGATACCATATACTCAGCCATTTTCTACGATGCCGAAAAAGTATTTCAGAATTACTATCTCAAACGTTTTCAGGTAGAAGAAGAGCTGGTGTTGAAAAAAGAATACAGCTTTATTGGCGAGCATCCGGGCTCTAAACTCATTGATTTGTCGGACGATAAGCTGCCGCGCACCGAAATAACCTTTGGCGGCGACCACCTGCTCCGCGAAAGCGAAGTAATTGCAGTTAAACCATTTATAGCTGTAAAAAGTTTCAAAGCACACGGCAAACGCCTCTCGCAATACGAAATAGCAACGGTAAAATTCGTTGAACCATTGCCTGATGATGAAGACGGAGTGATGGAAGATGAAACAGGAACAGACGATGAAATAATTGTGAATGAGGGAGATACCAATTAATAAACAAATGAGCCGTAGGATTAAAAAATGCTACGGCTCATTCGTTTCAAAACTCAAATTTTGGCATCTTTATATCCATTCGCGTGTTTCACTATCAATTATTTCCATTTGTTTTATAGTGAATGTCAAGGCTTTAATAATGGTTTCGATATTTTCAATTTCATCAAGAGTTAACGTGCGGTTTTTGCGGTCTTTTATGTATTTGTCCAACACCTGATAACCGCCTATGGTGAAATTGTACACACAGGCTGGAACCGATTCAAAATAGTGTGTTTGATTGATATACAATCTATTGTGTGTTTCGTTTTCTGATTTTTCGGTTCTAAAATCGGGCTTCATGACTACAGGATTGCCTTCGCCTTTAAAATTTCCAATATTTTTATACTCAACAATTTGTAATTTGTTTTTTTGCAAATGAACATCAACAAGTTCTTTTCCCAAACCTGAAAGGTTTTGAAAAACGTGTAGGTTTTCGGTGAAAGGAATGCGCGGAAAATCCATTTTCAGAAATTCAGCATATTTTTCTCTGAAAGTAGGGCTGTGCAAAATGGCATAAATGTAATGAAAAATTTCCTCTGGAGTTGGTTCATAATCAGAATACTGAGATAGATTCGCCTTATTTAATTTGTATTTTGTTTTGATAAATTTTCGGAATTGTTCGGTAAAATTATCTTTTTTATCCTCTTCTTTGAATAAATAATTTGAGTTGTTGCCATTTGTACCGCCACCGTTGTAACGGTAAAGCGGGAAAAGATATGCACCGCCTTTGTTGCTTAACGTTACCCGATAATTTATCAAAATATTGGTTACAAAAGCATGGTTAAAAATGCCTTCGGCTACTTGGCGAACAGAAATCAACCCGATATTGTTTTTCTCAAAATGTTTCATAATATTCTCTCGCGAACGCTCAATCAAATCGGTATTCCACCAAATAACTCTTTTGTCGAAAGGACGATAATTAATCTCTCGTATTTCTAACTTACTGATTGATAATTGTTCAAAAACATTTTTTCGTGAATTGAAAAAATTTTCCGATAAATTATACTTCTTTTTCAACTCAAAAAGTGGGGAGTTCTTAACCTCAAAAAACTTTTTCTCTAATTCTTTTTTATTTTCAGCTATCAGTAAGGTATCGTTTGAGGTAACTATGCCTACATTGTTTATCTCAAAAATATCTTTTACAGACCAAAATTTTTCATAAATCGCTCTTACATCTTGATTTTGAGGCACAAACAAGTAAAATGGAGAATTGGGTTTTAATTCTGTAAAATCAACGGTTTCGAAATTACTGTTTTTACAAATCGAAAACTTCGTTTCCCTATCTCCCCAAAAATCGGCATGAAAAATTCCTTTTTTCAAGCCATTCTTTTTAATAAAAAATGAAATACATACCCCCTGTTCAATATCAAATACGTTTTGGTCTTTTTCGCCATCGGGTGTTTTTTCTTTTTTCTTTGCATTACCGTGCAAATCAATAAAATACAGTTGGTCGAATGTATTCATCAAACTTTGGCGCATACCACGGAAAGTTAGGTTATCCAAAAACGAGTGATTGGTAATTATTCCCACAATTCCGTGCTCTGCCTTGTCCATTTTATCTTGTGCAAAGCGAATAAATTTCACATAATCATCTTGCAATGTTTTTGAATTTCGTTCCCCAAGCGGTTTTCCATCTACAAAAAAATATTTTTTTATCTCCTTTTTTATCCAATCTCCATTATTTTTCGAATGAGCAGAATAGGGCGGATTTCCGGTAATTACCAAAATTTGCTTGTCCTTTATTTCTTGTGCCGTGCGAGTTTCTCTGGTAAGTTGGGGCATAAAACCAATTTTCAATTGTTTATCCACCGGCTCTAAGGTGTTGGTAAGATACACTTGCAGTCGGTCTTTTTCCTGAAATTGGTAATTGTTTTCAATCAAAAATTGCGAGAGTTTTAGGTGCGCAATGGTATAAGGCGCAATCAGATATTCAAATCCATACAGATTTTTTAAAAGATGCTCTTGAATAAGCATTGATTTTAAACCTGTTTGGTTTTCAAAACCTAACAAATTTCGCTTTTCTAAAATGATTTTAAAAATTTCCAACAAAAAAGTTCCCGTTCCGGTGGCAAAATCCAAAACAGTAACATTGCTGCGGTCTGCCAAACCACTCGATAGGTGGAACGTATTGATTAATAGTTCGTCAATGGCACGAACAATGAAATTAACTACCTGAGGTGGTGTGTAATATACGCCTTTAGCTTTTCGCAAACTAAAATCGTAGGTTGCCAAAAAAGTTTCGTAAAAATAGATATAGGGGTCGTTTGAACTTCCCGAAAGTTCCAAACTTTCGGTAAGGTTTTTAGGATTGAATCTCATATTTTGCTTTAAGTCAGCCCATTGAATATTGTTAATGATGGCAATAATTTCGTCTATTATCCATTTTGTGTCTTTGTATTCGGGTTTTTCCAACTCTTCAAAAAAGTCGAAAAGCTCCTTTATTAATTGAAAACTTACCGGAACATAGTGCTTTGCATTAATTCGGTTGATGGTTTTGGTATCGGCATTTAAACCACTGAGAAACAAGCCGTAGGCAAGCATTTGAGCATAAGCATCCGCAAACTCAGAAATGCTTAGTTCGGCAAAAATATTATCTTTGAAAGCCGTGTAAAGGTCGTACAATTTTGCTTGCTCGTTTTGTTGGTTTTGCCGTGTAAGCTCTTCATAGATAAAATCTTTCAAATTTCGGGCACGTACAGCCAAAGCAAGAGCCAAATGCTTGGGAAGCGATATTTTTTCGGGAACTTGTGAAAAAAAGTGGATTAAAAGTTTTTCGACATTCTTAAAATCAGCCAGATTTTCAAAATCGGGCAGATTTAATAGTCGTTCGTGTTGTATCATTTCATCTTTTATCCAAACAAACTCTACATAATTGGTAATAAGAAGATTGGGTGATAATTCGCGATATTTTCGTATTTGTTCTGTTTGGAGAATTTTGTCAAGGTTTTCGCCCATTTTCTTTGTTTCTATATATCCAATCATCGAATCGTTGAACGAAATTCGAAAATCGGGAACGCCAAATGCTCCTATCCGTTTGCCTTCTTGCAGAACTTTAAATTTCTGTAATTGAGCTTCTTCTATAAATTTTGTAAGATAATTTTCAAAAGCAGTTCGTAAAGAAGTTTCGGAGGCAATTGAAAAATCTATCCTACTTAGTGCAGCTATATAATTTTTGGTGGCTTGCATTGCTAACGGTTAAACTATTGGTAAACAAAGCGGGTTATTATTGGCAAAAATAATCAAATCTTTTTTAAAAAGTACATTTGCGAACGCAAAGTTCGTTTTTTTCGATTTTATAAGCTATTTTTCTTTCCCAAAATTGTTGTACATTTGTGCGCACATACACATTCAACTTCATTGAAAATTGTATGCAACAAACTGAAAAATAAAATGATAGAAGAACACGAAATTTCTGAAGAAATATTAGAGAAGGAATTGGACGGTGAACTGTATGAGCATTACCGCTTTGTGGTGGACAAAGGGCAGTCTTCGTTTCGAATTGATAAATATCTTTCGGATAGGATTCAAAATTCATCGCGCTCCAAAATACAGGAAGCTGCTGAGGCTGAGAGTATTTTGGTAAACAACAAGCCGGTGAAATCGAACTACAAAATAAAACCCTACGATGTTATCAGTATTGTGATGGAATATCCACCACGAGAAATTGAAATTGTAGCCGAAGACATTCCATTAAATGTTATTTATGAAGACGATACGGTACTTGTGCTAAACAAGGAACCCGGCATGGTGGTTCACCCCAGCTACGGGCACTACACCGGCACATTGATTAATGCCTTGGCTTTCAGACTAAAAAGTTTACCCCTATTTAGCAGCAGCGACCAGCGTCCGGGTATGGTGCATCGCCTTGATAAAAATACTTCGGGTATTTTGGTGGTTGCCAAAACAGAATTTTCGAAAGCGCATTTGGCAAATCAGTTTTTTCTGCGCTCTACCTCACGCAAATATGTAGCTATGGTGTGGGGCAATTTCGATGAAAACGAAGGAACTATTATTGGAAATATTGGGCGCAACCCCAAAGACCGCAAAGTGATGTATGTTTTTCCGGATGGGGAAATTGGCAAACACGCCATTACGCACTACAAAGTGATTGAACGTTTTGGCTATGTTACCCTTATTGAGTGCATACTCGAAACCGGTCGTACTCACCAAATTAGAGTACATTTGCAGTACAAAGGGCATCCCTTATTCAACGACTGGGAGTATGGTGGCGACAAAATCATTAAAGGCACCACTTTTACAAAATACAAACAGTTTATCCAAAATTGTTTCAAAATTATGCCTCGCCACGCGCTTCATGCCAAATCGTTGGGATTTACGCATCCGGTTACGGGCGAAGAAATGTTTTTCGATTCTGAATTGCCAACCGATATGCTGCAACTGATAGAGAAATGGAGAGATTATACACGGTTTAGAAACGATTATGAGGCTGATGAATAACCCTGTGTTTATATAGCAAAAAAGGTCAGAAAATGATTTTCCGACCTTTTTTATTCCCAATTTCGTGTCTTGTTCTATGCGTATCCGGTTTTGTAGGTATATGTTTTGGCGTGAAGTGGATTTACACACATCACCGGAATTTTTGCATCGTTGGCAATAATTCGTTGCTCCTCAGCACCGAGTATAAAGTCGGCAATAGATATATCTTTGGTAACCAATATCATAATTAAGTCGGGTTTGGTTTCGCCCGAAAACTTAAGTGTAGCATCGGCAAAGTCTGTTGTACCGTCCACATAGTGCACTTCAAAATCTATGTTGTTGGCTTTGAAAAAGCTACGTACAAACTTCAGGTTGTGAGTAGTTTTTTGAAGTGTAAGTGTGCTGTTAATGGTTTTAGGAATGCAGATATGGAATTTTGCATCGTACAAGCGTGCAAACATACGAGCCTGATTGAGCTTCTGCTTAATTTCGCGGCGATAATCTACTGGGAATACAATATTTCGTACTTCATCGTGTTCGGGAGGAGATTGCACCACAATAAACGGCGACTTGGTATCGGCAATAACTTTGAGCGCGTAGCTACCCGTAATTTTCTGCATACCTTTCACACCGTGCGTACCCATAACCACTAATTTGGCTTTAATTTCGTTGGCAACTTCCGAAATTTCGGTAAAAATATTACCTACTTTCACAATGTAGTCGGTGGTAATTCCGTAAGTACTAATTGCTTCGTGTGCTTCTTTTGCCAATTTATCTTCGGCAGGTTTAATTTCCTTATCTTTTTTCACAATATGAAGCAAGGTAATTCTGCCTTTTACTTTCTGGGCAAACCTTACGGCGTGCTGAAGTGCATAGCTTGCTACCTCCGAAAAATCCCAAGGAACCAACACAATGTGGTTGTGAAGTTCTTCGGCAATCATTTGTTCTACTTCAAATTCATCGTCGGCAGCCACCTCCTCGTCTTCAATGTCCACAATTTGCCTCACTACCTCGCCGGTTTCGGCATAGCTTATCAACACCTCTGCAAACTCCTGCATGGTATCGAACATTACATTCACATCACCTTCGTTCAATTCCAGCTCCACTTCGTAGTCCACCCGTATGCGGTTGGTATGCGCCTGTTGAAACATCTCAAACATACGCTCCGAAAATTTTCCGCCTTCTTTTGCCTGATTTTTCAACCAGAGCAAAGCCTCGTCGTCCGATTTGAGCACAGTTCCGTCTCGTAGTGCTGCGGCAACCAGTGCATAGTACATACTAAAGTAAATACGATTTACGGCTGAAATAAGTTGTGAACTTTTGATAAGGCTATCAGCTACAATTGAGCATTCTTTCGCCAAATCAATCCTACTTTTAACTTTGCTTGTTAATTCGTTCTCCGCTTCCATACTATTGAATTTAATTATGTTATAAATTGATTGGGGTATATGTTTTATACAAAAATTTGGTGTGCATTACAAGTTGAATTAGACTCTAAAAATACAAAAGATTCATCAAAAAAAGAAAGTTTTTTGAAATCTTTTTGATAATTACACCAATTTCGATTCCAATTCAAAAAAAATATGCTCGTCTTTTTATCGTTTTAAGCTAAGTATTTGCCTGAAATTCAAACCATCGAATTACTTATCAACAAGTTATCAGAAATTCTAAAATATTTATTTTCAACAAATTAAGTGTTTCTATTTATGTCCGATTTTACATCAATTACATAAACATCTGAAAACATACACAAAAAAACTGAACACTTTTTTTCGACTACTGTTAAAAACTTTTTGTGATAAATGAAAAATAGATTTGCAAATGTTATTTCCTACTTCGATTGTAATTATATTTAAACAAAGCAAATTTTGTTTTCACTTTTTATAGAATGTTATGAACAAAGCACGCTTCAATTTTGGGTAGATAAACAATTGTTCAATACTTTTGCACCATGTTTGTAAGTTTAGTTGATATGTATTCTATTTTGGTTTGTTTCAGTAGTTTATATATTGATAAGAGGGTTGAAAACCTGCTTTTTTTGGTAATATCTTTTGATAACTATATTCGAAATACTTATCAACACTATCAACTGTAAATAAGTATTAACATATTTTAAATTAATTTACTTTAAATATATATATAATAATATGAAATACGATTTTTCGGAAATTCAGAAAAAAGGCTACCTCGAAATAGAAGTGGACAAAAATGTGAACGTAGTAGAAGAAATTGCAAAACTGAAAAAGGAAAAAAATGCGGTAATACTGGCGCACTACTACCAAACGGCAGATATACAAGATATTGCCGATTTTATTGGCGATAGCTTGGCTTTATCGCAGCAGGCTGCCAAAACCAATGCCGATATAATTGTGTTTGCAGGTGTTCATTTCATGGCAGAAACTGCCAAAACACTTTCTCCGCAAAAAAAAGTGCTCATTCCCGACCTAAATGCGGGTTGTTCATTAGCCGATTCATGCAAAGCCGTTGATTTTGAGAAGTTTGTGAATGCAAATCCCAATCACACGGTAATTTCGTATGTAAATACCACCAACGAAATAAAAGCACTTACCGACATTATTTGCACCTCGTCGAACGCGGTTGAAATTGTAAACAGTTTGCCAGCAGATGAAAAAATAATTTTTGCTCCTGATAAGAATTTAGGCAACTACATACAGCGTATCACCGGTCGCGAAATGCTTATTTGGGACGGAGCTTGCCACGTACACCGCGAGTTTTCGCTTCAACGCATACTTGATTTAAAAAATCAATATCCTGATGCAAAGATAATTGCACACCCCGAATGCGAAAAGCCAATACTAATCATTGCCGATTTTATTGGTTCAACTGCTGCTCTGTTGAAATTTTCGCAAACAGACAGTGCCACCCAATACATAGTAGCTACCGAATCGGGAATTTTGCATCAAATGCAGAAGTCAAGCCCAAACAAGTTGTTTATTGCCGCTCCACCTGATGATTCTACCTGTGCGTGCAACGATTGTAAATACATGAAAATGAATACAATTGAAAAAATTTATACCTGTTTGAAATACGAAGTTCCAGAAATAACAATGGACGAGGCATTGCGCCAAAAAGCGTATAAACCAATAAAACGAATGCTCGAAATTTCCGAAAAATTGGGTTTGTAATCTACAATTGGAGTGGCTACAATGAGCCTATTGTTTATTCACTGTAGCCACTCCCCAATTCGCCTGCGAGGTCTGTAAAATCAATGCAATTTAGATTTGCAAGGCTTGGTTTCACTTCTGTTTTTAAAGCCCCAAACGACTTCAAAATATCAAATTCGCACTTACGGATTACTTATTTTTGTGGCGAAATAATTTTCTAAAATACGTGTTTTTGCCTCACCAACTGCTTCAATAAGTTCATTATGAGTAGCTTGCTGAATTTTTTTTACCGATTTGAACGTACTCAAAAGTTTTTCGGCTGTTTTATCTCCAATTCCATTTATGGAATGAATTTCCGATTTTATGGTTTCCTTCGAACGTTTATTTCGATGATGTGTAATACCGAAACGATGTGCCTCATCCCTCAATTGTTGTATCACTTTGAGCGATTCCGAATTTTTGTCTAAATATAGTGGAAGCGGGTCGTTGGGTTTAAATATTTCTTCCAGTTTTTTTGCAATACCAATAATGGCAACTTTGTTTTCAATTTCCAATTTGGTGAGGCTTTTCAGAGCGGCATTCAATTGACCTTTGCCCCCGTCAATCACAATAAGCTGCGGGAGTTCTTTTTCTTCGTCAATCATTCGCTTGTAGCGTCTATATACCACTTCTTCCATTGAAGCAAAATCATCGGGTCCTTCCACTGTTTTGATGTTAAAATGCCGATATTCGCTTTTCTTTGGTTTTGCGTCCACAAACACCACACAGGCAGCAACAGCGAAATTTCCTTGAATATTTGAGTTATCAAAACACTCTATTCGCGTTGGTAATTCGGGCAAATTGAGGTCTGTTTTTATTTTTGCCAGTACTCGTTCTGCGTATCTGTTTGGGTTTATTTTTTCGTATTGTTTCAACTTATCCAATCGGTAAAATTTTGCGTTTCGTTCCGATAATTCCAATAGTTTTTTCTTGTCGCCAATCTGTGGAACTATAGTTTTTGTCATCGGAATTGTCAAATCTATTTCAAATGGAACGAGTATTTCTTTCGATTTGCTTTTGAACCGATTTCGAATTTCAACAATGGCAAACGATAGTAATTCTTCATTGGTTTCATTGAGTTTTTTTACAATTTCTACGGTACTTGTTTGAATGATTGAGCCATTTACAACTTTAAAATAGTTGACAAAACCAAATTTTTCGTCTGCCACAAGCGAAAACACATCTACATCGTTTATGGCTGGATTCACAATTGTTGACTTACTTTGATAACCTTTCAGCAACTCAATTTTCTCTTTCACCATCTGCGCTTCTTCATACTTGTACTCTTTTGCGTATTGTGTCATTGTATCGGTAAGGTGCTGAATAACTGAGCTTACATTTCCCTTCAAAATTTTCTTAATATGGTCAATTCCTACATTGTAGTCGCTCTCCGATTGCTTTCCAATACAAGGCGCAAGACAATTTCCGATATGATATTCGAGGCAAACTTTTATTTTTTTTTGCTGAATATTGCTTTCCGATAGGTTGTGTTTGCAGTTGCGGAGCTTATACAATTGCTTAAAAAGGTCTAAGATGGTATAAACTAATTTGATATTTGTATAAGGACCGAAGTATTTCGATTTGTCTTCTTCTACATTTCTGGTTTGAAAAACGCGCGGAAAAGGCTCATTTTTTATGATGATATACGGAAAAGTTTTGTCGTCTTTGAGCAAAATATTGTAGCGGGGCTGGTATTTTTTTATCAAATTGTTCTCAAGCAAGAGGGCATCCATTTCGGTATCTACCACTACATACTCAATATTGTGTATTTTTCGGACTAAAATGCGTGTTTTAGCATCTTCATGTTCCTTCGAAAAATACGAAGAAACTCTTTTTTTAAGATTTTTTGCTTTTCCTACATAAATAATAACACCCGTGGAATCGAAAAATTGGTATATTCCGGGCGACTGAGGTAGCACTTCTATCTGTGTTTTTAATAATTGAAATATTTCTGAATTTTTATCCATTAAATTCGTTGCTTTAAAATAAATGAATGTAAATTTGTGTAAATTTACATAAAAAAAATCACAACAAACTCCCAAACAACTCTGAAATGTGAAATATTTAAGGGCGAAATTCATATTGATGGCAAACGTATCCATAAAATTGTACGATGCGACGTAGCAGAAAACGATTTTGTTTTATCCGGATTTATTGATGCCCATGTGCATATAGAAAGTTCGCTGCTCATTCCTTCGCAATTTGCAAAACTGGCTGTGCGCAACGGCACTGTAGCTACTGTATCCGACCCGCACGAAATTGCCAATGTGTTGGGGGTGGAAGGCATTAATTTTATGATAGCAAATAGCAAACGTACACCATTGAAGGTGTTTTTTGGTGCTCCATCGTGCGTTCCAGCCACCGATTTAGAAACTTCCGGTGCAAAAATTAACTCAAATGAGGTTGAAAAATTACTCCTGCGCCACGATATTTACTATTTATCGGAAATGATGAACTTTCCGGGTGTGGTGTACGACGATGCCGAAGTGAAAAATAAACTATTGGCTGCTCAAAAAGCAGCAAAACCCATAGATGGTCATGCTCCCAATTTGAAGGGCGAAATGCTGCGTAAGTATGTTCAAGCTGGAATAAGCACCGACCACGAATGCACCACCATAGAAGAGGCACACGAAAAAATTGCACTTGGCATGAAAGTTTTGATTCGTGAAGGAAGTGCTGCCAAAAATTTGCAAACGCTCTATAGGTTGATAGACCAATACCCCGAAATGGTGATGATTTGTACCGACGATTCGCACCCAAACGATTTACAGCATGGGCATATCAATAAAATTGTAGCCAGCCTTGTTGCCAAAGGCTGTAATTTGTTTCACACTCTGCGGGCTGCTTCTATCAATGCCATTGAGCATTACAATTTGCCCGTTGGTTGCTTGCAGGCAAACGATTTTGCCGATATGGTAGTTGTGGACAATCTTACCGATTTCAATATCAAACAAACGTATATTGATGGGGAATTGGTTTTTTCTGATGGTAGAGTTTTGATTCATGACATAGACGAAAAGCCCATAAATAATTTTGTTGCCGAAAAAATTCCAACGGCTTCTATTCAGTTGAAGGCTGAGAGTACAACGATAAAAGTGATTGAAATTATCAATGGTGAGTTATATACGCTGTGCAAACATAAACCTGCCAAAATAGAAAATCAATATGTGGTTTCTGATACCGAAAACGATGTACTGAAACTTGTTGTGGTGAATAGATATGAAAAGCAAAGCCCTCCTGCTGTAGGTTTTATTCATAATTTTGGATTGAAACGTGGTGCCGTAAGTTCAAGTATAGCGCACGACAGCCACAATATTATTGCGGTTGGAGTTGACGATAATTCTATTGCATCTGCTATAAATGCGCTGATGGAGCAAAAGGGCGGTATTGTGGTTTTCGATGGCGAAAATTTTGACACTCTCCCCCTCGAATTTGCCGGATTGATGACCAATCGAAATGAGTTAGAAGTTGCTCAAAAATACGATATGTTAGACAACAAATTAAAACAGTTTGGCTCTTCGCTTACATCGCCTTTGATGACTTTAGCTTTTATGTCGTTACTTGTTATTCCTGAGTTGAAACTTGGCGACAAGGGCTTATTCGATGGTCTGAAGTTTGAAAACACTTCGTTGTTTGTGTAATGTTCCACGTGGAACATTTTTGTAATTGATTGAAATGTAGTTTGCTATGTTGATTTTATTGGGTTGTATTTTCAACCATCTCCCCTCTCCTACTCTACCCTCATAAAACAGAAAAAGATGTTCCACGTGGAACATCTTTTTCTAATTGTTTACTATTAAGCAGTTAGATGCAAAAATGGCATCTGTATTTTATCTACCCAAAAACACCAATAATACGTTTATATCCGATGGCGAAACCCCACTTATGCGCGAAGCCTGCCCTATTGTTTTGGGTTTTATTTTATTCAACTTTTGGCGAGCCTCAGTTGAAATAGATTGAAAACGGTTGTAATCTAAGTTTTCCATCAACTTCAGATGTTCCATATTTTTTATCTTCTCCGCCATTTGTTTTTCGCGCTGAATGTAGCCGCTGTATTTTATTTGAATTTCGGCTTGCTCTATTACATCTTCGCTATGTAGCTCAAGGTTTGCTATGTATTCAACCAATTCGCTAAGGCAAGTTGTCATATCGTTTATTGACACCTGAGGGCGTGTAATGAGTTGCGAAAGTTTCATTCCGTGTACAATGGCAGCAGTGCCCAATTCTTCTAATTTTGCATTCACCCATGCCGGTTTTATGCTATAGTTGCTTATGAAATCAACCAAATCGTCAACCGATTTTTGTTTTGTTTTGTACAAGTTGTAGCGTTCTTCGCTTGCCAAGCCCAGTTCGTATGCTTTTTCGGTGAGTCGGGCATCGGCATTGTCCTGACGGAGCAAAATGCGATATTCGGCTCGTGATGTAAACATTCTGTAGGGTTCGTTTACCCCTTTTGTAATAAGGTCGTCAATCAGAACACCAATGTACGCTTCATCGCGTTTGAGTACAAATTCTGGTTTCTCCAGCACGCGGTTTGCTGCATTTATTCCCGCCATTAAACCTTGAGCTGCTGCTTCTTCGTATCCTGTAGTTCCGTTTATTTGACCAGCAAAATATAAATTTTCCACCCGTTTTGTTTCCAATGTATCTTTCAACTGAGTGGGGTCGAAATAGTCGTACTCTATGGCGTAACCAGAGCGGAATATTTTTAGATTTTCGAATCCCACAATTTTGCGCAAAGCTTTTAATTGCACTTCCAACGGCAAAGATGAGGAATATCCATTCAAATAATATTCAATGGTTGAATAACCTTCGGGTTCGAGAAATAGCAAATGATGGTCTTTGTCGGCAAAAGTTACCACTTTGTCTTCAATGCTTGGGCAGTAGCGCGGACCTACACCTTTGATAGTGCCTGTAAAAAGGGGCGATTGGTCGAAGCCTGTTTCGAGAATTTCGTGAACAATTTTCGACGTATAAACGTGGTAGCAGCTTCTTTGCACTTTCATTTTCGATGTATTGGGCAAAAAAGAAAATTTCATTGGATTTTCATCACCGTTTTGCTCTTGAAGTTTCGAAAAATCAATACTACGTCCGTCCAACCGTGCGGGAGTTCCTGTTTTCATTCTGCCAACTGTAAAGCCAAATTCACGCAACTGTTCGCTCAGTCCAGTAGCCGGTGGTTCGGCTGCGCGTCCTCCTTGTATCTGATTTCTGCCAATGTGCATCAGTCCGTTGAGAAAAGTTCCGTTGGTAAGCACAACCGATTTTGCACGAATTTCGACTCCGTTTTTGGTTCGAACTCCGCACACTTTATTGTTTTCAAAAATGAGAGAAGTAACCATGTCTTGCCAAAAGTCAAGATTTTTGATTTCTTCTAAAATATTTCTCCACTCAATGGTAAACAACACTCGGTCGCATTGTGCTCGCGGACTCCACATAGCGGGACCTTTTGAGCGATTCAACATTCGAAATTGTATCATGCTTCTGTCGGTAACAATTCCGCTGTATCCTCCCAGTGCATCAATTTCGCGCACTATTTGCCCTTTGGCTATTCCCCCCATTGCCGGATTGCACGACATTTGAGCAAACTTTGTCATGTCCATTGTAATGAGCAGTGTGCTTGCGCCCAAGTTTGCCGCCGCCGCCGCTGCTTCGCAACCTGCATGACCTGCTCCAACTACAATTACATCGTATTCAGCTAACATATATTTTTGTATCTTTAAATTCGGTTTTCGACGTTCTTTTTTTTGATATTTTTTCTATTTCAAGTCGGTTGACTAATTTTTTTTTGTTGATGTAAAATACTGAAATACAACTCCGAATAAGGTATTTTGACGGAATTAAAAACGATTTCTTTGAAGAAATTGGTTCTGAGTTGAATGTTGGTGCGTTACACTACAAAATAGATTGGTTTAATATTGATATATAAAAAATATCCGCAACTCAAAAACGATGAATTGCGGATAAGCGTATAATGTTCTAAAAATCGAATATTATTCTTTTAAAATCTTCGCCAGATACTCATCTTCCTTTTTTCTCATTTTTGATTCCAATTCGGGAGTTTTGTCTTCGTATCCTAATAGATGCAAAATGCCATGTATGATTACACGATGCAATTCGTTGAAAAAGGTTTTTGCATAAATTTTGGAGTTCTCCCCTACCCTATCTACACTAATAAATAAATCGCCTGATAATTTTTTATCTTCATTGTAGTCGAAGGTAATAATGTCAGTGTAATAATCATTTTGCAGATATTCCTGATTTAATTTTAGCAGATATTCGTCTGATGTAAAAATAATATTGATTACCTCAATTTTTTTTGTAGGCGCTTCTGCTTTCACTGTTTTGGCAATCCAGCTTTTTATCTTATCTTCTTTGTGTATGTGATAGTCGATGCCTTCTGCATAGAAATTAATTTCCACAATTCTATCTTTTTATACGTTATCAAATTGTTTTTAAGGCTGCAAAAGTAATAAAATGATTTAAAAAAAGAAAATCAAATTTTGGGTTGCAACATATTAAATGAAATTTCAAGCTGTTTTCCATTTGCCTTGAATTTCAAGTCGTCCGACAGGCGCGAAATCAGAAATATACCTCTCCCATGCGGTTTGTCAATATTTTCATCGCTCGTTGGGTCGGGTATGGTGGTATAGTCGAATCCTACGCCTTGGTCAATCACTGTGCACGTGAGCACATTTTTGGTTACTTCATATCTAAGCGTTACATTTTTGCTCTCGTCCATTTTGTTGCCATGCCTTATGGCATTGCTCACTGCTTCAACAAGCGAAACAAGAATATTGCCGTATAGCAACGAATCTAAACTGTAGTTCTCCGATAGTTCGTCAACTAATTTTTCGACTAATGAAATATTCTCAATTTTAGATGAAAATGTAATTTCCTTTTTCATTGGTTTCTTTTTTTGATACTGCTAAGTTTGTAACGCATTGCGAAAATAGATAACTTCCCCAAAGATAAAATTTATTTTTGAAAGTAAAACACAATATTTAAAATTACTTATCTTGAAGTTTCAATAAGTAGTCTTTGTATTTATTTTTGTAAAACGAATTAAACTTCAATTCGTTTATATTGAAATCTTCTTTAAATTTTAGCTCAGATTCTTTATTTTTGAAAATATTTTCTGGGTTGCTTATTTTATAATTTTTCGGTTCTTTCGATTCGCGCTTTTCTTCGGTTTCCCTTTCGTTTTCCGATTTTTCGGCTTCAAGCAAACGTTGCATAATTTGTTGTTGCCTTATAAGAGTTTGATTCGTAATATTCTTGTTTACGATTTCTTTTTCAGTTTGTTCCACTAATTTGTCAATTTCTTGCAATATTTTATCGGTTTCTTTTGATATGCCTCCATTCTTGCGCAAATCGTTGAGCATTTTTTGAAAAACCTCTTGTTGGGCAAGCGATTTTGCCAAATTTTGCGACATTTTGCCGTTGGCATTGTCTCCGTTTTTCATCTGGTCGAGCATTTTCTCCATTTGCTTTTTTAAGCCATCCTGTGCTTGTTTCAGGTCGGGGATGGTAGATTGGCTACCATTGCCTTTTTTCTTTTGTTTATTGCCCTGCTGACCGCTCGACTGCATTTGTTGCATATTTTGCATCTGTTCCAAAACCTCCGATAGCAAAAGGGCAAGGTCGTTTACAGATGTCATGGTTTGTTGTTGCTTAATTCGTACTGCACTTGGGTTTTGCATTTCGAGTAAATTCTTTGTTGCAAGCAGATTTTGTTTTATATCGAACACTGCCTTGTCAATGGTATTGCCCATTTGCAAATTTCGCTTGGCAAGTGCCTTTAGTGAGTCGTTGATGATAACAAAATCGTCGTTTAGCTTTTTCTGACCGTTTATCACTTCCTGCAATTTGGGGTCAGATTGGTGGATGTTTTTCATCAAATTGAGCATACTTTCTTGCTCAAACGAAAATTGAACCAAATTATCGAGTATCTGACGCAAATCTTCCATATTTTCCGACATGGCTTCCATTTCCATCTGCTGCATCATATTTTGCATTTTTTGCGACAGTTCTTTCATTTTTTGTGCCGCATTTTTCTGGTTTTCTGCCGCTTTTTTGCGCTTATTGTTATCCATATTCTGCTTGCTCTCTTGCATTTGCTGCTCTATTTGATTGAACTCTTCGTTAAATTCCTCCATTTTCATCGGCTCTTCGAGTTCTTCATTTTTTTGGAGTGCGTCTTTATATTCTTCTTTTAGGTCGTTGAGTTCTTCTTTTAGGTTTTCCTGATTTTTTTTCAACTCCTCTGTGCTGTTTTCTTTTTTATCTGTTTTTTCCGATAATTGTTCTTCAGCCTCAGTGAGTTTATCCAAACGGTCAATGGTGTTTTCAATTTTTTGCTCAATTTCAAACTTTTTTAGCATTTCTAAGTTGCGGTCGAGTTGTTTCGATAGTTCATCGTAGTTCATTTTCAACTCATCTGCAACTTTGTTAAATTCCTCTTCTTTAAATTCGTTTTGAAGGTCTTCTATTTGTTTTAGCAATTCCTTAAGCTCATCTGTCATAAGGTTTTCCATCAATTCTTCTATCTGTTTTTGTTTCTCAAGCAGTTCTTCTTGCTCTTCTTTAAATGAATTATCGAATTGATTTTTATCGTTCACTTCTTGTTTAACTTCGTTCATCAATTGTTCGAGTTGTTTTTGCATATCGAACACTTCTTTCATCATTTTCGATTTTTCCCACGTAGATTTGTTTTGGTCTATATTGCTCATTTGCAATTTATTGATAGAATTTTTGAGCTTTTCGGCAAGGTTAACACTTTTGTTTATTTTGCCTTGTATGCTCTCGTTCATTTCGTCGTCTTTTTCCTGAAGTTCTTGCATGGTGGGCACTTTGTATGCCATGGTTTGGGTGCGGCTTGCTTTGCTTCCGTTTATGCCATCGTTGTCCCAAACTTCAAAGTAATAATCAATTTCATCGCCTTCGTTCAATTGCATGGTCGAAAAATCGAACATAAAATAGTACTCCTGTGTGGTGATAGATTTGTTGATTTCTACAGGTATAGACAGAGTTTTTTCTTGATTATCTTTTGTGAAATAGTTGAAAGTGAGGTTTTTAAACCCGTAATCGTCGGTAATGTTTCCTTTGTAATAAAACAATGAATACTGAACCGAGTCGCGCACATTTATCACATCTATTGAGGGGTACAAATCGGGTACTACATTGATAAGATAGCTTACCACGCGGTTTCGGCTAAAATATTTGTTGGCAATAGAAATGTCGTAGGTGGAATTTTTGCTTACAGTTTTTGTGAGCATATATTCATTTCCATTGTTCTGAGCATCCACCAAAAGGCTGTCGTTGAACAGAAATGCAAATTTTTCGATGTCTTTGGTTTCAAATTGCCATGTTAGTTTCGACCCTGCGGGTACTGTTACATCTCCCACATTATCATATACTTTGTCGGTTTCGTTGGTGTATGCCGGTGCATCAACGGTGAGTTTAAAATCGAGAATTACTGGAGTGGGCAACACCGCGATGGTAAATTTCTGAGTTGAAATGTTTTCGGCAGTAAAATAGATGTCTATAGAATTGTTTACATTCCGAAATTTGTACGAAAACTGCGATATTGAACCTTTTTCGGCTGGAGCCATTAAAAAGGTATTTCCACCGTAAACAATTGATACATCGTTTGGTACGTATTTTCCACTTATTTTTACTTTCACTTCAAAATCGCCACCACGGGGCACATTGAGTGTATCGTTGATGAGGGTGATTTGAAAGGGAGCTTCGGGTGCAAAATAGGTTTGATGGTTGATTATACGCATACTACCTTCGGTAAAAACAGAGGGCGAAAATGCAAGAATGACAATGAAAATTAAGGCAATAATGCCCAAGTATTTTGCGTATTTTAAATTTTCTTTCAGGTTGATAGCAAGATTGAATGGAATGGGTTTTATTTCGGCAATGCGTTTTTCGATGCTTGCCAACACCAATTCGTGCGAAAATGTTTTGTCTTCTTTGAGTTGCGATAATTCGAGTGTATTGAGAAGTTTATCTTGCAAATCGTTGAAATGCTGCGCAATAATAGCTGCTGCCTGTGGATAGGAAATAATTTTTCCGATGCGAATGAAGTGCAAAAATGGAATGAAAATAAATTGTACAAAAACGGCTAAATAAATAAGCAATGTACTGTAAAACAATGTAGTACGAACAGGAACCGAAAAACGACCAAAATATTCGAGTATTGAAACCAGTAAGTAGTTGACAATAAAAACGATGAGTGTAAAAAGTACTCCTCTAATGATTTGATTTTTGTAATATTTGCGAATAAAATTGTCTAATTTTTCGATGAGTGATGAATATGAATTGCTTATTTTTTCCATTGTTATTTTGTGTTAATTTTTTTTTGAAAATAAGAGGTTTGGTTTCAAAACTGCGGGCAAATGTACAATTTTTAAATTATTTTTAGTGATATTTTTTTCACACAAAGACACAAATAGTAAAGTATTGATTCTGTATATTTTAGCTTTACTACTTGTGCCTTTGGGTTCGATAATGGCTTTTTTATGGCGTATATCTTATCTTACTTTCCATTCTTTCCAGATGGGGTCGGCATCTGTGCTTACGTTTATTTCAGTATTCTGCTCTTTGTTGTTTATGCGTTGTGAGTAGTTTACAACAAATGCCCGAATCCCTTCGTCTAAAAACTCATATTTGATGTCGCCTTTTGTGGTTTTTAGCTGACTGAGCAATGCGTAGGTAAACATACCGTGATTCATTTCGGCGTAGGGCAAGGCGGTTTGGTCGCCGCTACTTGCGGCAAATACCACAAGGTTTCCTTTGAGTAATTCTGTTTCCTTGGGCTTAATTTTCACAGCGCGGGCAGCCAATAAACCCAACTCGCGACCTCCTCCACTAAAGCAAGCATCAATAAAAACTGTTACTCTTTTTATGTTGGGCGATGCCACGAGGTCTGTATATAATTTACTGAGTTTTATGCCATTCACTACATCGGCACCGCTAATGTCAACGGGCATAATGTAAGGCTCTTGAGTTTTTTCGTCTGGAAAACCATGACCGGCATAAAAGAACACAATTTCGGCATTTCCTCCCGGCGCATTGCGGGCAAGTGTAACAATTTCGGTGATGATTTTTGTCATTTCGTGTTTGCGTGCATTCACCATAAAACCAATGTTTTCTGCCGGAATGCCAAATATATTTTCGGCATATTTGCGGAAAGTTACCGCATCGGCAACGGCAAAATCAACATTCGACTCGCTGCCCAATTTTGCTTGGTATTTGGTGTAATCTTCGTTTCCAAAAATAATGGCAAAACGGTTGTTGCGTATGCTGTCGCTTTTTGGAATGTTGAAATCTACATCTGAGGCTATATCGTAGGCGGTGTACGGCATCAGTGATTCGTCCATTTTTACCGTGAAGGTTTGAGCATCGCCATATTTGCCAAACTGCTCGCTTATAATAGCCTGAATTTGAATTTCTTTGCTGGTATATCCCTCTGAGGGAATAAATGGATAGCTAATTTGTTTTTCTTCATCTGCAACCAAAGCTCCCACTTCAATTTCGGTTCTAACCGATAGAATACGCGAGTCGGGATTGATGAATTTTACTGTTACGTTTTGAGCTGTGCCTTTACCCGAATTTTTTACTCTCATTTTTAGGTAAACTGTTTTGCCAAATTCTATTTTACCACCGGTTTCAGAGGTAAATTCCGACTGGGTTACAGCCAGTTTAGGTTCTACAAACCTGTTGGTTACCAACGAAATATCTTTATCATCGGGGTTGTTGCGGTTTCCTTCGGTAACACGGATTTTGAATTGAGCTTTTCCGGCATCGAGTTCCATTTTGCCTTTTACTATCAGTTCAACCTCAATTTTTGCACCTCCTTCGAGGTCGCCCAATGCTTTCGATTTTTCCAATTCTAAGCCGCTTATTCCGTTCATTTCAAATAGCTTACAATTCAAACGATAGGCTTTGCCTTTGCCAGTATTGATGAGTGTAAAAGTTATTTTTGTGTTTTCGTTGGCATCTATTTGGTTGTTGCCATCGAAATCTTTGAAAGCTACATTGTTGAAAATCAGTACTGGAGGTTCACCTCTTGCTTGTTCGTTGGGAAACAGCGATTTGTAGGTATAGGCATCGAGCATACCATAATCTACATCTGCCAATCGAATAAATGGTTGAATTTGTTTGCCATACTCCACTACATTGGGGGCAAAGTAGTGAAAAGTAAGCGAGTCGGCAATGGTAATATCAGCTTCGTAGATAACGTAATTGTAGTCGTAAATTCCGTATTTTATATTTTTTAGCTGGTAGGTGTCCCAGTTTTCTTTCACAAATTTAGCGGTGGCAAATTTATCGCCCACCGAATCTTGTTTTACTGGAACAGCAAAATATTCGCTATTGGGAATTTCGACAGGAAAATACAAATGTTCGGTATCGAATGTTCCGCACTGTAAGTTGTTTATTTTCAGCCTTTGGGGAGCATAAATGGAAAGAGCCGATTGAGAGAATTGTTCTTCTGCAATTTTTCTGTTTTCTTCCGATGTACGTGTGGCATAATCTGTTTGGGTTTCAAATTCAAGCTGTTTTTCCCAATTTTTAATCGAATCGCGCACACTTTTAACTACCTCAGAAAATACCGCCGAAACTTTCAATTGTTTTTCATCGTACGAGTTTACTGTAAGTTGCATTTCTTTGCCGTATTCGGTTGTTTTGCGGGCATCGAAAGCGTATAGTTTGCCGTTGAGTATAATACTGGCATTTGCAATCACAAATCGCTTGTTGTACAAACCAAATCGTACATCTTGAAACTCGTAAGTAGTCCAGTTGCGTTCAAATTCTTCTGCTTCGCCGTTGGCTACGGGCACATTTATTTCAATATCTTGTGTATTGGGAATTTTGAGTATAAATGTTTCTTTTTCTGGATTGTATGCACCCGAAATTTTCACCGTTCCGCCATTCAACTGAATTTGTTTTGGCGCATGCTGATTGATGGCTTCTTGGGTAAAAATTTCTTCTTGCTTTATAGCACTCATCAACGACATACGTTTGGAGTAGGCATCTGCATTTTCGTACACTCCCTGCACCATCCAAGTTTCCATTTTTTTATTCACATAGGCTTCAATTTCAGGGAAATAATCAATAAATGCAGTGCGATAATCGAATTTGATGAATTTTGTTTGGCTGGTGGCAGTAGAGGCAAATTCTTTGGGTTTGAGCAAACTACTCGAAAATTCAACGGTTTTACCAGCTTCCACCCGTTCGTCGTCTTCCAATTTCAAAAACCACGCATCGCGTTTGCTATCGCCCTTCGATTCTGTGTATCCAACGGCAATATAACCCCCATCGAAAGTAGCACTCATTGCCAAGGCTCTATCGTCTTTTTTTCCACCAAAGTAGGCTTCCCATTCCTGATTTCCAAACTCTCCCAAACGAAGTACCCAAAAATCGTTTTTGCCATTTCCTTTCGAAGATGAGCTATATGCACACACCGTGTAGCCACGGTCGGCAGTGTTTATTAAGTTATATCCTTCATCATCGCCCGCACCACCAAAAAAGCGTTTATCGCCCCATTGTACATTGAAGTTTTTGTCCATTTTTAGCGTAAGCACTTCACGCGCTAATTCGCCCACACTTTCTTTAAAAGGCTGCACCGAATACCCCAAAGCGGCATAACCGCCATCGGCAGTGTTTATGAGATTGTTGCACACCTCGTCTTCTGCTTTTCCGTAGGTAACATCGCGTAAGATGTTTCCATTTGCATCTATTTTCAAAAACCACATATCGCTTCCGCCATTTCCAATCGATTCGGTATAACCCGAAACAATAAAAGTTCCGTCGGGTACCGAAGTTATGGCTTTTGCAGCATCGTCTTTTTTTCCACCGTAGTATTTTTCCCAACTCATTACCATATCTTTATCGAAACGGGCTATCCATACATCTTTTTTCCCATTTCCCTTCGAGTCGCTAAATCCTACGGCTATAAAACCACCATCATCGAGCATTAGCAACGAACTAAATACATCGTTTTCGGTGCCACCAAAGATTTTTCTGTTCATGCTTTCGCCCTCTTTTCCAATCTCAATTACAAAGGCATCGAGTTTTTCTACCGTGTTGACAACCCGCGCAAATCCACCAACAGCCAAGTACGAATCGTTTTGGGTATTTACCACTGCTTTGATGAAATTTTTATTTCCTTCGTTCAATTGTCGTTCCCACAAAATATACCCGTGGCGGTCTATTTTCCAGAATTTCGACTCCTGAATTTCTTTCACTTCTACATATCCTGCAATGATGTAACAACTATCGGGAGTTGGAACTACTGTTTCCATTGATTGAGCCGTTTTTTTGTCCCCATCGTTCTTTTCCCATGCAATATTGCGGGGTACATATTGCGCATGAAGCAAGCCTGCAACAAATAACAGGATATAGGTTGATATAATTTTTATCATTTTCATAGCTAATTTTTAAATAGTTATTCTTCTGGTTTATAGAGTTTTGCAGTTACTTTTACCGTTATCGAATCGGAGAGTACCACTTTATCTTTCATCAAATCCCACACAATTTTTTTGTTGAATCCGCCACTGATATTTTTATGGATATCTCCGCTCAAACTTTTTGCATCAATGAGTTCGCCTTTGTAATTTAAAATTTCTACCGAAATGTTAAATGTTTCGTTTTCTGCATTATTCAAAAGGTCGTATATTATTTCGAGTTTGTTGTTTTTAAGCTCGAAAAATACATTTTTTACCTCTGCTTTCGATTTCTGTTGAGCCACTGCCGTTGTACAAAACAATGGTACTACAAAAACAAGTAATAGTATTCCGATTTTTTTCATAGATATTTTTTTATTTTGGTGATGTGCAAATGTACAATTAAAACGATTAATTTGAAACTGAATTGCATTTTGAACATCTAAAAAACTTTCTTATATTTGAGCTTAAGTTCCATAAAAAATTAAAGTACGTACATAAAAATTGAAATATGAAGCTCTACTTAGACGACGAACGTATTCCGCTCGATACTTATGCTTATTTCTCCAATGAAATATATAAAGATGACGATTGGAGTATTGTGCGAAATTTTAACGAATTTAAGAATTTTATCGAAACTAAAGGCTTGCCCGAAATTATTTCATTCGACCACGATTTGACAGATGAACATTATAGGTTTGCCATATCTCCCAACATTCCGTATCAGGATTTTAAAACAGAATCGGGCTACCATTGCCTTGTTTGGCTGATGGTGTATTGTACCAGAAAAAATTTGCCACTGCCTGAAATATTGATACATACCATGAATGTGGCAGGAGATAGAAATATGACCAATTTGGTAGCAGTGTACAACAGAATGAGTAAATAAATTACATCAACTTTAAATACGAACTAACATGAAAATTGCAGTATGTATGAGCATTGTACCCGATACGACCACAAAAATCAAATTTACCGACCAAAACACAAAATTTGATACCAACGGTGTACAATGGATTATTAATCCTTGGGACGAACTCGCTCTTACCCGCGCTTTGGAGCTGAGAGAAAGCAAGGCGGTGGACAATATTACGGTGATAAGCGCAGGCGACAAAAACAGCGAAGCCACCATGCGCAAAGCCCTCGCGCTGGGGGCAGATAATGCAGTGCGTGTAAATGCTACACCCGCCGACTCGTACCAAACGGCATTTGTGCTGGCAGAGGCATTGAAAAAAGATAATTTCGACATTGTACTGTGTGGCATCGAATCGAGCGATTACAACAGTTCGGCTGTGGGCGGTATGCTTGCCGAATTGCTTGATTTACCGTCTGTTTCGGCTGTTTCTTCTCTTTCTATAGATGGAGGAAATGTAACAGTGGAACGCGAAATTGACGGAGGAAAAGAAACGCTTGCTTGCCAAACTCCTTTTGTGGCGGTGGTGCAAAAAGGCATTGCCAAAGAACCGCGCATTCCTTCCATGCGGGGCATTATGGCTTCGCGCACCAAACCCATAACCGTAATTGAACCTGCTGCAAATGAGGCACTATCCGAGTTTAAGGTATATGAACTGCCCAAAGCAAAATCTGCCTGCAAAATGATTGATGCCGAAAATGTGGCTCAGTTGGTAGAATTGCTTCACAGCGAGGCTAAGGTGATTTAATATTTTCAATAACTTTAAAATCAGAAAATTATGTCGGTATTAGTATATATAGAAAACAGAGATGGTGTGTTCAAAAAATCTGCCTTTGAACTTGTGTCGTATTCGGTGCAAACTGCCAAAATGCTGGGCGTGGAGGCTGTGGCACTCACCATGGGCAAAGTAAACAACGATGAATTGAAAAAATTGGGCGATTATGGTGCTGCAAAAGTGTTGTGCGTGGACAATGCGGCATTGGAAAAATTATCGAACCGCAATTATGCCTTAGTACTTGCCGAAGCTGCTCAAAAAGAAGCCGCTAAGGTGATAGTGATGCCGCACAACGCAACTGGAAAAGCTGTTGCCCCACCCTTGGCAGTGAAACTAAAAGCGGCTTTGGTGGCTGCAGTTGTGGCTTTGCCCTCAGCGTTGAGTCCGTTTACAGTACTCAAAAAAACCTATAGCGGAAGTGCTTTTGCGCAAGTGGTAGTTAAAAGCGAAAAGTGTATCGTAACACTTATACCAAATTCGTATCAATTGATTGAAAATAAAACAGATATAAAGATTGAAAATTTTGCCGTAAATATTACTGCCGATGATGTGAAACTGAAAGTAACCGATGTAAAAATGCAAAGCGGCAAACTGCTACTTACGGAGGCAGAGCGCGTAGTGTCGGGAGGTAGAGGCATGAAAACACCCGATAATTGGCATTTGCTGCTCAGTTTAGCCGATGCGTTGCAGGCTGCCACTGCTTGTTCGCGCCCAGTTGCCGACGAAGGCTGGCGACCTCATACTGAGCACGTTGGGCAAACCGGAAAAGCCATTGCACCCAATTTGTACATTGCCGTTGGTATTTCGGGAGCTATTCAGCATTTGGCGGGCGTAAGCTCATCGAAATTTATTGTGGCGATAAACAAGGATAAAGATGCCCCCATATTTCAGGCTGCCGACTACGGAATTGTGGGCGATGCCATGCAAGTGCTACCCAAACTAACAGAAGCATTTAAAGCATTGAAATAGAATAAGTTGAAATACTGTATGGGGTTGAAACACCGATTAAACCGATTACACAGGTTTACACTGTTTTGCAGTGAAATCTGTGTAATCTGTCAAATCGGAGTTGAAATATGTCTTCCATACTTCAAAAGATTTGTAACAAAATTTCATTATATTTGATAGGAAAAAACGTATCTTTGTTTTTATGAAAGAAATTGTTTTTCTAAATAAAAATGCCGACCGTTGGAAGGAGTTCGAACGGGTTATCAGTCAATCGAAAAGAACCGAAAATCCCGATTTGATTGCCGACCTATTTGTACAACTCACCGATGATTTGTCGTATGCTCGCACCTACTATCCGCGAAGCCGTACGGTGTCGTATCTCAATTCGCTTACTGTAAAAGCACATCAACTTATCTACAAAAATAAGCGCGAAAAAGACAACGTTTTGCTCAAATTTTGGTACTACGATGTACCAGCGTTGATGTACGAAAATCGCAAATATCTCATCATTTCATTTCTCATATTTGCCGTTTCAATTTTTATCGGAGTCATTTCGGAAGCGTACGATGACTCGTTTTCGCGGCTCATACTCGGCGACCGTTATGTGAATATGACCATATACAACATAGAAAATGGCGACCCACTTGCGGTTTACAAACAGGCAAACGAAATAGATATGTTTTTGGGCATTACACTCAACAATGTGTGGGTGTCGTTTTTGGCTGTTTTGTATGGAGTAATGTTTTCGGTGGGTACAATCTATCTGCTTTTTAGCAACGGAGTTATGGTGGGCTGTTTTTTGTTCTTTTTCAGCAAATACGGTTTGCTTACCGATGCAATATTGGTAATTTTTATTCACGGAACCATTGAACTTTGGGCTATTGTGGTGGCTGGCGCAGCCGGAATAATGATGGGCAATAGCATTTTGTTTCCGGGTACATATTCCCGTTTTGCATCGTTTGGTATGAGAGGAAAGCAGGCAATAAAAATGGCGGTAGGTTTGATACCCTTTTTTATCATTGCCGGTTTTATCGAAGGGTTCATTACCCGCTATACACAAATGCCCGATGTGCTCAAAATTATCATCATTGCAGCATCGCTGGTGCTCATTGTGTGGTATTTTTTCATATATCCCAATCAATTGTATAACACTAATTTAACGAATCAGAAATCATGAACAATTACATTGAATTTAAAAGACAGAGAGATTTTGGCGAAATCATAAGCGCCACGCTTGATTTTATCAAGCAAAATTTCAAACCATTGACAATGGTAATTTTGTATTACGTAGGACCGCTTATCCTCATTTCGTCAATCCTAAATGTTTCGTTTCAGTCCGAAATTCGTGAGGCAGCGGGCAGCTACGATGTGGGGGCGGTTTACGCCAAGTTTTTATCGCCACTCTACCTTTTGACATTAATCGTTGGAATGGTTATGTACACGCTTTCGATGGGGCTTATCTATGGCTATGCTTTGCTTTATGTGGAGCGACAAGGAGCCGAAATTGAAATAAGCGAAGTGTGGGGATACGCAAAAGACAACTTTTTTATGCTTTTAGCAACCTCGGTTGTTACAGCAGTTATGACTATTGCTGGTACATTTTTATTAATCATTCCGGGTATTTACGTTGCTATCAGCTTAATGCCCATTTTTATTATTCGCCTCAAAGAAGGCAAATCGTTGGGAGAAGCTATTTCGCGTTCGTTTCAACTCATTAAGGGCAATTGGTGGTTTACATTTGGTTTGCTTATAGTGCTCGGAATTATGATGGTGCTTATAATTGGAGCTGTAAGTGCTATTACTGGAGTAATTTTTGGAATTAGTGCCATGAACGAAATGGATGGTGCAAGCTCATTTTCAATCATGTATTTCATTGTTAGCATTATCACCAGTTTTATTTCAATGATTATGTATGTGGTTATCTACGTGGCAGTTACATTTTTATATTTCAGCCTTGTGGAGCAAAAAGATGCCCCCGGCTTGTACGATATGCTCGATAAGATAAACGATGAATCGAATACTACCTTAAATTAATACCACAGAGATATGGAATTGATTTGCCCCAATTGCTACAAAGCTATTAGCACGCAAGATGTGAATGTTGTAACCGATGTTGCCAAATGCGCACATTGCAATTCGCTACATAGGGTGAGCAACTTGCTCAACAAAACCACTGTGCAAGCCCCTTCCGACCGTCCACCGGTTGGTTCAAAAATTCAGATGAAAAAAGGATTGTTGGACAATGTGGAGTTGTTTGTACCCGCCAAGGGAGTATCAGCTATGGATATTCCGATAATTGTTTTTGCCGGTTTTTGGATTTCGTTTGTGGCATTCTGGACATGGGGAGCTTCGCAGGCAAGTACCTTGTTTGCCATGTTTTCTATCCCATTTTGGTTTGTAGGTATAGCTATGCTTGTGGGGGTAATAAATTCGGTAAAAGAGACGCAAACCATACAAATAAGCGGAGATAGACTTACATTGATAAAAAACCGTGTATTCAATTCCCAAAACATTGAATTTCGTATGGCAGACATTCAAGCTGTGCGTTTTACAACTTTTAAAGGAAATCTGTTTTCGTCATTTAGCAATATGGGTTCGATGCGCAAGCCACGAAACAGCAACAGGGTAGCCATAGAACAGCCCGCCATTGTGTCGGGGGCTACTACATC
>JFJP01012249.1_pt1 | contig 30236 bp, 25 predicted proteins | sample 431651 | NCBI WGS metagenome assembly JFJP01 (sample SAMN02602958, study PRJNA72255) | Microbial mat metagenome, whole genome shotgun sequencing project. | biome: fresh water; feature: sink hole; material: water; isolation source: purple microbial (photo- and chemosynthetic) mats found in... | reverse complement strand
CTGGGCGCAGCCTGCCCATCTACATGGTCGGCGCTTCGGTGATGGCGACCTGGTTCGCCGCTGAAACATTGATGGGGGCTTCATCCACTGGCTATCAGTACGGTTTTCAAGGCGTCATTTTTGACCCCTTTGGCGCGGCTGCCTGTTTATTTCTTTCGGGCTTTTTCTTCACCCGCATGATGCGCCGCGCCCGTTACCTGACGGTGGTGGACTTCTTCGAGCGCCGCTATGGCGACAGGATGACCGTGTTTGCCTCTATCGCGCAGTTGATGACCTACTTTGTGTGGACCGCAGCGCAATTTGTGGCTGCTGGCACGATCGTCAATGCCCTGTTCCCGGATGTGCCGATTTCCGTGGGTGTGATTATGGTTGCCATCTGGGTGACTGGCTACACCATGCTCGGCGGTATGCTTGCCGATACTATTCTTGATTTCATGCAAATGTTCTTCACGGCTGGCGGTATGGCGTTGATCTTCTTCTTCGTACAGGGCGCAGTTGGCGGCTGGGAAGGAATCACGAGCATCACCTCGACGTTGTATAACCCCAAGCCATTTACACTCCTGCCCGATATGGCGGGCGAGGCTGGTTACCTTGGTTACTTTGGTGCAAGCGGTTGGATGTACTGGGGCGCGGCTTGGATGGCGATTGGTCTCGGCTCTGTGCCGACCCAGGATCTGTTCCAGCGTTCGATGTCTGCGCGCAACGAATCCACCGCTGTCTGGGGAACTTACCTCGCTGGTGTGTTGTACCTGTTCTTCGGTATCATGTCGCCGTTGGTTGGCATTATGATGTTTAAACTCGACCCGAACCTGGTTAACCCTGATAGTGTGCTGGTACATGCTGCAATTACCTACGTTCCACCCGTCCTGACGGCGCTTTTCATGGCAGCGTTGGCTTCGGCGTTGATGAGCACCTCCGACAGTTCCCTGCTGGCAGGCGCTTCGGTTGTGACCCAGAACTTGTTCCCGCTTTTTGGTAAAAAACTGGAACCCGTTAGCGAAGTGAAGTGGACGCGCATCATGGTGCTGATTAACGGCATTATTGGCGTTGTGGTGGCACTGTACGCGCAGGTCATTTATGAACTGGGCGTGGTTGCCTGGACGCTCCTCCTCGTGGGTCTGTTCGTGCCGTTTGCCTTTGGCATGTACTGGAAGAAAGCAAACCAGTGGGGTGGCGTGGCTTCTGTTGTTGGCGGCTGGGGCAGCTGGGCGCTTTTGACCTGGGTGACTTACAAGTTTGGCTTGGGCGGCGAATCCACTGGTTTGATCTGTTCCGGTGGTGACCTGAGCTTGCTGACTGCATTCTCCGAAGAATGGTGGTGTGGATTCTGGGACGCGGTTTACATCGCCTCCTTCCCGGCTTTCTTCATCTCGCTTCTCGCTATGGTTGTGGTTTCGTTGGCAACCCAAAAACAGGATGCGCCCAAGCCAACCACTGACGTGGATGGCAACGTGATGGATACCAACCCCTTCAAATATTTGGGCATCATGCCCATCAAGGACGCGCTCCGCAAGTTGCGCCCTGAAGAATACGATAAATAGTGACCAAACCCTAAAGGTCTTCGCGAAGCAGACCTTTAGGGTCCAAGTATCAAGGAGAAAGATATGCCTCAAAATTTGAATTCTGCGCAGGAGTACGCTCAAAAATGGCTCGAGATCATTAAGAAGCCGGAGCAGCCTCCAGAAGAACTTGGCAAGTGGATCATTGAACAATCCATGCAAAACTTTGCCGAATATTTCAACAAGGGCTGGCTTGATTATCGCAAATCAGTCACCCAATCTGGACAATGGGCTGCGACCGAATGGACGGGGCATGGCGCAACCTTTGAAGATGTGTTGGGACGTAAGTTCATTGATTTTCTTGGCGGCTTTGGCATGATGGACCTTGGCTGGAGTCATCCTGAAGTGGTGGCGGCAGTACAGGCCCAACTTTTGCGAACACCCATGCCCAGCCAGGAATTGATCGACCCTCTGCGCGGTGTGCTTGCCAAACTGATGGCAGACATTACACCTGGCGACTTGAAATACGCCTGGTTTGGCGCCAGCGGCACTGAAGCCATTGAAGCAGCGATCAAATTTGCCAAAGTCTATACCCAGAAACCCGCTTTTATTGTTGCTGTCAAAGCTTTCCATGGCAAGACGATGGGTGCGCTCTCGATGTTGGGTAAGGCAGATTATCGTGTTCCGCCCGGCGTTTTGTATGGTGGACCCGTCTATCACGTCCCGTTTGGAGATGCCGCTGCAGTTGAAAAGCAACTTGAAATCTGTGAGAAGATCGGCGTCGGTGTGGCTGCTGTGTTGATGGAGCCCATTCAGGGTGAGGCTGGCGCGATCGTTCCTCCTGATGATTTCTGGCCCCGCATCCGCGCCGCAACGAAGAAGCATGGCACCCTGCTCATCGCCGATGAAGTGCAGACCGGTTTGGGACGCACAGGCAAGCTGTGGGGTGTGGATCATTGGGATGTCGTCCCTGACATCATCGCGGTGGCCAAGTCACTGGGCGGCGGCGTAATGCCGATATGCTCGGTGATTACCACAGAGGAGATCTTCGCCCCGTTCATGTACCCGAATCCCTTCCTGCAAACCACCACCACCGGCGGTGGAGCGCTGGCTTGTTCGGCGGCCATTGCCGCGATCAATGTCACCGTGCGTGATAAGCTGTGGGAAACGGCTGCCGAGAAGGGCGATTACATCATGGGCAAGGTGAAGGAATTGGCGGCGAAATATCCGAAGGTTTACGAGAAAGTCACCGGTAAAGGCTTGCTCATTGGCCAGCACTTCCAGACCCCCGAAATTGGCGGGCAGGTTGCAGCAGAAGTCTTCAAACGTGGTGTTCTCGTGGCTGGGGCTTTGACCAGTGCCCAGACTATCCGTATTGAACCGCCGTTGGTCATTACCTACGACGAAATCAACCAGGGCCTTACCAGCCTGACCGAAGCGGTTGAAGCTGTCTCCAAGACTCTCTAACAGAGTCCTGAAATACATATTCAAAGCTGAAGGGTAACAATTTTTTCATTTTACCTGTGGAGCGAAATCCGCTCCACAGGTATTGTTTTAAAATATAATACTGAGGGTGGTTTGATTTTGAAGCGTTTTACAATGTGTTGTTGCATGGATTTGAAATTTGCCATGTGTGGGTTACGCCAATGGAGAAAGAGATGAACCAGAACAAACCTGTGAAATATTTGTGGCTTCTTATCCCTGCCAGCCTGGTATTGGCTGCATGCGGCAGTGAGACTGCCGTCCCTGAAACTGCGACAGATGTCCCGAAGGTTACGTCAAATGGGTACGCCTGCCCCGCCCCCGAGTTTCCCACGGAAGTGACTTCCACGGAACTTAACCTGTTTGTGTGGACGGAGTATATTCCATCCGAAATGATCGAATGTTTTGAGTTGATCCATGGGGTAAAAGTACGGCGAGATGAATATTCGAGCGATGAAGATCTGTATAACGGTGTTTCTGGCGGCGGATCAAACTATGATCTCATACTCCCCTCCGATTATATTGCCGGGTTCATGTCACGCGAAGACCTCCTGCAGGAACTCGACCACGCCAAATTACCTGTATTGAAGAATTTCAACCCGAACTACCTTGATTTTGAATTTGATCCCGGGAACAAATATACGATCCCGTATTTGGTTGGGACAGACGCGATCGTTGTCAATACTCGTGCGGTTGAGACTGTACCCCAATCCTGGGGCGATCTTTGGAATTCGGAATATGCAGGCCGCCTGGTATTCCTGGATGATTCGAGGGCAGTGATCGGCATGACGCTGCTGTCGCTTGGGTATGATGTAAATACAACCGATCCTGTCCAGCTTGAAGAAGCCAGGGAAAAATTAAATGAAATTATTCCAAACATCAAGGTCTTTGATAGTGACAGCCCCAAAACGGCATTACTTGCGGGGGCGGTTGACCTGGGGATGACATGGACTGGTGAAGCCTTCATTGCCCAACAGGGAAACCCGGACATCTTAAATGTTTTCCCAACCGAAGGCGCCATCATTTGGCAGGATAATTGGGCGTTACTCAAAAATGCCCCGCATCCCGATGCTGCTTATGCCTGGTTGAATTACATCAACCAGGGCAATATCTTTTGGATGGTCATCCGCGACTGGCCTTATATCAATCCCAACCAGGCTGCACTGGATTTTGCCCGGGATAATCCAATGAAGGTTATGGATGTGGATGGGAATGAAACCACGCTTGCCGCCCTCTACGATGCCTATATGGCATCCCCGATCACCAATGTTCCAGTCAATATCATCAAACAAGGTCATCGTATTGTTGATGTGGGTGAGACAACTTTGTTGTATGAAAATATCTGGGATGAGGTGAGAAATGGACAATAAATAGCCCACAGCGAGGGAATAATTTCGTATTACGATTTTGGAGACTTTTAGTGCGCAATACCTTTTTTTGCATAAAAAACCCAAAAAAGTAAAAAATCATCATAACCGTATTGACTATTGTGCAAAAAAGGAATAAAATAATTCAATGGAAAACGTAATCGGCAACAGTCAGCCTAGTCGCCTCGATAACATTGACCAATATATTATTGAGGCCATGCGAAAAGATGGCAGAGAGGCATTTGCCCAGATCGCTGAGAAACTGAATGTATCGCCAGGCATGGTCCGCCAGCGATATAACCGCCTTGTTGAACTCGGTTATCTCAAAGTGGTGGCGGTTACAAATCCGCTGATGATGGGGATGCGTACCATGGCTCTGATCGGCATCCACACCGACGGGCTGAAGATGCTGCAGGTTGCTGAAGAAATTTCAAAAATTGACGAGGTGGTCTACCTTGTGCTGGTCAGTGGTCGTTATGATATTGTCTGTGAAGTCTTTTGCCGGGATCACGAAGACCTTCTCAGGTTCCTTACTGAAAAACTGGCAAAAATAGACGGCATTCGCGAGACTGAATCTTTTATCCATTTGAAGATCGTGAAGGAAATATATTTTTAGAAAACTTTCGCCTCATCCTGGTCACAAGCCTGATGCGGCGGATTTTTTATTAATTCATCGTCATTCTAACTCGCAGGTCGCGGGTTATAAAATCAAAATGGAGTATAGATCATGAAAGTATTGCTCGTTGGTGTTGGTGGCGTTGGGGAAGCGATTGCGGCAATTGCAAAGCCGCGCGCCTGGATGGAACAAATGGTGCTTGCTGATTACAACGTGAAACGCGCGAAGGAAGTTCAAAAGAAACTTCGCCAGCCAAAAAGATTTCCTGTTGAATTCTTAGACGCCAGCAAGAAATCGGAAATTGTAAAACTTGCGAAGAAATACAAGGTGGATCTGATCATGAATGCGGTTGACCCCGTCTTTAATGAACAGATTTTCGATGCAGCCTTTGCTGCTGGCGTGAACTACATGGATATGGCCATGACCCTTTCCACGCCTCATAAAACTGACCCATTTAACAAGCCCGGCGTCAAATTAGGTGACTACCAATTCAAGAAAGCCAAGGATTGGCAAAAGAAAAAATTGCTCGCACTGGTTGGGCTTGGCGTGGAACCCGGCATGGCAGATGTATTTGCCCGCTATGCCCAGGATCACCTCTTTGACGAGATCGAGGAGATCGGCATCCGCGATGGAGCCAATATAGCCATTGAAGGTTATGAATTTGCCCCCAACTTCTCGATCTGGACAACCATTGAAGAATGTCTCAACCCGCCTGTGATCTGGGAAGAGGGCAAGGGCTGGTTCACCACCGCACCTTTCTCTGAACCTGAAATTTTTGATTTCCCTGAGATCGGACCTACGGAAGTGGTCAATGTGGAGCATGAGGAAGTATTGCTTGTGCCGCGCTGGGTCAAAACCAAGCGCGTCACATTCAAATACGGGCTTGGTGACCAGTTCATTGGTGTACTCAAGACCCTGCACATGCTGGGTCTTGACAATAAAGAGAAGATCAATGTTAAAGGCGTGCAAGTCGCCCCGCGGGATGTGGTCGCCGCCTGCCTGCCAGACCCCGCCCACCTTGGCGATAAGATGTCTGGCAAAACTTGTGCTGGTACATGGGTCAAGGGTAAAAAAGACGGCAAACCTCGCCAGGTTTATCTCTACCAGGTAGCGGATAATGCCGAGTGCATGAAGGCGTGGGGCTGCCAGTCTGTCGTGGCGCAGACTGCTTTTAATGCCGTTATAGGCATGGACTTGCTCCAAAGCGGAGTCTGGAAGGGTGTGGGCGTTCTCGGTCCCGAGTCTTTCCTATCTGAACCCTTCATGGAGAAGATGGCTGATTATGGCTTCCCTTACGGTATCAAGGAAATGTAATCCCCTGACCTTGTGAAAATATTACCCCCTGCCCATTATAAAGTCATGGACGGGGGGAATTAATAAATCTCAAAGGAAACTAAATGGAGGAACGAAAAGATGTCAAAAAGTAATGGAAGTGGTGATGTAGTTATTCAACGTGAGGCAAAGAAATTAGCGCGTGGGTTGACATTACTTCCGCTCACAGGCTTGATTTACTTCACAGTCTGTGGAGGTTCATTTGGTATTGAACCCCTTGTCGGGTACGCTGGTCCCGGTTTGGCGCTTATGTTAATTGCATTGACACCGCTTATCTTTAGTCTGCCCAACCTGTTGATCGTGCAGGAACTCCAGACCATGATGCCTGCTCAGGGTGGATATTATCACTGGATTAAACGCGCCTTTGGTCCGTTTGCCGGTTTCCTGGCAGGTTGGAACAATTGGGTGGTTTCATGGCTGGATGTGTCCATCTACCCGGTGTTTGCTGCGTTGTATTTAAGCGCATTCATCCCTGCGCTGGATGCCGGTACCATGCTGTTTGGGATTGAGCTTCCCGCTGGCTTTTTGCAATGGCTGGTGGCAGTAATTATGATTTGGTTCGTAGCCTGGCTGCAAATTCGTGGTTCACGCGTGACGGGTATGTTCACCAATTCGCTTGGCATTATTATGATCATCCCGTTGATGATTTTGGCTGTGCTGGGATTCTATGCCTGGTTCAAGTCAGGTGTAACGGTATCCCTGCCCTTCCTGCCCGGCGGCGAAGGAGTAAACTTCGGTTCGCTGACAGCTGCTTTTAGCACTGGTCTGTTTGTGGTCATGTGGAACTACATGGGCTGGGAATTGCCCTCCGCAGCTGGCGATGAAGTGGTTGATCCGCGCAGGAATTATCCGCGCGCGATGGCAATTGTGCTTGTTCTGGCAATTTTGACCTACTCGCTGCCAGTAATTGGTGGTTTGTATGGCGGCGCTGGTGAAGATGGTCGCTATGCTGTGTGGGGCATTGAAGCTAGTGATGAAGAAGTTGGTATTGCTGCCGATGTGGAAGGATATGGTGTCTCTGCTGAACAGATTGATGGCTGGGGCGTTTCTTCTGGTGCGGATGCCACGGGATGGGAATTCCCACAAATTGGACAGGCGGTTGCCGCAAAATTGACTGGCAGCACTGAATCTCCATTGGCGATTTTCCTGGTGACAATTTTGACGATTTCGGCTGTGCTTTCGATGACTGGTTTGTTCATCGGCAACAGCCTCGGTGGCAGCCGTGTACCATTTGCGCTGGCTGAAGACGGCATGTTCCCGCGCTGGATGGTCAAAGTTCATCCCAAGCATGGTTCACCATATGTCTCGATCCTGGTGGTGAGCGTCATCTATACCATTTTTGCCACCAATGCTTTCGAGTTTCTGGTGGTTGCCGATGTATTCCTGCAATTGCTGGTAGTGCTGGCTGAAATTGCCGCCTTGTGGGTCTTACGCCGCACCGAACCAGATCGCCCGCGCACCCGCGTACCAGGCGGAATACCTGGTTTGGTTTTGGCTTCTGTCAGCCTTGCAGGTATCATCCTGATCGCGTTCTATAGCCAGATTGTCGAAGCAGGCTGGGGTTCGATTGGTGTGTCGCTGGCTTTAATGTTGGTGGGCGCTGTGCTTTATTACCCCATCCGCAAGATTTACAAACCTGGCGTCCATGATGTGGACCCGTTTGAACAATCAGCGGAAGAAGACTGATCTTCTTCGCCAGGTATAGAGATTTTGAGTATTCGGGATGCGCAATCGGTAATTGTGCATCCCGAATTTTGTCTGCTGATAGGAGGATAACACTTTTCGAAACTGAGGTTATTGTCAGATGGGAAAGAAGAAATCAAATTAATGTAGGAAAAGTCGATTAATTATCAAGTAGTTGTTATTTTCGGAAAAAAATTATTGCCATAAGTTGCCTGCAATTGTATAATTGCAGAAATATTCACAAACCCCAATCAGGAGGACGAAATGCCCAACGGTTATATCGGTAAGATTCTGCATGTGGATTTGACGAAGGGGGCGTTGATAGTGGAGGAGCCGCAGGAGGCTTTTTATCGCAAGTATCTTGGCGGAAGCGCGATGGGGATGTACTACATCTTGCGTGATATGCCTAAAGGTGCGGATGCACTTTCTCCTGAAAATGTTCTAACGTTGATGGCAGGGGTAACAACGGGTGCGGCAATTTCCGGGCAGAGCCGTTTGAATGCAAATGCCAAGTCGCCAATCAGCGGCGGTATTGGTGATTCGCAAAGCGGCGGTTTTTTTCCTGCCGAATTGAAGTTTGCGGGCTTTGATGGGATTGTCATCAAGGGGAAGTCTCCCAAACCTGTTTACCTGGCAATTGTGGAAGGCAAGCCCGAGTTGCGTGATGCGGCTCATTTGATCGGCAAGAAGTCGGGGGAAGTGGAGGATATCCTGCACGAGGAAGTTGACCCGAAAGCGGAAATTTTACAACACGGCATGGGCGCGGAAAATGGCGTGTTGTTCTCTACGCTGGTTTCCATGTCCAACCGCCACAATGGGCGCACGGGTATGGGGCTGGTGATGGCTTCCAAGAACTTGAAAGCTGTTGTGGTGCGCGGCACAAGGAAAATGCAATTAGCTGACCAGAAGTCATTAACAGCATTGAACCGCACAGGTCCAAAACTCCTGCCAGAGAATGGAGATATGGATGGCCTTGCCAAGTTTGGCACCGCGGTTGTGGTGTTGTTCAATAACACGATCGGTACATATCCAACCCGAAATTATAACGAAGGGCAATTTGAAGGCTGTGAACCACTTAGCGGCGAGAAGATGGCGGAGACAATTTTAAAGGAACGCGATACCTGTTATGCCTGCGTTGTGAAATGTAAACGCGTGGTGGAGATCAAGGAAGGACCATACAAAGTTGACCCGCGTTACGGCGGCCCTGAGTATGAAACCCTTGGCACCTTTGGCTCTTACTGCGGTATTGACAATCTGGCTGTGGTGTCGGTGGCGAATCAAATTTGCAATGAATATGCCGTGGATACCATTGCCTGCGGTGCGACGATTGCCTTTGCCATGGAATGTTATGAAAAGGGCATAATCACCCAGGAGCAGACAGGAGGCATTGAACTCAAGTTTGGCAATGTAGAGGCCATGCTCGAGGTGCTGAATCAGATCGTGACAGCCAGCACACCGCTGGGTAAATTACTTGGACAAGGCTCGGAGCGTGCGGCCAAAGTTTGGGGTAAAGGCGCAGATGAATGTTTGATCACCGTAAAAGGCGCGGAATCTCCTGCTCATATGCCTCAAGCCAAGCGCAGCCTCGCACTTATTTATGCGGTTAACCCCTTTGGTGCAGACCATCAATCCTGCGAACATGACCCGTATTACGAAGAGGGCATAGGCGATTTCAACCTTGACCGCCTGAAAGTCATCGGTCTTGGCTCACCCCAGCCCGCCTACAGCCTTACTGAAGAAAAAGTCCGCTTTGCTTATGAGACTGAGGTCTTTTACTCGATGATGGATTCTGCTGAACTCTGTCAGTTTGTTTATGGGCCCACCTGGACGCTTTATGGTCCCACTGAAACCCTTAACATGATCAACTCAGTAACGGGCTGGGATTTGACGGTGGAAGAAATGATGGAAGTCGGCCGCCGCCGCCTCGACCTCTTCCGCACCTTCAATGCCCGTGAAGGGCTTGGACGCAAGGACGATAAATTGCCGAAGAAATTCTTCAGGCAGCTGGTTGGCACAGGCCCCACAGCGGGATTTGCCCTGACCCACGAGGAAGTTGATTCAGCCATTGCTCATTATTACAAGCTGGCAGGATGGACATCTGATGGCGTGCCAACCCGCGAGACGCTTAAGAAGCATGATATTGAATGGGCTGCGGAATATTTGCCTGCGTAAGCTTTCCCGGTTTTACGTTCCAGGTAACATATGACAATTTTGGCGAATACTGGCTTTGATAAGGGAATTTTAAGAGAATGTTGCGTGGAAGGAATCACGAAAACCGATTGCGAGTATTTACCCGAAATAATAATTGAATATCAAGCGCCCGCTTAAACAGTGAGACTCTTGATATATTGATACGTGAAATAATACGTAACCCTTAATCACTTGACATAGGAATAGCCATGAACCAACTTTACCAGGACAACTTTCCTCACATGACCCCCGCCTGGTCACGCATTTTTAATTTTGTTGCTGACCGTGCCGAAGGCTCATACATCTATACTGACGACGGTAAAAAATTGCTGGACTTCACCAGCGGTATTGGCGTGACCAACACGGGTCACTGCCACCCGAAGGTCGTCGAAGCCATTCGGGAACAAGCTGGCTTGTTCCTGCATGCGCAGGCAAACATCGTCATTCACAAACCGATGCTGCAGCTGATCGAGGAAATTCGCAAGATCGTTCCACCTTCGATTGACAGTTTCTTCTTTGCCAACTCCGGCGCAGAAGCCCTGGAGAATGCGGTCAAGATCGCAAAGGCTGCCACGGGCAGGCAGAATATCATTGTGTTCAACGGTTCTTTTCATGGGCGCACCCACGCAACCATGGCGTTGACCACATCCAAGACCGGCTATCGGACGGGTTTTGGTCCCCTGCCTGCGGGAATTTTTGTCAGCCCCTTCCCGTATGCTTTTCATCTGGGCCTGAGCGAGGAAAAAGCCTCAGCGTATGCCTTGGAACAGCTTGAGTATTTGCTCGCTTCGCAAACCGCTCCCAAAGACACCGCCGCCATCTTAATCGAATCTGTGATGGGGGAGGGTGGTTATATTGTGCCTCCTGCTGTGTTCATGAGAGGTTTGCGTGAGATTTGTGACAAGCACGGAATTATGCTGATCTTCGATGAAGTCCAATCGGGATTTGGGCGTACGGGTAAATGGTTTGCCCTGGAACATTTTGGCGTTGTGCCCGACATCATCACCGCTGCCAAGGGCCTCGCCTCTGGTATGCCACTCTCGGGTGTTTTCAGCCGCACTGAGATCATGAAGAAACTGGATGTCGGCTCGATCGGCGGAACGTACGGCGGCAATGCTGTTGCCTGCGCCGCAGGTGTGGCGACGATCAGAGCCATGCGTGATGAGAAGATGTTGGAAAACGCAGCGGAACGCGGCATACAACTTATGACGGGTCTGCGTAAATTACAGGAAGAATATCCGCAGATCGGCGATGTACGCGGGTTGGGTCTCATGGTCGGAACCGAATTCATCGTGGATGGAAGCCAGGCGAAGGCCAAGCCAATGGTTAAGCAGATCATTCAATCTGCTGAAAAGCAAAGCCTGTTACTTCTCTCCTGCGGCACGTATGACAATACTTTGCGCTGGATTCCGCCATTGAATGTCACCTCCGGGCAGATCAATGACGGCTTGAAGATTTTCAGCGAAGCGTTGAAGGAAAGCGTCAAATAATCAAAGGTCAAAAGTCGAAAGTCATGAGACTTTCGACTTTTGATACATTAATCAACCATGACACAAACTCTAAACCGTACTCATCTCGAATCCCTTCTCAAACAGGAAGAAGAACTCTTCCACAAAAACCATCCCAAATCCTATGAACTTTATCAGCGCGCACGCAGGTCATTGGCTGGCGGCGTGCCGATGTTGTGGATGATCCGCTGGGCAGGGTCATTTCCTGTATTCGTTAAGGAAGCCAGGGGCGCTCATTTTACAGATGTGGATGGCAATTCCTATGTTGATCTCTGCCTCGGTGATACAGGAGCCATGACAGGGCACGCGCCCGAAGCCACTCTCAAAGCTATCGTTGAGCAAATTCAAAAAGGCATTACCCTCATGCTCCCGTATGAGGACGTGGTTGAAGTCGGCGAGGAACTTCAACGCCGCTTTGGTCTGCCTTTCTGGCAGTTTGCCCTGACCGCTACCGATGCCAACCGATTTGTGCTTCGCATGGCGCGCATGATCACGGAACGTCCCAAAGTGCTGGTTTTCAACTATTGCTACCATGGTACGGTCGATGAGACCTTCATCACTCTTGACGAAGAGGGCACGCCCATGTCACGAGCTAATAACATGGGACCACAGGTTGATCCGCTGGAAACCACCAAAGTCATCGAGTTCAATGACATTGCCGCACTTGAAACTGCATTGTCTGCGCGTGATGTTGCTGCCGTGCTTGCCGAACCTGTCATGACCAACATCGGTATTATTCACCCTGAACCCGGTTATCTGGATGCCTTGCGTGAATTGACAAGAAAGTATGGGACCTACCTTATCATCGACGAGACGCATACCATTTGCACAGGCCCTGGCGGATATACAGCCGCTCACGGTCTCAAGCCTGATTTCCTGACCCTTGGCAAACCGCTTGCGGGAGGTGTTCCCGCTGCGATTTATGGGTTTACCGATGATGTATTGCAGGCTTTTAACTCAAAACTGGTTCTTGAGGATTCTGATGTCGGCGGCATTGGAGGTACACTGGCGGGCAACGCTCTATCCATTGCGGCAATGAAAGCCACACTGCAGCACGTTCTTACCGAGGAATTCTATGCTAAAGCCATCGCACTCCAGGAGCAATTCACGGCTGGTGTTGAAGGCGTGATCAGGGAATTTGACCTGCCCTGGATCGTCAAACGGCTTGGAAACCGTTCCGAATACTGGTTCCGTCCAACACCGCCAAAGAACGGCGGAGAGGCTGCGGCGGCCATTGACCATGAACTTGACCGCTACATGCACCTCTTCTCTCTCAATCGCGGCATCCTGATGACTCCCTTCCACAACATGGCACTTATTTCGCCTGAAACCACCCAGGAGGATGTGGACTATCATACAAAGGTCTTTAGAGAAGCAGTACGATCTTTATTCGTGTGACAAGTCATTATCAGGGTGTTCTTGTTTCGGTTCGAGATAACCTTTTGACTGATTAGAAGACTGCCATTGGGCCATTGTCCTCTCTTGGCAACCCTTTATATACCTTTGCAAACTTTTTGAAAATAAATGTGAATATAATCCTGTTCACAGGAGACAAATAAATGGTAGATCACAACCCCCAAATCTGGCGAGTCAATGTTCGTACACAGGAATTAAAGCGTGAGCCTGTCCCAAAAACCTGGCAGCGCCTGGGAGGGCGGGGGCTGCTGACCCGTATTATGCTGGATGAAGTGGATGCAAAGTGTGATCCCCTTGGTGCGGAAAATAAACTCATCTTTGCGCCTGGCCTGTTGGTGGGTCACATGCTCTCTTCCACCGATAGGATTTCCATCGGTGGAAAATCACCGCTGACAGGCGGTATTAAGGAAGCGAACGCAGGCGGGCGGACAGGGCTGCACATGGCGCACATGGGCATGCATGCCCTGATCATCGAAGACCAGCCAAAGAATGATGGTTATTGGGTTTTACACCTTTCCCTGGCTGGAGACAGCGCCAAATGGGAAAAGGCGGATGACCTGGCCGGACTTGGTGTGTATGAAACTTCGTCGAAACTGGTTGAGAAATATGGCGACAAAGTAGCCATTGCCTTAATCGGTCCTGGTGGTGAAATGCGGATGAAATCGGCGGGCATCCAGAATCTGGATAAGGATAGGATCCCCTCACGCATTGCAGCACGCGGTGGACTCGGTGCGGTGATGGGCTCGAAAGGATTAAAAGCCATCATCTTCGACCATGCCGGGGGACAGAAACCCGCCCTTGCTGATCCTGAGGCGTTTAAGAAGGCACAGAAGGATTACACCAAATCCGTTATGGATCATCCGCAATCCCAAACGTATCGTGATTACGGAACTGCCGCAATGGCACAGATGACTCAGAACTTTGCCGCCCTGCCTACACATAATTTTTCCAAAGGGACGTTTGAGCAGGTGGAAAAAATCAGCGGTGAAACCTTGCGTGAATTTACTCTGACTCGCGGGAAACCCTCTGACCCCTCCCATGCCTGCATGGCGGGTTGTACCATCAAGTGTTCAAATGTCTTTGGCGGAGAGGATGGTAAGGTGATCGTCTCGCCGCTTGAATATGAAACTATTGGTTTAATGGGCACAAACATCGATATTGACTCATTGGATGTCATCGGACGTTTGAACTGGCATGTCAATGACCTTGGGCTTGACTCAATTGAAGTCGGTGCGGCGCTGGGCGTTGCCGCTGAAGCAGGTTTGATGCGTTGGGGCAATGGCGACGATGCGATGAAGTTGATTGATGAAATGCGCAACGGTACAGAACTGGGACGCAAACTTGGCGATGGTGCAGCGGATATGGGTGATAAATATAATATTATCCACGTGCCGGTGGTGAAGCGCCAGGCGATGTCTGCGTATGAGCCGCGTTCGATCAAGGGGACAGGGATCACATACGCCACCACACCGCAGGGCGCAGACCATACCTGTGGGTTAACCATCCGTGCACAGGTGAATCATCTCGATCCAAATGTTCAACGGGATATATCTCTTAATGCCCAGTTGAACATGGCTGGCTACGACACGCTTGGCGCGTGCATCTTTGCAGGTTTTGGTTATGCATCCACTCCCGACGGTGTGGTGAAACGCCTGCTAAAAGCACGTTATGGCTGGGAAGACCTGCCAGATAATATTTTGCAGGACTTGGGCAAACAAACCATCAAAATGGAACGTGAGTTCAATCGTCGGGCAGGTTTCACGGCAAAAGATGACCGCATTCCTGAGTGGATGACAAGGGAAGCCATCCCTGAAAACGGCTCGGTCTTCGATGTGAGCAATGAAGTCCTTGACCATATTTATGACGGTATTGAATAGTGGGGCGAGAGGGGGTCGAACCCTCACAGTATCACTACCGACGGATTTTAAGTCCGTTGCGTCTGCCGATTCCGCCATCGCCCCGGTGAATATATTTTACCTTAATTTCGGGTGGGTGTTAATTTTCGGGGACTGAAATCAGATCATTGCTTTACTTTCAATCCATCCACACCGTAGTAACGGGCACCGCAGTTTTCTGAGAATTGGGTCCATCCTTTGCCAGTGGATCCAAACATGTCGCGGGTGTGAATTTCGCCAGTGTCAATGGCTGGAACTTCGACCAGCAGGATGCCCTGCGTCTTGGACTCCTCGATGAGAGCATCCCGTTCATCCCAGATCTGGGCGCGGGAGACAAAGCCGTCAAGCTCGCCATAGATGGTGTTAATGTTGCGTGCGGTATATGCAAAACCAGCCAGCATCACCATTGCAGAGGCGAGCATCAGCCATTTGCCCGGTATGTTTTCGGCAAGCCATCTCCCTGGTATCCATGACATGACTGCCAGACCAAGGAGCAGGGTGAAGCGCGCCAGGGATTGCCCGCGCGGATCGGGGGTTGCGCTGTAGTAATAGGCGCTGGGGGCCTGAATGGCGACGATCAGGAGGTAGGTTATCAGTGCGATGAATCCCAATAGATATGCAACCCGCTTTAGGGATAGTGTTGTTTTTTGCCCATTAATAGAGAGAATGCCAAGACTTGTCATCATGCCGATAAAGATGGTGTGTGGCAGGGGCAATCCCTTTAAGGATAATAGGATGAAGGCAAATCCGTGACGCAGGGATGTGAAGGGGACTGACAGCAGGCTGCTTTGTTTTACATCCATATTTGCGATGCGCACATTGGAAGGTGAAACGATGAGGGCAACCATACCAAGCAGCAGGAAAAGCCAGGTGACGAAAATTGTATGGAAAGAATTTTCAGCCCAGGCTTTTTTGGATACACTGCCCGCCGGGGCAGGTCTGTTTTTGGCGAACCATGTACCGGCAAGCAGGAGAGTTGTGCCGCTGAAAATAAAAACACAACTTATCTCGCCCAGCCCTGCTGCGATGAATGCGAGCGGGGCGACGATGAAGTTAACCCAGCGCGCGGGACTCTGGCGGATCATCTGCTGGGTGATAAAACCGAGCAGATAAAGCCAGAAGATGATCGCAGTGCTGTAGGGAAGTACGCCAGAACGCCAGTATAAAATTTGAAAACGCTGTGGGGAGAGATAAAGGTTGTAGAAAAGCAATAACCCTGCGGCAAGGAGAATCGCACTGAGGGGGAAAGGTTTGATCAGATGGGATAGATTCCAGCCGACCCAGAATAAGCCACCGAGCCAGAGGACGATGGTCAGCAGGGCAATGATTTGGTTGCCGAACATTCCCAGTGTATTTTCTGTCAGCGCAGAGAAGAAGGTGAGTGAATAGCGGTTGGACGAGTAGCCTGTTTTTTCGGTATCGAAATATTGCATGGTGGCAGGAATTGTGCCGAGCGTGCGCGCGTCAGCGCTGTAGCACCAATCGTCTGCCCAGTAACGGTTGTAAAAACCGAGATAGGCAAGCAACGCCAACCCCGCAAGCACAATGATGTTGCCAAGTATAAATGTAAGGGAGGGAAGTCTTTTGAGCATGTGAGGGATTCCTGCAAGTCAGCATGTCAATAAAACGCTGACTTACTATTTCAATTGGTTAATACGCCATCTATTTGTTGTAATTCGTCGTTCGAGAAACCAAGTTGTTGCAACGTGCCGACGGCATCTTCTATCTGCGACACTCTGCTTGCGCCAATTAGGACGGAAGTCATGACTTCGTGACGAAGGACCCAAGCGAGCGCCATTTGGGCAAGAGTTTGTCCGCGTGATAGGGCAATTTCATTTAATTTGCGGACTTTGTTTACTTTTTCGTCAGTGATATTGGCAGGCTTGAGAAAGCCGTGCGCTTTGGATGCGCGTGAGCCCTCGGGGACCCCGCCGCCGAGATATTTATCAGTAAGCAAGCCCTGGGCAAGGGGAGAGAATGCAATACAGCCAATGCCTTCCTCTTTTAACGTGTCAAGCAAGCCATCTTCCACCCAACGGTTAAACATGCTGTAAGACGGCTGGTGAATGATGCAGGGAGTGCCAAGCCGGCGCAGTATTTTCGCAGCCTCGCGTGCTTTTTCTGCGGGATAGTTCGAGATGCCCACGTAAAGTGCGCGTCCACTACGGACAATGTGATCAAGCGCCTGCATGGTTTCTTCCAGAGGGGTCTCGGGATCAGGGCGGTGATGGTAGAAAATATCAACGTAATCCAGTCCCATGCGCTTGAGGCTTTGATCGAGGCTGGAGATCAAATATTTACGCGAACCCCAATCTCCATATGGACCGTCCCACATGGTATAGCCTGCTTTTGATGAAATAATGAGTTCATCACGGAACGGGCGCAGATCTTTTTCGATGATCTGCCCAAAAGTCTCTTCGGCAGATCCGGGGGGTGGACCATAATTATTTGCCAGATCCAGATGGGTAATGCCGAGGTCGAAGGCGCGCAGGACCATCGCACGGCTGTTGCTGAAGTTATCCACCCCGCCGAAGTTGTGCCATAAGCCGAGGGATACGGCAGGAAGTTTAAGTCCACTGCACCCTAAGCGATTATAGCGCATGGATTGATAGCGTGATTCATTCGGTAAATAGTTCATGGTTGCTCCAAAAAATGGTTTAATATTTAAGTACAACAAGGATGTGAAGAGGCAAGGCCTCATGGGATGGCATCATAGCCGAACGGCATGTTTTCAATAAAAAATATCTCTGCACGTATCCTTTGATTTCTCCTGGCGGTGTAGTTTGTTTACACAAGTCCCTGTTCGATCAGACTTTCAGCCATCGAGAGAATTGCCTCTTCTGCCGGGCGGGGATGCCATTTGAGAATGCGCTTGATCTTCTCATCAGAGAGTGTGAAATCCCAATTCAGGTCGTCTGCGACGCGGGCGACCTTTTTATCAAACAATGCGAGGAGGCGGACTAAAAATACAGGGAATTGTGTTGTGTGGATTTTGTATCCGTGTCCCGCATATTTTTTATGCAGAGTGTCAGCAATCTCTTTGAGCCAGATGGTTGCGGTGGGACAGATGAAGCGGTTGCCTGCGGCTTCGGGCGCAGTCATGGCGAGGATCAGAGCGGATGCCACGTCGCGCACATCCACAATGCCAAATTTTAGCCGCGCCACACCCGGAACTTGTCCCCGCATGAGAGTGCTAATCATTTCAGCGGAGGTGGGGAGATCCTTATTTAATACAGGACCAAAAATCAGCGGCGGGTTGATGGAGACCAGCTCCATTTTATTTGTGTTTTCCGCGCCATTAATAAAATCCCATGCAGCGCGTTCGGCAAGTGTTTTGCTTCTGGAATACGCACCGATATTATTTTCGATGATCGACCAGTCGTTTTCGTCGAATATTCTGTTTTCTCTGTTGTGCCCGGAGGAAATTGCTGCAACAGATGAAACGATCACGACCCGTCTGATGTTTGCATTGTGGGCGGCACGCAGAACGTGCAGGGTTCCCTGTACAGCAGGGAGGATGAGTTCGTCTTCGTGCTTGGGTTCCAGTAAAGGGAAAGGAGATGCGATATGTAAAACAGATTCACAGCCTTGCACGACTTGATCCCAGCCAGAATCCTGCAACAGGTCAGCACTGACGATCTCGAGTCGGTCCCCTAACTCAACGTATTTCCTGATTGTCTCGCGGACTTCAGTTTCTCGTGGAATAGTCCGCAAGGTGGCGCGGACTTTATAACCTTGTTGAAGCAATTGGATGGAGGTGTGCAGGGCGACAAATCCGCTTGCACCTGTAACAAGGATGCGTTTTGAGGAGGACATTAGTGTTCCTTTTGAAATAGAGGTTTGACGTATTTTGTTACTTCTTCATGAAAATCAAGTTTCTCGTAAAATTTTCTTGCCCGTGAATTTTTGGAGAATACATACAGGGTCAGCAGGGAACATCCTTGCTCGCGCGAGAATTCCTCGGCTTTGCCGAGCAGGATGCGCCCGATCCCCTGTCCTTCAAAGGAGGCATTCACGGCTATGTCTGAGATGTAGGCAACCTTTTCTCCGTTGAAATAGTCTGTCTGGATCTGGAGATGGATGAAACCGGCAGGCTTGCCAGCCTGATCTTCAGCGATATAAATTACGGAACCGGGCTCTGGTGTTTCCATCGCTTTTTTTAGGGCGTGGAAGTTGGCATGGTCAATCTCGTTCTTTTGGCGCCAAGCGGGCAGGTCAAATTCTGAAAAACGGGGGATCAGTGACTCGATGAAATTTACGTCTGAGGGGGCAAATAGTCGGATATTGATGGTCATAATCTGGTCTGAATTTGAAAAAGCCCTGACAGGATTAACGTGTCAAGGCTTTGGGATTTATGAATATCTTGCTTTGCTTTCACGAATGGGTTTACCTGATGGTTCAGATTATAGCACGCTTGAAATTAATGCCACCACAACCCCAAAAGCGCCGCAAGAGAAGTTAACCCAGTCATTGTTCAGCCACTTCCATCCGCGGATGTGGACGGTGGGTGTGCCACAGGTGTGAAGCGGGGATTTCTCGGTTTCTTTTTTGTCAGTGGGACAGTAGTACATGGCCTGGATGGTTGCGCCGAGGAAAGAGTCGAAGAGCGCGCCGGCGAGGCCTGCCAAAGTGACGATGGTGAATGTGGAAACAGGATCTGTTGTTTGGGGTCCTTCGCCCATGGATAGAATGGGAAGCAAAGCGGCAAGAATTCCGATTAAAGCTGACCCTGCCAGGGCTGCGATCGTGCCGATTAATGAGATCCCGCCAGAAGTGCCTTTTTCCACCACCCTGGTAAAGTTTGTGATCATGCGCGGCGGATTCGGGTTCAACACCCCGAGTTCCGTTCCCCAGGTATCAGCGTTGACTGCAGCGAGGGCGGCGGCGAAACCGATCCAGGTCCAGGGTTCGTTGGGAAAGAAAAAATGAAGCGCAGCAAATGCAGTGGCGATTCCGCCATTTCCAAAGACCTGACCTGCATCTCGTTCGTGTCCTTTTGAAAATTTTTCGTCAAGACCCTGTTTTCTTTTTTTGAAGGCGCGACTGAGGCCGGAGGAAGTGATAAAAAACGTGAGCAATAAGATTGCCCAGTCCAAGCCGCCGATGCCAAAGATGATCGTGCCTGTCACGGTGGCGGCGATGGTTCCGCTTTTGTTAAGGCTGTGGGCCCGATAGGCGAGGGTTGCGATGATGATCGCGAATAGGAAACCAAGGGGAAGTTGCATATTTTTTAGCCGAAAGTCAAAGAGTGCAGACCAGACTTTTCCCTTTTTTATACAGGGGTTGTGATGATGAAAAGCACTGCAAGCAAAAATAACAGGCTCATCAACATGCTTGAACCCCAAACGATAAAAGCCAGTACGCGTTGTTTATCCCAGCGGTAGAAATATAAACCCGCGATCCAGCCTGCCGTGGAAAGCAAAAGGCTTGCAACAGGGAAGATGATGAGTTGAGACGATGGCACGATTTCCAGCGCACTGCCCGCGAATTGCGGCCCCAGCGCCACGAGCGGAGTGGATGGGATGATGAGGCTTGCCCAGATGAATAAACCCAAATTGAGGAAGAGCGTGGTCAGCCACAGATAACGAGCTAATCCGCTTTGCCAGGCTTGTGTGATCACAAAAGACGGGTATACCGATATTGATTCGGCGGGCGTCAGGCTGCCCAATTCGGTTGCGCGCGCAAAAGTTTGTGTCAGCCCGGCGGGGTTTTCAGGTGATATAACGAACACACGTTTTGCAGTTGCAACAAGCAAAAGTTTTCCAGAGTCGGCTGCGAGGAATTCAACTGCGCCAAGGTCAGGGTGGCGGCGCATGCCCAACAGCCCTCCCGGCAATCGCAGGGCTGGTAATGGGAGCGGAGTTGTCAGGTCATTTGATGAGCGGATAAATTCAATATCGCTCAGCGGAATATCTTCAATGCGCAAGCCCCATTTGATGGCAAGGCTGTCGCGGTCAAGATGATAATCTGCGTTAAACAAAGAGTATGCGCGATACACAAAAAATGGGATCGGTATGAATGACGCCAGTGCAGTCAGTAACGAGATCAAAAATACAGGTCCAACGTCGGCGCGTGTGAGATTGATAAATCCAATGACGGCAATGGCAGCCAATACAAGGATGACTGAGCCATGAATAATCAAGCCGAGTCGTTTGGGCGGGGGGAAGTGGCCTGTGTTCATGAGGGGAAAGGATTGTAAAATGAGAAGGTGGGATGGAGAATTATTTACTCACTTCCTCACCAATAATTTGGCAGACATAATCCACCTGCTCTTTGGTCATCACACCGCTAAAGGGGATTGCAAGTCCGCGCTTGCCGAGGTCTTCGGTTACGGGGAAGTCGTCTTCGCATCCGCCAAACATCTCAACCATATACGGCTGTAAATGGATGGGTAAAAAATATGGACGGACGGGAATGCCGCGTGCTTCGAGCTTTTTTGCCATTTCATCGCGGTTAATTTTTTTATCAAAGCGGATGACATAAACGAACCAGGATGTGCGTGTGGTGAAGGGCTCAATGAATGGGATTTCAACTCCCTCGACTTGAGATAAGCCCGCCTTATACCACGCTGCAACCTGTTCCCGTTTTGAGAGAATTTCATTCAGACGGGACATTTGCGAAGCACCCATCGCTGCAGACATTTCATCAATGCGATAGTTGTAACCAAGGTGGGTGTGTTGCAACCATGTGTCGCCGGGTGCGCGTCCCTGATTGCGCAGGGCGCGCATAAAGTGAGCGGCTTTATCATCGCTGGTAATGATGACCCCGCCCTCGCCCGTTGTGATCTGTTTGTTTGGATAAAACGCAAATACGCCAAATTCACCAAGCGTGCCAGCGTGTTTACCGTTGTATGTTGCACCCAATGCTTCACACGAATCTTCAATGACAGTCAGTCCATGTTCTTTCGCAACGTTGTTAATGGCATCCATGTCGGCGGGTTGCCCGAAAACATCAACAGGCAGGATCGCCTTCAACGACCTTTGACCTGTCACCTTTGACAGTTTTCTCGGAAGATGTTTTTCAATATTTTTTGCCGCATCGGCAACCAGTTCTGGATCTATGTTCCCGGTCTTGGGATCAATATCCACAAAGATGGGGATTGCTCCTTCAAATAAAAGTGCATTCGACGAAGCTACGAACGAAAATGGTGTGGTGATGACAAGGTCACCTGCGCCAATTCCAGCCGCACGGACACACAGGTGCAGTCCTGCTGTACCTGAGTTGACTGCGATGGCATGCTTCGCACCTGTCAGGCTGCAGAAAGCTTTTTCAAAATCAACTGTATATTTACCCATGCTCAAGATGGGTGTGTTTATGACGTTAATTACAGCCTGACGGTCTGCGTCGGTCAGGTCAGGGGAGGACATGGGGATATTCATTTGTGTCATATATTTTTATGGCAAGTGCGGGGTGAGCCGCTCCTGCGATATTTCCTCAATTATTTTTTCCAGCGCAATGAGCTTGTTTTCTTTTTCCTTACGTGGTTTTAATTCTACCATTCCGTTTTGAAGCGCTTTCTCTCCGACCGTAATTCTAATTGGGCACCCAACCAAATCGGCGTCGTTGAATTTGACGCCTGCGCGTTCGTCACGGTCATCAAATAGAACTGCGAAACCTGCATTTTGCAGGTCATTGCAAATCTCCTCAGCCTTGGCGCGGGTGTCCAGCTGCCTGCCTGGAATGTGCATCAGGTACACGTCAAATGGTGAAGCGGATTTGGGGAAGGTGAGTCCCTTGTCGTCGTGGTGAGTCTCGGCGAGCGCGAGCAGAATATTTTCGAAATAAAACTCGGAACGTTTTGCCAGGCAAAGGGCGGTGACGACTGAAAGCGGATTGCCGCAGCCAATGCAGGTGTCGCCTGCCCTGGCTTGAATTAGATCTGAAGTGATTTCAGGGGAGTAGTCTCGTCCGCAGTTTGTGTTTAGCAGGTGATAGCCTGCCTCGTTTGCACCCGCCGCCAGATTGGGTGATCGCGGGACCAGGTCATCCACAACAATAAGTGCATTCTTCAATCCCACAGGCGAAGCATATCCTGCCACCGCACCCGACCTGGAAATTTCTTCCACTGTTGCTGTGCGGACATCCCCCACGAGGTTTTTCAACTTGGCTTCACTCATTTGCATATCGCCGCGCACAACAACAAAAATAAATTGATTGTCCGAAGTGCGGGTGTACATCAAGGCTTTGGCAGTCTTCTCTTTGGGGATGTTCAGGAAGTTGGCAAGTGCTTCGATGGTGTGGCAGTCGGGGGTCAACACTTTTTCAATCGGAAGTTGTTTCTCTTGTTCCTGCCGCTGCGCGAAAGGTGTTTTTAGGAATGGGGTGAGTTCTACCCTCCCAGTGTAGTTGCAGGCCGGGCAGTGAATGATTTCGAGCGGACCAGTATCAAGCAGAAAGAATGTTTCGTGTTCGTTATGAAGCAAGGGCAGGGAAATCTGAGAGAGGAAATCAGGCTTTTTTGCCAGAATATGCAACTTTGAAATTGCCCGTTCACCAAGCGGCAGGGCTTCATTTTCACGAGTCAAATATCCCGCCCGGACAAGCCAGCCGAAGCCTTGCGTCCGTGCATTGTTTGGAAATTCACGTTGCGTCTGAATGTGGAGGTCTTGGTATTTCATAGGTTAATAATGCAGGGACACGGTCGCACCGTGTCCCTGTGGATAATTCAAATTTCGTTTTTCTTTTTTCGCATGAGTTTCTGTGTGGATTCGGGTGCAGGTATGGTTTCAGGGATTTGAATCGGTTTCGCAGCGATGGACTCTGCCTGGGCGGCTTCCGAAGGTGTGGACTCAGGGACAGGCTCAAGGTCGAGCTCAACAGTTTCCTCCATGCGGATTTGTCCGCGCAGGAAAGCACCTTCTTCGGTCACAAAGGCGGTGGTTACCACATCACCCCAAACACGCCCTGAAGCACGGATTTCCAATTTTTGAGTCGTAATATTGCCGCGTATTGCGCCTGCCACGATGACCGTATTGGCACGCACGTTCTGGCATGTAACGCGTCCTGTCTCGCCGACAACCAACATGCCGCGCAGGGCAATCTCTCCTTCAAATGCGCCTTCTATACGGACACCGCCCGAGCCGTTGATCGAACCATGCCAAATGACCCCTGAACCAAGCACCGAGGTAATTCGCTCGACGGCCTGCACAGGTTGAGATTTTGCATCAGTGGGGGGAGGATTGCGTTTGAACATATTAAAGTAATTTTACCTTGAAAACCGTAGACAGGTAAAACAGCTGCACAAGTAAAAAAAGGCACGTGAACATTTACTGTCCACGTGCCTGTAAGATCACTTTATCCGTCCTACTCGATCTTTTCGCTGATCTGTACTCCAAGTGTATTGAAACCCGAGTCCACATATAAAACTTCACCTGTAATGTGGCTTGAAAGATCTGAGGCAAGGAATACAGCCGAGTTGCCTACATCGTCTATGCTGACATTTTCCCGCAGGGGAGCCATATCTGCAAAGTGTTTATACATATCACGGAATCCGCCCACGCCTGCCGCCGCCAACGTGCGGATGGGGCCTGCTGAAATTGCATTGACACGGATCTTCTTCGGACCGAGGTCATATGCCAAATAGCGGGTGGATGATTCCAGTGCAGCTTTTGCCACGCCCATGACATTGTAAAATGGCACAACCTTGACCGATCCATAATAGGTCAGGCACATGATGGATGCGCCAGGGTTCATGATCGGCAGAAAAGCATGGGTTAACGCCACGAGTGAAAATGCACTGATCTCCAGCGCATTTTTGAATCCTTTGCGGGTGGTTTCGTGAAATGGACGGCTCAATTCATCGCGGCCCGCAAAAGCAACCGAATGAACAAGGATATCAATTTTTCCAAAATGCTTTGCGGCTTTTTCTACAGTAGCGGCGATATGCTCATCGCTTGTTACATCACATTCTTCGACCCATTTGCAACCTGCTTGCGCGGCAAGCGGCTTTACCCGGCGCTCAAGAATTTCACCTGCATAACTGATTCCAAGGTTTGCGCCTTCGCGCTTGAACGCCTGCGTAATTCCCCAGGCAATTGATTTGTCATTTGCCAGACCAAAAATAAGTGCGTTTTTACCTTCCAAAAGACCCATAAAAATTCTCCTTAATATTTGTCATTGACTAAAAATCGCCAGGGCCTGGATAACCATGGCTCTGGTGTTTTGTTTAAACCCACGCGAGGGCTAATCGTCACGTTTTTTTCCGGGATGACTTGTCCTGCCTCGATCCACAGCCCCGAGGCTGATTTGGTCAAATTGACATTATTCTCTTCTTTGGTTATTCCCAGTGCCTGGGTTAGTTTGCCAGGTCCCAGCGTATCGCGTCCGTGGCGCCGCTCCATCATTACATCAATTCCTTTAATCGGCTGTATTGCCCGGACTAGCACTGCGGCAGGGAATCCCTCTTTTTCAGTAACCGCGTTCAGCATCCAATGATTGCCATACGTAAAATAAACATACGCGTGTCCAGGCGGACCAAACATTGGAGCTGTGCGAATTGTCCTGCCTGCTTTGGCATGGCTGGCAAGATCGTCAAAGCCAAAATAAGCCTCGGTTTCAATAATCAGGCCAATTAATTTTACGCCACTCAATATCCGTACAAGCCGTGTGCCGAGAAGTTCGCGGGCAACGGTCAGGGTGGGGCGGTTGTAGAATGAAATTGGGAGAGGCATTTTTGTGCCGTTGACAGGTTAAAAAGTTACCATCTGCGAACCTGGAGGCCCACAGTCGGGTCACTTAAATCTTGGGTCTCGTTGCAGAGTCAACCTTAATCCCTCTTCCAACTTGATCGAGGGTTGGAAGCGCAACTTTTCCTTTGCGAGATTTAAATCTGCTTTCATGCGTGAGACTCCGCCTGAGGTTTGTGAATTGTAAACCACGTTGGCGTTGCTGTTGGTCACATCCAGCACAACTCGGACTAAATCCTTGATGGATGTTTCTATCCCCGAACCCACATTGATCACCAGGCCGTTGATATTTGGCGCTGTTGAGGCGGCAACCATTGCGCTGACTGAGTCATCCACATAGATATAATCGCGGGTTTGATTTCCGTCACCGTGAGCCACCAATGTTCCGCCGCGCTGGGCCTGACGCAGGTAATGCGGCACGACAGGCGGGTGGGAGGGCGGCAGGTGTTGACCGGGCCCATACGCGTTGAAAATTCTCAGGCTGACAGTTTCGATTCCCCACAACCTGCCAATTGTGCGCACGTAATACTCTGCTGCAAGTTTTGAAACGGCATACGGTGAGCGCGGGTTTGGGGTGGCAGACTCTATCAGTGTTGAGTCACCCAAGTCGCCGTATACAGCCCCGGATGATGCCAGAACAACGCGTTTGACTCCCACGTCACGGATCGCTTCCATCAGCGCCACGGTCCCGCCTACATTGGCGCCGTTGTAGTCACGTGGATATAGGATGGATTCCTGCACAGATACACGCGCCGCAAGGTGATAGACCACATCGACATCTTGAAGTAAAGTCCATAGTTTGGGACGGTCGTTCACATCTCCGCGTGTAAAGTGGACATCGGGCGAAAGCGCTTGAGGGTCGCCTGTGGATAGGTCGTCAAGTCCGCGAACCTGATGGCCTTCGCGGGCAAGGTGGTTTGCAAGAGAAGAGCCGAGGAATCCCGCGGCTCCAGTGATCAAGAAGTTCATAGAAGAAAGATTATACCCGCAATATTGGTGTGTATTTTTGATTGACTCGTGCCGGGTAATGTGTTATTTTATATACAGTAGTAAACAGTAGGTTACGTTGGTTTGAAGAACAGCCACAGCTCACGGTTTGACCGTGAGCTGTTTTGTTTTGACCTCCGATGGAACAAACAGATTTACCATTTTTTTTTCAATTGCCAAAGGAGGCAAAAAATGTCTGATCGTATATCTGGTACAGTAAAGTGGTTCAATGGTGACAAAGGGTTCGGTTTCATCGAGCGCGAAGGTGGAGCGGACGTTTTCGTCCATTTCTCAGCCATTCAAGGCGATGGTTTTCGTAACCTGACGGAAGGACAGAAAGTTGAATTCGTTGTTGAAAAGGGTCCCAAGGGACCGCAGGCAACGAACGTCACCGTTCTGGGCTAGGGCCACAATAAAGAGCCTGACGCGAAAGCGTCAGGCTCTTTTGATTCATGCATGATTTTTGACAAACTCACTCCGAGAGACTCTTATTAAGGGGAGTAGTTGGTGCCTGCCAATTTTTCACGGCGTGCCAGCCTATGCATACATTCGCCCCAAATTTCCTGAGGATAAACGATGGCGTTCGTTCCTGGTAGTTGTTCGATGGATAAGCCTGTGTTCAGATCAATTCCGACCTGCTGGTAAGCCTTGTAGATCAGTTGACTACAGTAAAAGGAATCTTCGGTTTCGGCGTTGAGAAAATTTAGGTTGTAGGGTTTGCCGACCTGTGCAAGGCAATATTTTGCAACCGTTGTACGTACCTGAAATTCCTCCTCCTCCGAATATCCCTGACCGTCCAGTGGAGAGGCAACACCATAGAATGTGTCAAACAACAGCCCGCGCTGACGTGCCATGCGCTCGGTGTTCCATTTGGAATCGGGCATATCAAAGGTGATTACGCCGCGAGACCCGGCCTCAACACAGCGTCCCTTGGGACCAACGTACATGACCACGTGGTCCACATCGCCGGGTACGAGACGCCCCACAAGGCGCCAAAACTCACCCGGCAGAATATCGGGTTTACCGTTACTTGTGCAGATAATGTCACCCGTTTGGATTGCCAAACCTTCGACTTCAAATGTATGGATCATGTTCATTCCATTCATTATACGGGAAATTGGGGGATGTGTTGCATTTCTGCTTGTCCATGGAAGTGTTTTATATAAAGGAAGGTTATCTCAGTGGAAAACCACGGAAATTGGACAGGGCAGAAAATTATGATTTATGCTGGATGAATTCGCATCAGGAATTTTTCAGCCCATGTTGTGAAATATATTGCGTTACTTTCCTGATGATATAATTCCCCCAATGACTGCCCAGGCTATTCTCAACGACCGATATCAACTACTGGAAAAACTTGGATCCGGTGGCATGGCAGATGTTTTCCGCGCCCGCGATCTGATGCTGGATCGATATGTTGCGATAAAAGTCTTGCGGCAGGATTATTCGAGTAATGCCAATTTTCAAAACAACTTTCGCACGGAAGCGCGTGCTGCTGCCAACCTTTCACACCCAAATATTGTCACCGTACATGATTTTGGGTTCGCAGATAACCTGCTCTTCATTGTTATGGAGTATATCCCTGGCAAGGACCTGAAACAACTGATCCGTGAGCGTGGACGTTACAGCATGGAGGCAGGCATCCCGCTCATTATCCAAGCCTGTGCAGGACTTGGCTATGCTCATCGTGCCGGGCTTGTCCATTGCGATGTCAAACCGCACAACATGCTTGTTTCAACGGACGGACGCCTTAAAGTGACCGATTTTGGCATTGCGCGCGCGCTTTCCACCATGACGCCTGGCGAGCAAACGGATGTTGTTTGGGGTTCGCCGCTTTACTTTGCGCCCGAACAGGCGCGGGGAGAAGCCCTTTCACCAGCATCCGATGTATATTCCATCGGCGTCGTCATGTATGAGTTGTTGTGTGGCACCCCTCCGTTCACAGCCTCAACCCCTGACGAACTGGCGCGTTTACACATTTCCGCCCGCCCCATCCCGATCCGCGAATATATTCCGGAAATTCCCGCGACCTTGGAAGAAATTATCATGAAGGTACTTTCCAAGGAACCTTCTGCACGTTATCGTACTGCCGATCAACTTGGACGAGTGTTGTTGAAATTTGGAGCTCTACCTGATGCTGTACCTGCGCCTGTTGCCAAATCTTTACCCAAATCAGTTACAGAGAGACCCCAACCGCCGCGGGTTGAACCTGCTCTCAGACAGGTTGCCCAACCCGAATCGCCAGCACCCCAGCGTATCTCTGAATCTGAAATCCCAGTCGAGGAAACTGCATCCGCCTTCGAAGAGATTGATTGGGCTACAGTGGGACTTTCCTTGCTGGCATTGCTGGCTGTGGGCGGACTCATCCCATTTTGGATGATGGTTTATTTTGCCTACAACCCTCCCGTCCGGTAAATGAATAAATTTTTAATAACTCCTTCCTCATCGCCTTTGATTTTTTCAAAACAGGGAGATGGAGTTACCTCCTGCGATTCTGTCGCCGCAGGAGAGGTTTGCTTGCGGGTAAAGCGTCTGAAGGTTGTCAGGAGAAATGTATGAAGTTGGGCTATCGGGCAGACATAGACGGTTTGCGGGGAATTGCAGTATTGGCTGTTGTTTTCACCCATGTTGGATTTTCAATATTTTCCGGGGGATATATTGGTGTGGACATATTTTTTGTGATTTCCGGCTTTCTTATTACCACCATCATTGCGCGCGAAATTCAGGAAAATAAATTTACCCTGCCCAGGTTTTATGAGCGCAGGGTCCGTCGTATTCTTCCCGCGCTTGCCGTGATGGCGGTTTTTGCACTGCTGGCATCTGTCTTATTGTACGATTCGGGACGGTTCACGTCGTTTGCAAAAAGTTTGCTTGCCACCATGCTGTTTTACTCAAACATCAATTTCTGGGGCGAGGCAGGTTATTTTGACGCCCCCTCCTCGTTGAAGCCGTTGTTGCATACCTGGTCGCTAGCTGTGGAGGAACAGTTTTACATTGTCTTCCCAATTCTCATGTATGCCATTCATGCCTTTGCCCGAAAGTCCGCCAAACTTATTCTTGGCATTATTGCCATCATCTCCCTGGTGCTCGCGGTTTACGCGGTCAACAACAATGATGCCACATCGGCATTCTATTTGGCGCACATGCGCGCCTGGGAATTGCTTGTGGGTGGACTTTTGGCGTTGAAAATTTTTCCCGTAACGACCGATCCAAGAATCAATACCCCGCTTGGGCTGGTTGGCATGTTGATGATTGCGACCCCCATATTTCTATACACCGATCAAACCCCGTTTCCAGGGTTTAGCGCGGTTCTCCCGGTGCTGGGAACTGCATTCATCATTTATAGCAGCATGACCGAAAGATCCCTGGCTGGTAAAATTGTGGGCGTTGCCCCGCTGGTTTTCATTGGACAGATTTCTTATTCCTTGTATTTGTGGCACTGGCCCCTGATCTTATTTGTGGAATATTACATCATTCGCCCCTTAATTGGACTTTTGACAACTTGAAAAACTTGCCATCAAATTAAGGCAAGGTGGCACCTTTACAAAACTATAAACGAACGTGTTGCAAGCCTAA
>JFJP01031701.1_pt1 | contig 30245 bp, 27 predicted proteins | sample 431651 | NCBI WGS metagenome assembly JFJP01 (sample SAMN02602958, study PRJNA72255) | Microbial mat metagenome, whole genome shotgun sequencing project. | biome: fresh water; feature: sink hole; material: water; isolation source: purple microbial (photo- and chemosynthetic) mats found in... | reverse complement strand
CTGTCCTGATACCTTAAAAATTGCGCAAGCCTATGGCTTTAAAACCTTTAAAATAGAATCTCAAGTTAATTTAATTGAAGACTTGCAAACTATTTTAAATCATCAAGGGGCTTTGGTTTGTGAAATTATGCTAAATCCTGCCGAAAAAATGGAACCTAAACTTTCTTCTGAATTAAAACCAGATGGAAAAATGGTTTCTAAACCATTGGAAGATATGTTTCCCTTTTTACCAAGAGAAGAGTTTTTTTCACAAATGATTATTGAGCCAATTAATGAATAAAACAGTGTTAATTACTGGTGCTACTCGTGGTATAGGAAAAGCAATCAAACAGAACTTAGAAAAAGAACTTGACTATACATTACTAATACCCACTCGCACCGAGCTTGACCTTGCATCAATGGCAAGTATTGATGCTTATTTTTCTGAATATAATAAAATTGATATAGTAATTAATAATGCAGGTATCAATCTTATTCAATCTATTGATAGAATAGATATTGAGAGTCTTCAAATTATGCAGCAAATTAATTTATATGCACCTTTAAAAATAATTCAACACTGTGTTCCTTATATGAAAACTAAAAACTATGGCAGAATTGTTAATTTAAGTTCTATTTGGGGATTGCGGAGTAAAGAAGAAAGAACGTTATATTCAATGAGCAAATTTGGTATCAATGGAATAACAAAATCTTTAGCGCGGGAATTAGGACAATACAATATTTTAATTAACGCGATTTGTCCTGGTTATGTCAATACTGAAATGACGCAACAAAACATTAGTGTAGAGGAGCAGGAAAAAATTAGAACAACCATTCCATTAGCCCGTTTTGCAGAGCCTAATGAAATTGCCAATCTCGTAAAGTTTTTAATTTCAGCAGAAAATAGCTATATGACAGGACAAACAATTGTTATTGATGGTGGATTTTTAGCATGAAAACTTTAGAGATTCATTCTAATCTAAAAAATTATCAGGTGGAGTTTTGCGAAAATTTAGATTTTTTTGCAGATTTACAAGCCATCACCAATAAAATTGTGGTGGTAGATGAAAATATTTTAAAACTCTATGCTGATAAAATAAATCGCTATTTTAATCAAGATGAAATACTTATTTTTGAGGCGATTGAAGATAATAAAAATATGTCAGCCGTATTAAACATCGTTGATGAATTAGTTAAGCAAAAAGCAAAAAGAAATTTAACCTTAATTTCTATTGGTGGCGGAATTACTCAAGACATTACAGGGTTTGTTGCATCAACGTTGTACAGAGGCATTGAATGGATTTTTATTCCTACTACGTTTTTAGCACAAACAGATAGTTGTATTGGTAGTAAAACGTCTTTAAATTATCATAATTATAAAAACTTATTAGGAACATTTTATCCACCAACAAAAATTTATATTGCCCCTGTCTTTTTAAAAACCCTAACCAAAGTTGATTTTTACAGCGGAATTGGTGAAAGTATAAAGTTTCAGTTAATGAAAGAAGAGGCTAAAAAAGATTATTCTGCTATTATAAAATTGATTAATATGGCAGTAGAAAATCCAACTACAATTTTGTCGCTTATTTATGAAAATTTATTAATTAAAATAAGCTATCTGGAAAATGATGAGTTTGATTTAGGGCGCAGAAATTTTTTAAATTATGGACATTGCTTCGGTCATGCTTTAGAAACATCTTCTAATTATTATGTACCACATGGAATAGCCGTTACAATAGGCATTATGTTTGCAAATATTGTTTCTTGTCATCGAAATAAGCTTTCTAAAAGCTGTGTTGAAAATTTAAACAATGAATTATTACTCCCTAATATTCCATTGAAGATTAATAAAACACATTTAGATCGAACTGTCATTTTAACCAGTATGCAGAATGACAAAAAAAGAACAGGGCATGATTTAACAATGATTATTCCTGATGAAAATATGCAGATGATGAAAGTTTCTGATTTAAAAAAGGAAGAGTTCGATAGAGCCTTTGAAAAATTATCTGCTTTAGTTTTAACCTAAGTAAGGAGAAAATAATGAATCTGCGCGAAAGAAAAATGCTTGATATTCTTAAAAAAGGTAAAGAAAAATATGGTTATTTAGGTGTAAAGGCTGAGTTTGAAGCCGAAGGAACACGAATGGAGGAGTTGTTTCGTTTATTAGAAATTGCACGCAAAGCTGATGTAAATGTTGGAATTAAAATTGGCGGTTGTGAGGCAATGAAAGATTTAATGGATTGTAAACAATTAGGTGCTGAATATATTATTGCACCTATGATTGAATCACCTTATGCCTTATCTAAATTTGTTGATTCAAAAAATAAAGTTTATATTGCAGAAGAGCAAGAAAATACGCAATTTTTATTTAATTTAGAAACTATAGAAGCGTTTAATCGAGTTAATGAATTAGTCAATATGGCAGCGCAACCAACAGGCGTTGAAGGTATTGTATTTGGGCGGGTTGATTTCTCATTGTCGCATGGCTGGAGCCGAGATGACATTAATACTGAAAAAGTGACCGATTGTGTATTAACAGTTGCAGAATTAATTAAAAATAAAGGGCTTGATTTGGTTGTCGGTGGGGGTGTTTCGATGGATTCTATTCCTGCGTTGCAGCGAATAAAGCAAGTTTTTTTAACCCGTTTTGAAACGCGCAAAATTATTTTTTCCAGTGAAGCCTTACTATCTAAAGACATTGCGGATGGTTTATTGGAAGCTGTGCATTTTGAATTATTATGGTTACAAAATAAACGCGAATATTATGCGCATATTGAATGTGAGGATAATAAACGTATTGAAATGCTTAATTCCCGCTGGAAAATTTTAAATAACGCTTAAATATTAAAATAAATACGGTAGGGGGAGTATTGATTCACATTACATTAAAACAAGATTTAGACTTTATTCTGAACAATACAATCCGTTCATTATTGCAATTAAAACACAGCTCTCTTTTTATTACAGGCGCGACAGGCTTTTTTGGAAAATGGTTATTACAAACGTTGCAATGGGCTAATCAACAAGCAGATTGTGATATAAAAATAACTGCCCTTTCCAGAAACCCCGCCGCATTTATAAAAGCGTATCCTGATTTAGCAAAAGATATAGCGTTTATTCAAGGCGATATAAGTAATTTTGCCTTTCCAAAACAGCATTTCGATTACATTATTCATGCGGCGACTGAGGCTTCTGCAAAGCTTAATAATGAAAATCCTGCTTTAATGCTAAATACGATTGTTGCTGGCACACAGCGAATTTTGGCGTTTTCTAAAGTGTGCGGTGCAAAACGGATTTTACATACCAGCTCGGGTGCGGTTTATGGTGTGCAACCTACAAAAATTGATAATGTGAGTGAAGATTATTGTGGTGCGCCTGATATAGGCAATATTAAAAGTGCTTATGGCGAAGGCAAACGCATTGCAGAATTATTAAGCGTAATTCACGCACAAGAAACAGGAATTGAATTGATTAATGCCCGTTGTTTTGCGTTTGTGGGATTATATTTACCGCTCACAACCCATTTTGCCATCGGAAATTTTATTCATAATGGCTTAACGAATCAGCCTATTTTGATTAACGGCGATGGCACAGCGCGTAGAAGCTATTTATACGCGGCAGATTTAATGGTGTGGCTATTAACGCTTTTAACGGAAGGCAAAAATAAACACGCTTATAATGTAGGTTCAGATATAAGTTATTCAATCGCTGAAATTGCCACAGCAGTGCAGACGTTTTTTCCACATTTACCAGTTAAAATTTTACAACAACCGGTTATTAATCAATTGCCTGAACGTTATATTCCTTCAATAGAAAAAGCAAAAAATGAACTAGGATTAAAAGTCACTGTTGATTTAAATCAAGCCATTGAAAAAACGATTGTCCAAAATAGGAATTTTATGCCATGAATAAGCATTTAGCCGTATTAGAAAAAGAGCGAATTGCTACCTATTGTGTTTGTTGTGGGAGTACGGATTTGCAAAAATCCCCCGCTATTTTAATGCCTTTTATTGCCCATCGGGTTTTTGATTGGCAGCCTATTGAAATCACCGATGATTGGGGCTTAAAAACAATTAAAAATGGCATGGCTTATGCCCTTTGTAACGCATTGCAATGTAACAATTGCCAATTGCTTTTTTTGGATATTCGTTTTACAGAACGTGAAATGAATAAATTATACACTGGTTATCGTGAAGCAGACTATGTCACCTTGCGTGAAAACTATGAGCCAGGTTATCAAAAAAGAAATGATTTATTAAATGCGGGTATTGATTATCTTGCCGATATTGAACGTTTTTTAACACCTTATTTAACCTTGCCGTTGGCAATGCTTGATTGGGGGGGAGATACAGGAAAAAATACCCCTTTTAAAAATCAAGCCACTGTTTTTCATATTTATGATATTAGTGATAAACCTGTTATTGCAGAAGCCAAAAGCATTGATAAATTAATCGCTCGAAATACGCACTATGATTTAATTATATGCAGCAATGTATTAGAGCATATTCCTTATCCTGCCGAGGTAATTTTGGATATTAAGCAATCCATGTCGCAGGATACGGTGTTATATATTGAAGTGCCGTGTGAAGAAATCATTAAAACAGCGAGTACAACATCGGTATTATGTCAAAAAAAGAAACATTGGCATGAGCATATTAATTTTTATACCGAGCAATCCTTAATTGAGCTTTTATCAAAGACTGGCTTTTCTATACTTGAATTGCGGCTATTGGAAAAAAATAGCACCGATGCGGTTTATATGCTTGCCTGTCAACTCACCGTAGCTTAGTGCATCATCCCTGCTGACAAGCCTTGGATATGGGATTGCGCTTCCTCACTACCTTGATTGGCGGCGCGTTTATACCAATCATAAGCCTCTTGATAATTCGGTTCGACACCGTAGCCATTCTCATACATCGTCCCTAGACCAAATTGCGCTTTCACATCACCTTGTTCAGCGGCTTTGCGTTGCCATTTTAATGAAGCCTGATAATTCTGCTCCACGCCTGAGCCATACAAATACATCACCCCCAACTGGTATTGTGCCTGAGGATGATTTTGTTCAGCGGCTTTGCGATACCATTTTGCCGCCTCGGCATAATCTTGACTGACCCCATCACCATTTTCATATAACTTTGCCAATTGATATTGCGCATCCACATTGCCATCGGCGGCGGCTTGGCGATACCATTTTGCCGCCTGCTGGCTATTGCGCACCATATTATCGCTAGTATTCAACAAAGTCGCTAATTGATATTGGGCATAAACACTGCCACGTTCTGCGGCTTTGCGATACCAAAGACTGGCTTCTTTATCATCCCTATTAATCCCCGCCCCCGCATGATAACAACCTGCCAACAACAATTGTGCCGCAGGATAACTTTGGTCTGCCATTCGTTGTAAAAAGGCCAAATTTTTCGGGCAGTTTTGTTGATAAAAATCCGCTAATTGGCTGGGGGACTTCAAAACCGCTTGATGAGCAACTTCTTGAGTGGTTAATTCTGTTTCATCCGTAATGCGTAAAATTTCAGTAAATTCATTAATTTTATTTTGCGCCGTTGCTTTATCCGCACAAATCACGCAGGTTTCCACATACACTTTAAGCTGCACTAATGTTGTTGCATTGCTGAACAAAGCACTTTCTTGAGCTTGTTGTTTTTCACGCGCCAAAGCCGCTTGCTGTTCCAGTTGCAATTGTTTGACTTGCTCTTGGGCGCGAATTTTGGATTCACACGAGATACAATTTTTTAAATAGGCTTGGTAGTCTTCTAAGGTTTTAGCTTGTGAAAACAAGGTATTATCCTCTTTGTGTCGTTCAACCTCATCATTATCAAAACTTTGATAGGCTAAAATTCCCACATAACCCAGTCCTGCCAAAATGATTAAGGCTAAGACTAATCCAATCACGTTATAAAAAAAAGATTTTAGCAAACTAGGGCGGGGGAGAGGCTGGTCAAGAGCGGGTTTATCAGGAACGAGCGTAGCAGCAGGTTCTGCAAAATAAGCGGGTTGCACGGGCAAAATCATTTCTGTGGCAGAATCATCAAGAGAAGGCGTAGTGAGTAGTCGCAGCAGTTGCCCAGCGTCTTGGGGACGGGCGGTTAATTCCAGTTGTAAACATTGTTCAACCACTTTTTGCAACACCGCCGCAGTCGGGGTCGGTTGTTTTAAACGTGTTAAAGACGCGCCTTGTTGCAGAGCTTGTGCGGACGGTGGCGCAATACCGTGTAAGCAGAAGTAAATCAATCCGCCTAGTGCGTAAAAATCAGTCCGCTGGTCGCAAAAGCTATGGGTTAATTGTTCGGGTGCCACAAAGGCATCAACTCCGAAAGCGACAGGTTTTAGCCCGTTTTCACTTATTTCAGCTCGCCCTAAGCCAAAATCCAGCAAAATCGGTTGGTCAGCTGCCAGTAAAAAAACACTATTTGGACTGATGTTGCGGTGATAAATTCCTTTAGTGTGCAGTTTTTGCAAGGTTTTTAATAATGGCACCAGCCATAAATAAATCGTATCGGGTGTTAAGGTATGTAACTCTGCTAAAAGGTGCGTCAAACTATGCCCTGTTAAGCGTTCCATCACTAAATATGCCGTATTATGTTGTTTAATCAACTGGTTATAGCGAACTATCCCTGTTTCAACGGAGGGATACTCATAACAACTACGCAGCAATTGGGCTTCTGTGACAAAACACTGTTGCCATGACAGCAGTTGTTCGGGATAACGTTTGGGATTAACTGTTTGTGCATTTAACCCACGTTGCGCTAACTCATGCGGATAAAACTCTTTAATCACACAGGGAAGCCTATCTTTGCAGCGCAATCCCGCATACACAATAGCAACATGGCTTTCCCCTAACACTCGCCCAACTAAATAATCCGATTCTAATAGAGTAAATAAAGGTAAATGGTGTAAAGCCGCATGGCGAGTTAAATAGGTTTCGCGGTCAAAATGGCACACACCACAAACAGGTGTATGACTTAGGGCAAAACAATTGGGGCAGTGCGTTTGTAAATCGTAATCCATGAGTTATCTTAAATTGCACAAAAATAAGCCTTTATTGTAATCGCTTATGCGTTACAACCAAAATAGCACAGCTTTTTTTAAGCAGAAAATAACAAAGAAAAGGGCAGGAATTAGAAAAGGGCTGAACGGTAAAGCACCGTTCAGCGTAGAATTTTTACTTAAAGGTGTTACAGATTTTTCTGATTATCTAAGCGGTCTTTTTTCATGTCCGCACGTATTTTGGCTTGCGCATCATTTTTAGTGACACGACATTTTTCAAAATCCTCTTTGGTTTTTACAGCCAAAACACATTCTCTAAATTTAGTCAGAATGTTAATTTCCGTCTCTACATGGTGTGCGATTTTCTCTTTCACTTTCTCCAATCGGTCACTTTTTTCATCCGCCATTGCAAACATTGACATCAGTAACAAGGTTGAAAATAAAACAAGTCTGCTTTTTTTCATAAAAATCTCATATAACCTAAGGAAGTTAAAATCTATTTTTTGCCTTTCATTTCATCATTCAGTTGTTTTTCCTGATTGGCAATAGCTTTTTTCTGATTTTCTAAATACGCTTTTTCAAGCTCCATTTTCATCTTTTTATACGCTTCGTTTTTAGCACTGTCACAATTTTTAAAATCCGCTTCGTTTTTAATGCCTTGAATACAGGTTCTAAATTGTCCAATAATTGCCGACTCTCTGTCCCTGATTTTGTTCATTTCAGCGACTTCTTTATCTAAACTTTGTAAGATTTGTTGCTTAATGGCCGCAATATCGACAGTTTGCTCTGCGGCTGCAAGGCTAGAAAATCCAAGTAATACAGCGAATGCAGAAATGATAATTTTGTTCATAATGACCTTTGAGAGTTAATTTAAAATAAAGTTAAGTGGCACGATACTAGCTGCCAAGTGCTGTAAATTACAGCAGTTAAGTTGAATATAACATGAATTTAAGTCTTAATCATTGCGGTAAACAGAGCAAAATTCAAGCGCGGTAGCATTATTTTATTATCGACGTGGATTAGGTGGATTCATAGGCGTTAGCGCAGCAGGTACAGAATTAATATCTTGAATGGGTGTTGTAGGAACAGACTTTGAATAATATGACGTATCGTAATTAGGGTAAAACAAACGTTGCTGTTGCTCTAACTTTTGCTTTTCCAACTCTGTTCGCTGTTTTTGTAACTCTAATTGCTGTTTTTGTAACTCTAATTGTTGTTTTTGCAGACTTTGCTGTTTAGCCTGTTCTACAGCTTGTGCTGCTGCTTGTTCTGCCGCTTGTTTGGCTTGTTCTTGCATTTGTTTTTCTTCTGCAAGCTTTATCTTTTGTTGGGCAACTTTTGCCTCATATTCTTTTGCTAAATTATGTTGTACGGCAAATTTTTTTGCTTGGGTAAGTTGTTCGGCTTCAATCAGGCGTTGTAAATTAAGCAGCTGCTCAGTGTAAATATTTTGCTGAATTTCAGCTGCCGTTTCTTTATGAATCACGGTACTTTTTAAGCCATCACAGGGTTTATCCGCAAACGTAACTTTGCCATCTTTTTTTGTACATTTGTAAATAGATGCAGAATGGGCTTGAGGTATCAATAATATAGCAAGGACTACGCCGCAAATAAAATGACTCATCATAACCTCCTAAATTTGTTGAGAAACGGTCTGGCACTTTATAAAACCGACAGTGTCATGGTAAAGATAAAGGCAAAAATAACCCATAGGGTAAAAATCGTGCGGCGCGGGGTATTTTTGTAGGCTATTTTTAAGGCATGCAAAGAATCTTCTGCCTGTAAAATCGCTTTAATCTGTCCTTTAAAAGAATTTTTCTCTTTTTGCGCCGCTTCGGTGGCTAAGAACTCATCTAATTGCGAATAAAAACAACCGCAAGCTAAACAGCGGTATTCATCGCCTTGACGTTGTTGTCCGCATTCGGGGCATTTATTCATGTTCATTCTAAAAAAATCCTCACTAAAGATAAGTGGTTAGGTTTAATTTTACCGTGACTATTAACTAAATGATAGCTTCTTAATTGTGAGGGTGTGTTAGTTCAAAAGACAAAACGCTTAGGTTTTGATTTCACCCTTGATAATTTGATAGCATATTGTTCTTGAACTTGCGGAATGTTTTTGAATTGGTTAAATGGCATAAATTAATTTGATATTAATGGATTGTAAAAAAATAAAGGGGATTTTAAAGGACGGCTAATTCTGCGATTTAGACAAACTTAATCGGTGTAAGTAGTGGAATAAAACAAACGCGCCCTGTCATCATCCTGTTCATCTTTGTGCCTGATTGCCTGATTCAGACAGCCCACCCTCACAATCATTGTGCGAGGATGGGTATTTTTAAGCTTCAAGTTTTATTTTGCCATTCGCATATTGATGAATCAGCGAACTAATCAACGTTTGATAAGGCATTCCCTGACTCAGCGATTTGGCTTTAATACGTTCAATATCGGTTTCTAACAAACGAATACTAATCGCTTTTTTCTTATTCATTTGTGTACGGGCAATTTGTGTATAACGATTTTTTTCATTTTCGATATTTTCAACACTCACAGCTTGCTCGCCTTCAACATAATCAATAATGGCTTTTTCGGCGGCAGAAAGTTTAGCGGTCATAATTATTTATCTCCTTTGAAATATTTCTTGTGATATTTACGGCTGGGAATGATATTTTTTAGAAAAATGGTTTTGTCATCTTCCACAAACGGCACATAGTAAACGTAGTCGCGGATTTGGACGATGAAGAGTTTTTGGTTGGGATATTTTTCAGGGTTGTGATGCGGTAAAACATCTAGCAGTCTTTTTTCACTGATGGCAATAAAAACATCTTCAAAACATACGCCGCGACTGGTTTGCAGTTGCTTATTTTTGCTTTCGTCCCATTCATAGTGCATTTTTGAACCTCTGTTTTGTATATGCAGAGTATATCAGATTGTTTCTAAATCAGAATAGAATAAACAGGACAAAACAAACGCGCCGTGTCATCATCCTGTTCATCTTTGTGCTAAGAAAATCCTGATTCAGACAACCCACCCTCACAATCATTGTGCGAGGGAGTGTTTTTTCGCTGGATGAAAGTATTATCTGATTATAATACAGAAAATATGCAGACAATATCAAAATAGGCTATATTAACTACTAAATAAACTAACTAACTGCGAGTTTTCTGCATGTTAATTGAATTTTCTATCAGTAATTTTCGTTCTTTCCGTGAAAAACAAACCTTTTCAATGGTCGCCGCGCCGCGTTTGAAAAAAGGTGATAATGTTTTTAAACCGGATGTCGAAGGCGAAAAACTGCCGGATTTGTTAAAAGTGGCAGCGATTTACGGGCCAAATGCATCGGGCAAAAGTAATTTAATTAAAGCCTTTGATATTGTGACAGAAATTGCGAATCGTCAACCGAGTGCAACCTTTACACCGTTTGCGGTCGCACCGTTTCGTTTTGATGCAGAACTTGCCAATCAACCGACGCGCATTGAATTACATTTTATTTATGCGAAACAGCGTTACCAATTTGATTTGGCTTTAACCCAAGAGCGGATTATTGAAGAGCGTTTAATCGCATTTCCAAAAGGTAAAGAAACGTTATTGTATGAACGTCAACACACTGAATCGGGCGATAACTATTCGTTTGGTAATAAATTAGAAGGCGGAAACGATTTACATGAGTTTTGGAAAAAGGTAACAGGTTCGCAAGTTTTGTTTATTTCTCAAGCAGTCGCAAATAGCAGTGAAGAGTTGAATCAATTGCGTATTCCTTTGCAATGGTTACAAAAAGGATTTTTAAGCCCACCAGTAGGATTAAATGGCAATGATTTTAAAGATAAAAGATTTATACAGGCTTATCAAATAAATTTTGACAAAGTACCAATTATTGTTGATTTAATGACCTCTTTTTTACAAGAAATTGATGTTCCAATTAGTAATATTCGTGTTGAAAACGAAAAGCTTATTTTAAATCACCAAACGGAATTAGGTCATGCTGAGTTTGATATAGAGGATGAATCAGAAGGCACTAAAAATTTAATAATTTTCTGGGTATCTTGGATACAACATCAAGTCTCATTTTTAACTAAGGAATACAGCATATTAATAGTTGATGAATTAGACGGTAGCCTTCATCCAGAGATTGTTGTTTCCTTAGTGAAAAAACATATTGCTGATGAAAATCCTAAACAACTTATTTTCACCACCCACGACACGCATTTAATGGATGCCAAAATCTTACGCCGCGACCAATTTTGGCTCACAGAACGTGATGCCAACGGCGCAACCCAATTGCGTTCTATCCATGATTTTGAAGGGCGCGAAAGTGAAGATTTAGAAAAACGGTACTATGAAGGACGTTATCGTGGCTTGCCAATTCTGCGCAGAGGTTAATCATGGCACAGTTTGATAGGTCAAAACCCAAGTTTAAACAACAGCCTACCGTTTTGGTGATTTGTGAAGATACCAAATCCGGCAAACGCTATTTAGAAGATGCCAGCCTGCATTTTCGTGTCAAAGTGCAAGTTGAAATTATGCATTGCGGCAAGACCGACCCGAAAGGCATTGTGGCAGAAGCCATTAACCGACAAGGAAAATTTGACCGTGTTTTTTGTGCGATAGACAGAGATACTCACAAAAACTTTGATGAAGCACAGGCTTTGGTCAAAACCTCTAAAAAAGTCGAACTGATTGTTTCTTATCCATGCTTTGAGTTTTGGTTATTACTGCATTTTGGCTATTGCCGTAAGCCTTACGCTGCGGCTGGAAAATACTCGCCCGCTGATTTGCTTATCAAAGAGTTGCAAACTCATGAATGTTTGCAAGATTACGATAAAGGCAAGGATAGGAATATTTTTGAGTTAATGCTCAAGAATGGCTTTGCAGAGGCTAGACGAGTCGCGCCGAAAGTGCTGGCAGAAGCCATCGCAAGTGGCGATATGAATCCCAGCACTCGACTTCATGAATTGCTTGATTTTTTTGAAGAGTTATCCCAACCCCAGCCAATAAAATCAGCCAAATAGCAGATTAAACATACCCACTCTCCCACACCTGCAACACCCAATAATAAAGCAAAACGCTAATCATCATCCAAATCCTCATTTGGCAAGTTTTCAATTTCCGCAGAAGTTAAACTCGTTGCCGCGATAATGGCATCAATCGTTAAATTCAGCGCCAGCAAATTTTTAGCAATCAATTTTCGCTCTTTCTTTTTCAGCGTTTCCTCAGCCTCACGGCGGTCATATTCCTCAAACATTTCATACCGTTCAGTTGGACTAATCCCGTCTTTTTCAATCGAAGAAAATATTTTTTGAATCATCGCATCGTGATAATCGCTTTCCTCGACTTTTTCATCTAGCGTATCTTTAATCGCGGCTAACCATTCCCGATAAGCATTCGGCGTATTTTCATTCACATAGTTAGGACATAAATAAATGACCTTATGTGGAATTTCATTAATGCCATTGCCTTGCAAATCTTTCGGGTCAAAATCAATCGTCAGCACATCTTTATGATGCCGGTCATTTGAGGTTAATACCACAATCGTAAATACTTTTAATTTAGGGCGATAACTTTTCTCGCCTCGGGGAATCTGCTCTAACAATGCCGCACAATGATAATGCAAAAATCGGTCATAATGGCTTTCACTTTGAACGTGTTGAATATCCACAATAATGCGATTTTTTTCATCTTGCGCAAATAAATCAAAACGCGAATCAACATAACCAATCGTTGGTTTAAATGATTTTTCGGTTTCAACTTTCTCGCACTCAAATTCAATTCCTAACACCGCTTTTACAAACGCAGCAAATATATCGGGTTGTGAAAACGCTTTTTTAAAAATGACCCCATAGTGTAACGAAGCGACTTGTTTCATGTTTTTTCTCCTTTTCAATTCTCTCTATCATATTAAACAACCCCGCCCTCTATGACAGGCAACACCCAATAATGAATCCCCGCATTCGCAAAATCCGCCTTTAACTTTGTTTATTCAGTAGTGCTTTAAGTCGTTCAATTTCAAGTAAAGCCACTTTTTCTCTTTGTTCAGCTTCCTGCAATTGTTGCAAAGCTACCGCCTTTTCTTTCAAAGCCGTCTCCTTCTCTTTTAGCTCTTTTTGAATCATAAATTGCTCACGCAAATATTCCTTCCGTGCTTGATATTGAAAATACGCCCGTTCTTTTTCTGAAAAAACACTTAAGGTTGTCATAGCTTGCCTCATTTCGTTTGTTGTCATCCATTCGGGTAAAACAGCATCATCCTGTTCATCTTGTAATCCTGAAAATCCTGTTCAAAAAACAGCCCACCCTCAACTTTCATTGTGCGAGGGCGGGTGTTTTTCAGAGTGGCAAGTTTCCCATCTTATTGCGTCTAAAGGCAATCTGTTTATAGGTTTTAAATCTACATATAATTGAGGATAACGTGCTGATAACAATCCTTTTAAGTAATTCATCTGTCTAAGCAATCGCTCAGAATGACAAGCTGGGTCGTAATAATCAGTACCTTTGCTTAATGCTACAAGAAATAGGATTTCATCCTGGGTTAACTCATTTGGCTTTTTTTTAAAATAAGTTTTAGCTGCCGCTCGAATCCCGAATAGTTGTTTTCCATAATAATTTGAATCTAAAACCGTATTTAAAGCCTCTTCTACTGTCCAATGTTGGCTAACCCACAATCCGACCGCTATAGAATTAAGATGCCCATGTCTAGTTTTTTCTGCATTACGTCTTAATAAATACTTAGCACTTTGGAATGCAAGCCTAGAACTTTGCGGTGAGTGTTTGTTATCGACAAGAAAGGTTATGATAAAAGTTTCAGGATACATTTTTTGCATTTTAATATCACCACTACCTCCTAACTCGACCCATTGTGCATAAATTAAATCTTTAGAATAAAGTAGACTAGAAGGAGTAGTATTTTCTGGAAGTGCTTTTAATCCATACAAATATAAAGCCTCTATGACTAAAAATAGAGAAATTAAAATTGCTATAGCAAATTTGACTATAGCATTAAACATACCCACTCTCCATCACCGGCAACACCCAATAATGAATCCCCGAATTGGCAAAATCTTCCTTTAACTTCGCCAGCAACAACGGCAAATCGCTCTCAGGAATTGTCACCTGAAAACGAATTTTTTTTTGCCGTCCTGTGACCTGCTCTGCCAACGACAACCCTTCATTACGGTGGTCATGGGAAAACAACGGAAAACTACTAAATCCATGCTCGGATTCAAAGGTCAACAAACAATCCACTATCGGCTCTTCCAGCTCGGTTGGCACATTCATGGTCACTAAATATTCGGCTGTTTTCATGGGGTTTCTCTCCGTGGTTGTCCAAACAATTGATATAAAATAGGCAATAAAATCAAGGTTAAAAAGGTGGACGACACCAAGCCACCAATCACCACAATCGCCAGCGGGCGTTGAATTTCAGAACCAGGCCCTGTCGCAATTAACATCGGCACTAAACCAAACGCCGCGATGCTCGCCGTCATTAGCACTGGACGCAATCGTCGGGTTGAACCGAGCATCACAATTTCAGCCAGTTCCATGCCCATTGCATAAAGTTGATTAAAATAACTCACCATCACCACTCCATTTAATACAGCAATCCCCAGCAAGGCAATAAATCCTACCGAAGCAGGAACGGACAAATATTCCCCAGAAAGCCACAACGCAAACACCCCGCCTATCATCGCTAATGGCACATTCGACAGCACTAAAATCGCTTGTCGCACCGAGCCAAAGGTTGAAAACAGCAACAGAAAAATCAGTCCTAATGAAATCGGTACCACCAACGATAATCGCGCCGCCGCTCGTTGTTGATTTTCAAACTGACCCCCAAATTGCAGGGTATAACCTGTTGGTAATTTCACTTGCGCAGCAACTTTTTGTTTTGCCTCATCGACAAAGCCAACTAAATCCCGTCCATCGACATTGCTGCGAATCACCACAAAACGCTGTCCGCGTTCACGCCCGATAGAGACCACGCCTTCCACATTGTCTATTTTGGCAATCTCGGTGATAGGAATCATTCCACCACTGGGCAAAGGAATTTGTAAATCGGCAAAGTTGGCGGTATTGCTTTCACCGCGCACTAATAACGGCGTGCGTTTAATCCCTTCCTGCACAATGCCAACCCGCGTTCCTTCCACTTGACTGCGTAATTGTTGTTCTATTTGGTCGCCATCCAAACCCCAACGTCCTGCGGCACTGCGATTAATGCTGACTTGCAAAAACTGCATTCCATCATTTTGTGCAGCAAACACATCACTTGACCCCTTAATCCCTTTCAAGATAGCGGCAATGGCTTGAGCTTTTTGATTTAATACGTCCAAATCACTGCCAAATAATTTCACCGCCACATCACCGCGCGTCCCCGTGAGCATTTCCGAGACCCGCATTTCAATCGGCTGGGTAAAACCAAACGCAATCCCTGGCGTATGACTCATCACATGACGAATTTTTTCTATCAAGGCTTCTTTGGTTTTGACCTGCCATTGCTCACGCGGTTTAAGCACCAAAAACGTGTCGGTATCATTCAAGCCCATCGGGTCTAATCCCAATTCATCCGCCCCCATCCGTGAAATAACGTGCGCAATTTCAGAGACATTTTTCAACAAATTTTTCTGCACTTGCCCATCTAATTCAAGCGACTGTTGCAAGGTAATCGAAGGCAGTTTTTGCAACTGCACAATAATATCGCCCTCATCCATCGTGGGCATAAAGGTGCTGCCAATTTGGGTAAAGACAAACACGGTTGCTGCAAATAACGCCCCCGTGACTAAAAAAACCTTTTTACTATTGAGTAGACACCATTGCAGCAGGGGGCGATACGCTTGTTGCAATTTGCGCGGCAGCCACGGTTCATCATGGGATACTTCTTTCAATAAATAGGAAGCAAGCACAGGAATCACCGACAGTGACAAGATTAATGAGCCGCTTAACGCAAACACAATCGTCATCGCGACGGGGGTAAATAATTTGCCTTCCAAGCCTTGCAAGGTCATCAAGGGTAAAAACACAATGATGATAATCAAAATGCCCGAAGTGACAGGAATCGCCACCTCGCGAGTCGCGCGATAAATCAGATGCAGACGTGGCAAGCGTTGAGCCTTTTCTTTGTCCGCCAGTTGCGTGATGATGTTTTCCACCACGACCACCGCGCCATCGACTAACATCCCAATCGCAATTGCCAGCCCGCCTAAGCTCATTAAATTGGCTGACATTTCAAAATAATTCATCAGAATAAAAGTGATTAACGCCGCTAAAGGTAAGGCTAATGCCACTGTCAGGGCGGCGCGTAAATTCCCTAAAAAAGCAATCAGCAGCACCACCACTAAGGCAATCGCTTCCATCAGCGCGTGTTTTACCGTATCCACCGCTTTGTTGACCAACACCCCGCGATTGTAAAAAATTTCTGCGGTCACGCCTTTTGGAAAACCTGCACTGATTTCGTTGAGCTTTTCTTCAATATCAAGCACCGTTTGCCGCGCATTTGCACCGCGCAAACTCAGCACCAAGCCTGTGACGGCTTCACCTTTGCCATCTTTACTGACCGCGCCATAGCGCGTTAAACCGTCTAATTTCACTGTGGCAATATCATCAATCGTCACAGGTGTGCCACTGCGATTGTCCACTACGGTGGCGCGAACATCGGCTAAGGTTTTAATCCGTCCATCAATCCGCACAATCAACGCTTCCTCACCTTCAGTCAACCGCCCTGCCCCGTCATTGCGATTGTTTAATTCCAACGCGGAAGTCAGTTGTGCCAAACTAATATTGCGGGCGGCCATTTTGCTGTTATCAGGAATCACCACAAAACTTTTCACTAAGCCACCGAGTGAATTGACATCTGCCACTCCGGGTACGGTACGCAACGCAGGGCGAATCACCCAATCGAGTAAATCGCGTTTTTCCATCAGGGTTAAGTTTTCGCTTTCGATTGAAAACATAAACATTTCCCCCAACGGTGTGGTCATCGGTGCAAGACCACCTTCTACCCCCGCAGGCAAAGAACCCCACACGCTGGTAAGCCGTTCTGCCACTTGTTGCCGCGCCCAAAAAATATCCGTGCCTTCTTCAAAATCCACCGTAATATCGGTTAAAGCGTATTTGGCACTGGAGCGCAACATGGTTTGATGCGGAATGCCTAACAGTTCCACTTCAATCGGCGCGGTGACACGCGATTCGACTTCTTCCGGAGTCATTCCCGCTAATTTAACAATAATTTTTACTTGCGTCGGCGATACCTCAGGAAACGCATCAATTGGGATTTTTTGAAACGCATAACTGCCACCGCCTATCAACAACATAATAAACAGCAGGGTTAAAATTCGTTGGGTTAAAGCAAAACGTATCAAACTTGCCATCATTCAGCCTCGCCCAAGCCTAACCACAACGCTTTTAATGCCACAGCCCCTTTGCTGGCAACCTGCTCCGTGCCTTTTAACGCGCCAGTGAAAAGTAAATCTGTCCCTTGTTTAGCAATGACAGCAATAGGCACAACATTAAATCCTGTCTGACTTCGCACAAACAGATAGGATTTTCCGCCATTTTGCGCCACCGCTGTACTGGGAACGGTAAATGCGGTTTGCGTATTGGCTCTGACCAATTGAATCGTTACGGTTTGTCCTACCCGCACCGCAGGATTAGTTTGATTAATCACCGCCCGCACCAGCACCGATTGATTGGTTGGATTGACACTTTTACCTAACAAAGCAATTTTCGCTGTAATCGGCGTGTTAAGAATTGCAACTTCGTCACCAACTTGAATTTGAGCCGTTTTCTCATGCGCAATGGCAATTTCTAACCACAAAGTGCTTAATTTAGCAATTCGATACAGGGGACTTAAACTGTTTAAACGTTCCCCAGCACTAGTCATTTTTTCCAACACTACCCCAGTAATAGGGGAATACAAATTAATTTGACTATTAAAATTCCCCGTTTTGGTTAAATTTTGGATTTGCGCAGTCGATAACCCTGAAATTTGCAGCATTTGCCGAAAACTTTTACTGTCCGATTCCAAACTCGCATATTGACTGCTGGTTTCTTGCCAACGCTTTTGCGCAATCACCCCTTCAGCAAACAGATTTTTATCCCGCCGATAATTGGTCGCGGCTAACTGGCGTTGATTTTCACTGTGTAGATATTGTTGCTGGAGGGTTAATATGTCAGGGCTATTTAATTGTGCCACTAATTGTCCTGCATTAACGGTATCGCCCACCGAAAATCCCAGTTGTGTGACTAAACCCGCTTGCGGCGCACTGATAATGTGTTCTTGAGCAGGCGGTACAACCACTTTCGCAGGCGCGGTGAGTAAAGGAATAGTCGTACTGGCTCTTAAACTGGCAATCTGCACACCCAACTGGGTTATTTGTTCAGCCGTTAAGTGAATGGTCTCTGCGGCAGAAAGATTTACACTCAGTGATAATAATAAACTGCTGGCGAAAAGGTTGAAAAAATGCCCTTTCTGTTCTTTTTTTAAAGAAGAAAGCCAAAAATCCCCCTCACTCCCCCTTTTTAAAGGAGGAAGCCAAAAATTCCCTTCACCGCCCCTTTTTAAATAGGAAATTCCAAAGTTTTCCTCACCGCTCTTTTTTAAAGAGAAAATACCAAAACTCCCCTCACCGCTCTTCTTTAAAGAGAAAATACCAAAACTCCCCTCACCACTCTTTTTCAAAGAGGGAAGCCGCAAATCCCCCTCACTCCCCCTTTTTAAAGGGGGAAGCCGTAGGCTGGGGGATTTAAAAAAATGTTTAAAATTCATGGTAATACTCCAACCGCTTGATTATATAAGGCTTTATCTCGTTCTATCATTAACGCACGTTCTTTGGCATTTAACACCGTCTGTTGGGTACGCGCCTGGACTTTTAATAAATCCAACAAATTAATTTCCCCCGCCGCATAACTTAATTGAGTCATTTTAAAATGTTGTTGCGCGGCTTGTTTTAACGCTTGTGCGGTTTTCATTTCCGCTTGATTAACCGCTAAATTATGCTCGGCTTCGTGATGGGCTTGCTCTAAATCGCGATATAATTGCGCCCGCTCAGACAGCAATTTACTCAACTCTAAATTAATCGCCGCCAGTTGCGGGGCAAGATGGGCTTCACCGCCAAACGGAATGCTGATGCCAAGATTAAAACTTTCGGTATTATTACTGCGCGGGTCATGCTTGCTGGCACGGTCACTATTAATGCCAATTGCCAGCGCGGTTTGCCCTGAGCCAACTAAACGTTGCGCATCTAACTCGGCTTGTTTGCGTTCAATCTGACTCGCCAAAGCAACTAACGCAGGATGGGTTTGTTCAATTTCTTGCAAAGCCACCAAATGCTCATGGTAATCGGCAGGTATATGATTGGTTTGAGTAATACTGATATAGCGTTTTCGCGCGTGCATCAATTCTGCTTCGGCTAAAGTTAAGGCAGAACGTTTTTGCAATAATTCTGTTTGCACTAACAATTCATCCATCCGTGGTAAATCGCCTAATGCCACGCGCCGCTGGGTTTTTTCCAGCAGTTCTTGAAAAGTATCTAACTCAATTTTGGCTTGCTCGTAACGTGTTTTTTGTAAATCCATCTCCCACAACGCGGCGCGAACTAACCCTGCGATGCGTAATTTCAGCGCGGCGGCTTGCGTTTGCGCACTTTCATCGGCTTGAACACCCACCTTGTGTTCGGCATCACGCTGTCCTAAATTCCACAACGGCACTTGTACGCCTGCATCCATAATATGGAGTGTGCCACTGGTGGCTTCTTGATAACCCATAGTGGCTTGCGCCGCGCCCGCTGTCCAACTTTCACTGCGTTTGCTAAGTGCGATTGCCTCCTCTTCCAAGGCTTGTAGCCAAACGCCATCGGGATGTTTTTCAAAGGTTAAATTAACCAATTGCGCTAAACTGAGATTTTTCTGCACAACAATTTTATCGTTATGCGCAACGATGAGATGTTTTTCAGCCAAACTAGGACGGCTGATAATAAACAGCAATAGACAGCTTAAAAATAAGCGATACATAAGAACTCCGAGCAGATTGCGTGTATTTTTCTTTAAAAAAGCCTTTGTCCTATTGCGCAGGCGACAGGATAGTTTTAAAAGAAAATTGCTTATTTCCCGATAAACAGGGACTTAAAGAGAACTAGCAGTAAAAGCTAACAGGCGGGGCGCGAGGGGAGGCGGCAGAAAGGCTGGTTTTTTTTATTTGTAAATCTCTGGGCGGCGAAAAATGAATCCGCGTACAAAGAACAGAATAGGCAAAAACAAACAGGGTGATAAAAAACAAACCGATGTCTGAACTCTCACTGTCAGGTGCATCAACGTTTTTAATCCCATGACTAATACTGACAATCGCTGAATCGTGAGCACTGAAACTATCAATTGCTTGTAGAATCGATTCAGCAGGTAATGTGTCACTACTGTAAACTTCTAAGGTGGGTAAATGTAAGCCAAATTGGCTAAATTGCAGGTTAGAATGCGCATGAACCAGCGGGGCTATTAATTGTAATAGTCCTAACACGATTAAAAAAAAGCGTTGCGTGGTTAAAATCATGCGTGATAAAGACAGTTTTATAACTCAATGAAGGATTGAAATTGGTTTATTATAGCCGCATTCGGTATAAAAAAGATAATAGAGCAAGTGACTTATGAAAACAGAAAGCGAAAAAATACAGCACCGTTATAACCGTCTTGCCCCTTTTTTTGATGGCTTCCTGGCTATTTTAGAAGGACTTTTTTTTAAACGTTGGCGCAAGCAATTGTGGACGCACGTTGAAGGTGAGCATATTTTAGAAGTGGGGGTTGGCACAGGGAAAAACTTTGATTTTTATCCCGCCCAAGCCCACATCACGGGGCTGGATTTTAGTCCTGCGATGTTAAAGGAAGCACACCAAAAAGCAGCGTTAAAAAATATTGCCGTTACTTTGCAACAGATGGATGTGGAATCGTTATGTTATGGTGATAATTGTTTTGATACCGTAATTGGCAGTTTTGTGTTCTGCTCGGTACCGCATCCACATAAGGGATTGCGCGAGTTGTTGCGGGTGTGTAAACCGGGCGGCAAGGTGATTTTGTTAGAACACGTTATCAGCTCACACGAACCCTTGGCAAGGTTGATGAAGTTGCTTAATCCGTTGGTGGTTAATACGATGGGGGCAAATATTCATCGGCAAACCTTGAAAAGTGTGCAAGCGTGTGGTTTTAGCAAAGTCTATTTGGATGCCATGAGCGGGGATATGGTGAAATTGATTGTGGCAGTAAAATAAGCTTTTTACCCTCACAAAAATGGATAACCCGAGATTAACATGAAACTAATTACCTTTACTTATCAACAACAAACCCGCATTGGTGCGGTGATTGGCAATGAAGTCGTGGATGGTTTAGCCCAACCTGCTTTGCCTTGCAACCTGATAGATTTTTTAGCGCAAGGAGAAACGGCAAAGGCTTTATTGCAACAGCAAATAGACGCAGGCACAGGGCGATTGCCCTTAAATGCCGTCATGCTTCACGCCCCGATTCCACGCCCTAGAAAATACCTTGCCATTGGCTTAAATTATCCTGAGCATCTCCATGAAACAGGTTTGGCAAAACCCGACTATCCGTTGTTTTTCAACAAGCAAACCAGTTGTATTATTGCCCATCACGAGGCGATTCATTTGCCTAAAGTGTCTGAAAAACTTGACTATGAAGGTGAATTAGCAATGGTGATTGGTAAACACTGTCGTCACGTTCCCGTTGAAAAAGCCCATCAAGTCATTGCAGGTTTTACCATTGCCAATGATGTCTCAGTACGCGATTGGCAAATGCGTTCCCCCACTTGGACATTGGGAAAATCCTTTGATACGCATGGTCCGTTAGGCCCGTGGCTGGTCACTGCTGATGAAATAGCCGACCCGCATCAATTGATTTTGCGTACTTGGGTAGATGATGAATTGCGCCAACAAAGCAACACCGGGCAAATGCTATTTAACTGCTATGAAATCGTTGCTTATTTAACCCAAGTGATGCGGTTAGAGCCGGGTGATGTGATTGCCACAGGCACACCCAGCGGCGTAGGGGTCAAAATGAAACCGCGCGGCTATTTAAAAGCAGGGCAAACCGTGCGGATTGAAATTGAAAAAATCGGCACTCTTACAAATCCTGTTATTAATGAGCCTGATGATTTGACGTTATATTGAGTCAATGACAATCACACTAGCAAACTTTCATTCTACACAATCTATAAAAGCAAACCTAAACAGCGTATTATTGGATTAATTTATAAAGGGTGTTTTTTAACAACCCTACTTTTTAAAAAATCCCTATTCATTCTATGATTCAAACAGAAAATAATAAACCTGTACAAATAATCGCATTATTACTTAGCAGCTTGGTAATAATTGCTTTAGCAAATGCGATTATGCCAATGAAAATGGAGCCAAACAAACTCACGCCGCAATTTTTAACCGCCAGTGGTTTTTTATTTTTAGCATTCGCTCTATTGAATTTGTCCAAACACCTCCCCACGCTTGCCGCGCGGGGACTGGGTTTATTTTTAGGGCTAAGTTTAGTGGTATTTTCGATAAGTAGCTATGACCTGTCTCAGAATATAACTGCCAGTTTATTCTTGATTGCCGCTGTTGCAATCTTAATTGAAACAACGCCTTACACGCATAAACATTGTATTTCACAATTACTTGCGTTATTAATTTTCAGCATTATTCTATTGACCATGATTGGGCAAACTTCACAAGGCACTCAATCTGTTATAAACGATTTATCATTGACTGACTACTTGGGATTTATTTTATTTTCCACGGGTTTATTTTTATGTTTTCCACAATCGGCAATTGCAGCTTATTTATTTAAGCAATCAACAGGGGCTATTATGTTGCGGCATTTAATCCCTTTTATTGTCTTAGTTCCACTTTCTTCTATTTTTTTATCTCATTTATTGGCAAAGGTATTTCATTTTAATCATACCGATGGACATATTGTCAATGCAGGTTTAACAATAGGCTTATTAATTTATTGTGGTTGGTTTTTACGCAAACAAATTGATACAACCGAATCACAATTTAAATTAATGACCAATGCTGCGCCCATTATGATGTGGATGACCGATGCCAAAGGCAAAACCTATTATTTTAATCAGCAATGGCTAAGATTTACAGGACGGCAATTAGATGATGAAATCACGATAACTTATCAAGCGTGTGTGCATCCTGACGATTTAGAAATGGCGTATTCTGTTTATCAGCAAGCATTTGAAAATAAAACCGCTTGTTGTTTGGAATATCGCCTATTACATCATTCAGGACACTATCGCTGGATTTTAGAAAATGCCAGTCCTTATTGGGATATAAATAAAAAATTTAAAGGCTTTATTGGTAGTTGCACCGATATTAGTGAACAAAAAATGGCCTCTGAAAAAATGCAATTAACCTCTTATGTGTTTGAGCATTCTATTCAAGGCATTATGATTACCGATGCCCAACAAAAAATCATTATGACCAATCCTGCTTTTAGTGAATTAACAGGCTATCCTATTGATGAAATTATTAATAAAACTCCTGCTTTTTTAAATTCGGGTAATCACGAAAAAGATTTTTACATACAAATTGATGCTGAGTTAAAATCTAAGGGCTATTGGCAAGGTGAAACTTGGAATAGACGCAAAAATGGTGAATTGTTTTTAGAAGATTTATCCATTAATGTAGTTTTAGATGAAAAAGGGCTGCCGCTTAATTATATTGGCATTTTTACCGATATTACGGAACGAAAAATAACAGAAGAGCATTATCAACATTTAGCCCATTATGATCCACTGACCGATTTACCGAATCGGACGTTATTAACGGACCGTATTGAACAAGCGTTAGTTCAAGCACAACGGCATCGCTATAAAATTGCCGTGTTGTTTATTGATTTGAATCGTTTTAAACTAATTAATGATTCATTAGGGCATCATATTGGCGATTTATTATTAAAAGAAGTCGCGCAACGTTTAAAAGAATCCATTAGAAATGAAGATACGGTGGCACGTTTAGGCGGGGATGAATTTGTGATTCTTTGTCCTTCCTTAAATCATCGTAATGATGTATTGAAAGTGATTACTAAAATTGTTTATGCTCTTTCAAAGCCTTATCACTTAGAAGAATATACGCTTGAGAATAGTCCAAGTATTGGCGTGGCTTTAAGCCCTGAACACGGGCATGATATGAAAAGCTTGTTAAAAAATGCCGACAGTGCCATGTATAAGACAAAACACAACACCGATACCCATTATGCGTTTTATGAGCCTTAACAACGTTGACCGTTTAGGCTTAAGCCGTTATAGTTTTTCAACCCCTTTCAGTCATTTAGCCAAAAACAACTTTATTATGTATGTAGCCACCACCCGTTTTCAGATTATTTTAGGACAAGAGTTATTATTTGAAACCACTTGGCGTGAACGGGAAAGCTATTTAAATAGCATGAAAGGCTATCGTGGCTTGCTGTTATTACGCGGTGCAATAGAGGTTGACCACAGCGTTTATTTTTCTCAATTTATTTGGAATACCAAAGAAGACTTTGAAAATTGGACTAACTCGGAAGCGTTTATAAAAGCCCATCTGCAATTTGGAAATACCGCCATTATGTTTCATAAAAAGCCTGTTTTTGAAGACTTTACTGTTGTCATACAAGAAACGGCAGGCAAGCCGCATAAATAACCCCTGAAAATCCCCCAATTTTATAGATTTACTTTAGGTTGAGTTTTTAATCAAAGCATGAAAATAATCGACAAGTCATTGATGACAAGTTAAATAAATTAACAACTTGTGACTTCAGTCACACTTTATCAACCTTTAGCAAGGGTGTGTTTTTTTAGTAAACAAGGTACTATTGTGGCTAGAAACTCTTGAATTTATATCTTAAGGTGATTTGGCAATGATTGAAGTAAATAATAGTAATGACAGCGGTGCTGGCTCTTTGCGTGATGCAGTTGCAAACGCCACTTTAGGCGATACAATTAGTTTTTCCCCCAGTTTAGCAGGGCAAACCATTACCTTAACCAGCGGTGAAATTGTTGTTCCTAAGGGGTCTAATTTAACCCTTGATGGCGCGGCAGCAGCGGGCTTGACCATTAGTGGCAATTTTACCTCCCGAGCATTTACAATTAATGCTAATGCAACCAATCCAACTGATTTTACCGTAAAAAACCTCGCCTTTATCAATGGAAAAACGACCGAACGCGGGGGGGCAATCAACACAACCGATAATGTGCATTTAACCTTAGACAAGGTTGCTTTTAGTAATAACACCGCTGATAAAGGCGGCGGGGCAATTTTTAATAGTTTCAGCAGCACACTTTCGGTTACAGATAGCATTTTTAATGATAATAACGCGACCGCAAGCAACAACGAACGGGGTGGCGGGGCAATTTCCTTTGCCAGTTCAGGGGCAATTACGATTCTCAACACTGAGTTTAATCGGAATCAAGGTATCAATGGCGGAGCGATTTATAGCAACCAAGGAAAATTAACAGTTGATAATTCGCATTTTGTGGGAAACGGCACAACGGCGGCTTTTTTTGAAACTGCTTATTTACGCGGCTTTGGTGGAGCGATTTACACTGACCGTGCCAGCAGCTTAACCGAAACGGTTGGAACGATTAAAATCAGCAATAGCGTGTTTGATGGCAATAAAGGGGAAAGCCAAGGTGGAGCAATGTACTTGTTCACAGGAGAACAAGACAGCGTTAATCTCACTGGCAATACTTTTTCAAACAATGAAGTCGCCCCTTTAACGGGAAATCCTAATAGTGTTGGAATAGGCGGCGGTGTAGTGCAAATGACAGAGAAACCCAATCAAGGGTTTAGTCTAATCGGCAATACCTTTACCAATAATGTCGCGACAGGTCAAGCAGGTGCATTGTGGGTTATGAACGCGCCAACAACCATTGCCAATGATACGTTTACAGGCAACAAGGTATTAGGCAGTGGTTCTAGTAATGTGGGGGGGGCAATCGCTTTATTTTCATCGGGATCAATTGTTAATAGTAGCTTTGTTGATAATGTCACAGGTGGTCAAGGCGGCGCAGTATGGACTCGCTCGAATGACCATCTGGATGTGGTCAACAGCACTTTTTTAGGCAATCAAGTCACAGGACTTGAAACCCATAGCAATGGCGGCGCGTTAGCAATACACGGTTCTGCCGCAATTGTGAATAGCACGTTTGTTAATAATTCAGCAGGCTGGGTCGCTGGGGCGATTGTTCTTAATGCCACAGAAGTTATTACGGTTGAAAATAGTATTTTTTTAAATAACACCGCACAAAACGGCGGGCCTGCGGGAAAAGGACATTCGCAAACCACGAATCGTTATATCGCCGATAAGGGTGGCAATATTCAATGGCCCGAGAAAAAAACCAGTTATAACGCAACCGAAACCATTACGATAGCTGACCCGATGCTCGATACCTTGCAAACAGTCAATGGTTTATCTGTTATGCCGTTGCTCGCAGGCAGTCCTGCGATTGATGCGGGAACGGGTAAAGGTGCGCCTGCCGAAGATGGACGAGGGCAAGTGCGGATTGATGGCGATGGCAATGGCAGTGTAGTAGCAGACAGTGGTGCGTATGAATTTACCAAAGCGGCGGCGATGTTACCACAATTTTCTATTGTAGCGACCGATGCCAATAAACTAGAAAGTGCAGGGGGTTTTACCTTTACCGTTAATCGCACAAGCAGTTTGACAGAGGCGTTGACAGTAGAGTGGTCTGTTGTCAATGGTACAACAACGCCTGAAGATTTTGCCATTGGTGTTTTGCCAACCACCTCTGGCACGTTAAGTTTTGCTGCCAATGAAGCGACAAAAATTATCACGATTCCTGTCACCAATGACAGCGTTGCCGAAGCCGATGAAACCTTTAACGTATTGCTAGGAAACAATCCTTTGGGGATAAATTCAGCAACAGGCACAATTATTAATGATGATGTGATAACAGGAACAACAGGAAATGATACGCTCTCAGGAACCAGCGGCAATGATACCTTGCAGAGCGGTGCAGGCGATGATGTACTGGATGGAGGGGCGAGCAACGATACAGTTGTTTATGCAGGGATTTTGAAAAACTTTACGATTAGTAAAACCGTTACAACCACGACCACCACAACGACCACTATTACGATTAAAGATAGCTCAGGGGCAAATGGCACAGACAATCTAAGCAATGTAGAGAAATTGCAATTTGATGATAAAACTATCAATTTAGCCATACAAGCTAAAGCGGATGTGAACAATATTGCGGCTGCGGATTTACAAAGTATTCAAGAATTGTATATTGGCTTTTTTAAACGTGTTCCCGATGCTGACGGGTTGGCATACTGGATAGACCAATTAAAAGCAGGACAAACCATTGATAAAATTGCGGATGCGTTTTATGAGGCGGGTGTGCAGTATGGCAGTGTGACAGGGTATTCTGGCGCAATGACTAATACTGATTTTGTCACACTGGTTTATGCGAACGTATTAGGACGCACTGGATTAACAATTCCTAGCATGGCTGAAGTCGCTTTTTGGGCAGATTCATTAGCGGCGGGTACGCATACGCACGGCTCTGTGGTTAATTCCATGCTAAATACCGTTCATACCCAATATGCAAATGATGTAACGTGGGGCTGGGTTGATAAATTATTAATTAACAGAACCACTATGGCGAACAAATTTGCTGTGGAATGGGGCATTAGTTACACCACCCCTGAAGCCTCGATTACACAAGGGATAGCGATTGCAGGGGCTGTCACTGATGCGGACATCAATGCCGCCATTACTTTAACAGGCTTAAGCGGGGTCTTTGTTTAAGTTTTATTTTAACATCCCCCTTTGCAAAAGGAGGGGGGGTTTTTAAGCAAAATCCAATGGCGCAGGTTTACCAATATGGTAGCCCTGCGCATACTCAATCCCAAAATCTCTTAAAACTTGCAAAATCGCTTCATTTTCCACAAATTCTGCCACCACTTGTTTACCTAATGTTTGAGAAACCTCGGTTAGGGCTTTGACAAAAATCTTATCATCTTTATTTTTATCAACGTGTTTCACAAAAGAGCCATCTATTTTTACATAATCAACAGGCAGATGTTTTAAGTAATAAAACGAGGAAAATCCCACCCCAAAATCATCCAAGGCAATCGCACAACCTAAGCTCTTGATGTTTTTAATTAAATTTTGCGCTGCTAAAAAATTAGAGACCGCCGAGGTTTCAGTAATTTCAAAAATAATTTGTTTAGGATTAACTTTGTGCAGTGATAATTGCGCCGCAATATCCTCAAAAATACTGCCATCATTCATCGACCAACCTGATAAATTAATGGCTAATTTACAAAAATTATTATTTTGTTGCAATTGTGCTTGTTTTTTAATCGCTGTTTTAATCACCCAGCGATCAATTTTCCCAATTAAACCTAATTCTTCAGCAAAACCAATAAACTCATCAGGCATAATGATTTTATCCTCATTGCCTTTCATCCGAATCAGACATTCATAATGGCTAATTTTATTTTTCTTGATGTCTAAAATGGGTTGGTATAATAATAAAAAGTGGTTATTAATCAATGCATCATCAATCACATCTTTCCAATAATGGGTTTGTGTTAATTGTTCGTGATAATGAATATGAGGCGAAAAAATATGATACTGCGCCCCTCCCAACTCTTTTGCCTGATACATCGCTAAATCTGCATTGGATAATAATTCATTAATAGTTGCGCCATGCTGTGGATAAATCGCAATGCCAATACTGATAGTGACTTTATAAACTTTTTCTTTAAACTGGTATTCTAATTTAGACAACACTTGATTAATTTTTGTTGCCAAATTTTCTATGCCATTATCATCTTCATATTGCATAACAATAGTAAATTCATCGCCACCAATTCGACATAAAAAATCACTGCTGCGTAAGTTTTCTTGTAAAATTCGCCCGACTTGTATCAATAGTTTGTCCCCTGCTTCATGTCCATTTGTGTCATTAATAATCTTAAATTGATCCAAATCCAAATAAAATAACGCCAAGGAAAAACCATAACTTTTAGCCGCAAAAATTCGATTGTTTAATTCAGTTTGAAACATTCTACGATTATGTAATCCTGTTAAAGGGTCTTCAGAGGCCATTTTTAACAGCTCATCTTGCGCTCTTTTTCGATCACTAATATTAATACCTATTGTTAATATCAGTTTTTCTGTCTTTGCTGTATTGCCTTTAATGACTGAATGCAACCACGAGATATGACAATTGCCTTTATCGGTTAATAACACCCCATCAATATTGAACATATCCAATAACTGACCTTGGCGTAATTTCACAAGCTTTCGATGATGTTCTGTTTCAATACTGGGAATAAAGTTTTCAAAAGGCTGTCCTAAAATAGCTACTTTATTCATTTCAAACTCTTCTAGCCCCGCTTTGTTAATTGAAACAATCAGTCCTTCTGCGGTTTGTAGAATAATCATAATCGGTGCAACTTCAATTAATTGTTGAATAAAATCACGTTCAATAGATAATTCAATTGTTTTTTCTAATAGCTGACTCGTATTTTCATTAACTTGCTGCTCTAAACTTTCTAATTGATTACAAACCTTTAAAGCAGTGTAATTTAATAAGGTTAATTCATCATAACCTAAAATAACAGGACACATTTTTTTCATTTGTGCGCGAAATTGTGAGTATTGACAATGCGCCAGTAAAGGTAATGCTTGCGAAAAAGATGAAATCCGTTTTAAGGAAAATAGCACGACAAAAAACAATACCAATATCGAAGCCAAGAAATTAAGAACCCCAAATAAGATGATGTTTCTGATATTTGTTTTTAATTCTTTTTGTTCAGCCGTTACATCGTCAATAATCACAAAAAAGGGAGCTTGATTAATAGGAGTAGGATTGACTGAAAAAAGAAAAACTTCATACCAATGCTCATCTAATTCAAACGTATATCGACTTTTAAGTAAATCTGCGACTGAAACATGTTGCTTGACTAATTCAAATAGCTTTTCATTTAATCTAGGATTGTGTAAACCAGAAAAAGCATAAGGCCAGGTAGGATTTGGTGCAAATTCATCTTTGATTAAAATCCCCATATCGGTGTCAGTGATATTTTTATATTCGATGATAATATCTGAAAACTTTCGAGCCATACTGACGATAGCGACTAATTCACCATTGCCCAGAATAGGCGTGATAGTATGCTGAAAACACGCCCCTGAACAATCCAGTTGCTGTTGAGGCTTTTCAAATTTAAGGGTTTCTTTGATGGCTTTCGCTTGCGG
>JFJP01037381.1_pt2 | contig 30262 bp, 32 predicted proteins | sample 431651 | NCBI WGS metagenome assembly JFJP01 (sample SAMN02602958, study PRJNA72255) | Microbial mat metagenome, whole genome shotgun sequencing project. | biome: fresh water; feature: sink hole; material: water; isolation source: purple microbial (photo- and chemosynthetic) mats found in... | reverse complement strand
TGACTTGCAATACGCGCAAAAACATTTGTTTTGCTTGGGCGAATTGCTGCTGGTAGTGGAAAAAAATCCCCTGTTCAAAATAAGTTTGGAAATAATTTAATTAATAATGAAAGATTGATTTGTACAATTTCAGCCTTTCTACCTATATTACAATCCATACATAGAATTTCTTTCATTTATGGATTAAGTCGTAAACAAACCACCAACAAAGAAAATCATTTCCGCGGAGATGGTTTTCTTTTTTATGTACATGAAAGTATTACGAACTTTATAAAACAATCATTATTTAACAAGAGATTCGAAATAATCAACCACTTTTGCTTCAATTTTTAAACCTGTTATTTCAGCATCTTCAATATCCATTCCTGGTTTCGAATTGCTTTCAATAAAATAAATTTTTCCATTTGTTATATCTTGTATTAAATCTATACCTGTAATTTCCAAACCTTTAAAAGAGCCGACGGCCTTTTCAGATATTGTATAAAGTTTTTGTAATAAATCTGCGTCATCTATTGTGACCATTTTACCGCCTTGGTGGATGTTGGATCTAAATTCATTAACAGCTGGTTCTCTTTTATAGGCACACACCGCCTTGCCACCCACAACATGAATTCTATAGTCTCCATTATTAGGAATAAATTCTTGGAAAATTAATTCCTTATCTTTCAATTTAATTTTAGCGTTATTAAATTCTTCTAAACTCTTGATCAAATAAACATATTTTCCGCATGAACCTGTGGCGGATTTTAGAATGAATGGTGAGCCAATTTCTTTAATTAAATCTTCGTATTTAGCCGTAGCTTGAATTATAGCTTTGGGAATTTTAATCCCATTTTTTGCGACCGTATATGATTGATAAATCTTGTTCATATAAAGCTGATCATGAATAAGCCCACTATTAATCATTGGGATTTTTAATTTTTCAAGATGATCACATAAACACGAACTTCCTGCTTTTCCTAAACCATTCCAATAATAAATTAAATCCAAATTTTTTGGTAAATCATTAATACTTGGATCATTTAATCGAAAAATCAGGTCCTTTATAAAGGATATTTGGTGCCCGCGACTTTCAAGCTCTATTTTCAGCGTGTTGATGGTAGAATAATTTCTTTTAGTTATGATTCCTATATGCATTATTTTATCCTAGCACAGAAATGCCATCTTTGTTTTGGACTATGCTCAAAGTTATTCAATGGTAGAAAATAAAGTTAATCTATATTGCCTATGTCTTTCTTGATTGTGAGGGTCTTCAACTTCCCTGATCAATTCAAAGATAACATCAGCTGATTCTTCCCTAATTTCTTCTATTGCAGCCATGAGATTGCGTGCCAAGGCTTTTTCTGCGTCATAATTATTAGCAATTCTAACGGGGGCCATTGTGGCTTTTGATCCAGGTTTTAAAACTCTTAAAATTTCCCTGAATGATTTGAGAATTGAATTTTTAATTTCTGCTTCGGAAAGTTCTGGAAAATCTTCACTATACATCCCAATAAAAACATTCGGGATTGAAGCGTGAGAAATTACTCGATCAAAGACATTGTCTGCAAATGGAAGTTTCCTAACATCAGCGATAACCATATCTTCGGGAGCATCGTCATTTTTATAATCATTAACAGAAACAATCTCCGCGTTAGAAACTTTTTTCAACTCTGAAGCAAACATGCCTTCACCTGCTCCGACATCTAAAATACTACCTTTGATGTCGTCCATAGTTAGCCCTAAATTTTCTAACTGTTTCATTACGTCGTTATTCACTCCTGCATTTTCTGTTTTATTAACTAGTCGCTCAAATTTCATAAGGTAATTCTAACAAATTTATTTTAAGTTGTAATCATAAAGTGCCATCCACATACTTAAAATCGATAAACAAACCTGATGAGTTTCAATGGATTTGATATAATTTAATCGTGTCAATAAAAACTTTAACAAGATTTTTGAAATATTTTATAATTGGCTTGGTGACTTTTCTATTTGATTTATTCTTATTATATTTTTGTACTGATATTTTGTTAATTAATTATCTAACTTCAACTGGGCTAGCTTTTTTAATAGCAATATCAATTAATTACTTTTTAAGTAGGAGGTTTGTTTTTTCAAAAACGAAAAGAAAGATAAGCCACGGCTATTACATTTTTGTTACCACTGCGCTGCTAGGATTATTAATCGTAATACTGCTGATGGGAATACTGGTGGAGGTTTTTAGAATTGATTATTTGTTTGCAAGAGTAATCACCGCCGCAATAGTTGGCATTTATAATTACTCAATAAATTTATTTATAAATTTTAAGGTTACTGGCAAGCATTAGCAACAGTCAATAATTAAGTTGGTATCAAAATTTATATTTGATAATAGATATAATAAGCCTTATAGTCCTGAATGGAAATATTAACGATTTTACATTTATTACAGACTGTCAGATAACAAAAAGGGGGTGGTATATGTTTAAGTCGAAAACCTATAAAGAAGGTAGGTTTAGGCCCAGGCGCGGATTAAAGAATAACTGGCGCGTTTGGTGCTGTACTGGCGCTTTGCATGTTTTAAACACAGATGATTTTGCAACCTGGCTAAGAAAAAATCCAGGAAAGCACTACACCATCAAGTTTGCTGGCAGATCAATTGCCAGGATTCAACCCGACCATCCTTTATGGCAAAAACTGAAGGAAATATCCGAAAATTACCAGATTACAGTCAGCCCATTGTCCTGGAGTAGATCGTATACCGAGCAGTTGGACAGCGTTAATATTCGTACTTTCAAGATCATCAGAATACGTCTCAAGTGAAATACCCCGCCAGGTCGAGTGACCTGGCGGGGTATTTTTTAATAGATACTTTCCAATTTAGGAACTTTTATTTCAAAAAATAATTAGAAAATACTTTCTATAATGTTAAATAAGGAAAAATATAGTAAGCGGGGATTAATAGTAATCCAACTATTATAACTATAGCGATAAAGATAATTAATTTGTGCCATCTTCCTATTAAAACTGGAAAAAAATTATTTACCCATTTTGGCAATGAACCAATAACGTAGACAACTAGGACGGCCAGTACCAAATTAGTAATAATCAAGAAGGAGTATAGTAACGGAGACTGATATATATTCGCTAAAAGATAGATACTAGGCATAATAAGAAGACCTAAGCATCCAATATACATATAAAGTGTAAATTCGATAAAAGCTAGTGCCGCTTCCCCAAGTGGCATTGGGCCAAATGTTGTAAACGTAACGCTATAATAATAAATACTAATTATTATAGGAGAAAACAATATATATATTTTAAGACCGTGTGCCGTGGTTTTCCAAAATTCCTTCATTAGTAATATTTTATCATAAATTTTAAAAAAAAATAGATTTTTTTAATAGCCTTTCAAGGCAAAGCTAATATTTTAAATTTATACTATATGCATGATATTTTTTGATATAATTATAGATATGAAAAACAAGCAAAAAGGTTTCGCTATACTTGTTATAGTTACAGTAGTGGCATTATTAGCTTTGGGTGGAGGAATATATTTAAAAAAATCAATTATTGTTTCAGACAATGAGCCACCTATCCAAGAAAATATTCCGGATACGAATGATTACATCCCAACAACAACGGCGCCTGAAAACATTGTCGGCGGAGACCAAGATGAACACGGGTGTATTGGTTCGGCTGGTTATTCTTGGTGCGAAGTGAAAAACAAATGCCTTAGAGTTTGGGAGGAAAAATGCGATATAGATCCAATTAATTCTCTCCCTGAAAATGACAATGGAAGCATTCAGTGCACAATGGACGCAATGATGTGTCCTGACGGTTCATACGTAGGCCGAAGTGGACCAAATTGTCAGTTTGTGTGTCCGTCTTCTAATTAATAAAATTATGATTTATTTTGGAATAATTGGTTTAATAATAATATCTTATTCAATCTGGGTTAAAAATGAAAAGCGCCAAAACATCCTTTTCGTGGTTGGCGGTATCTTACTGCTAATTCACAGCATCCTGATAAAAGATTTAATATTCATCATATTGCAAACCGTCTTTATATTGTCTGCTCTTTTTGAATTAATTAAAAAGAGACACTAAAAAGCAACCCAGCGAGGTGTAAACTTTAATTTTACATCATTTGGGATATTAGAAATGCCTATTAATAAACAAAAACTATTCCCCAACTTAGTTTGGCACTCCTAAAGATAAAATGATATAATATTCTACGGGTATTATTATTGAATTTTATTAGGTTTTATTAATTTATAATTTAATTTTAAGATATGAAAAAAGATTTTTCAAAATTTTTACTAACTGCTTTTTTATTAGTGGGTATTTTTAGCTTAGGCTTGTTAATTAAAAGCACTCCAGTTAGTGCTTTAAATAATTGCCAGTATATCGAAACTCTTTACGCTGCAGGCGTAATTAAACCAGAAAAAGTAGCTGCGATTAGAGCATCTTACGGATGTACACCCAGAGCGGCAGCTCCAACTGTTACTCCTGGTGATACTTCATTGAAGGTATCATGTGCTGCAAATAAGAGCGCAGCCAAGGTTTTTGAATTAATTCAGTGGAAAGCTACTGTAACTGGTGGTACTGCACCTTACACATATTCTTGGTCTGGTACTGACAATCTAAGTGGTAATGCATCTAGCACATTAAAATCATACACATCTAATGGTGCGAAAAAAGCGAAATTAACTGTAACAGATAGTTCATCCACAACAAAGAAGGCTTCTTGTGATATAACACTGACTCAAACAATTAAATATCACGGTTTTATGCCTGTTAATGGAGGTCTTACTTCAGGTCAAGTAATGGATTCAAAAAATGGAATGTACAGACTTGTTTTGCATGCCAATGGTAATCTAGCTTTGTACAGCTCAGAAAATGTTGTGTGGGAAACTAAAACCACAGGAAAGGATGCTACACTTCTTCTTATGCAAAGTGATGGTAACCTAGTTCTATCTGGCAAAAAAAATGCTGTGTATTGGGCTAGCTATAAATATGGTGATCCATTAGGATTATCATTACAAAATGATGGGAATATGGTAATTAACAATAAAAAATTAGACGGGGTTATTTGGACATCTAATACTCAAAATACAGCTGGTACGAGAGTTGCACAAACCCCACATAATGTTAACGCCACACCTGTCGAAAATCCAGAAAATATCTGTATTTTCGATGCAATCAAATATAGAAATTTTTATCCTGATATGAAGAAATATGGTAAAAATGATACCAGAATGTTGAAGTGGCATTGGAAAAACTATGGTATTGCTGAAGGACGCACACCATGTGGCGCGGATAATGAAAGCTGTAGTTTCGTTGAAAGTAATTACTTAACCTTAAATCCTGATGTCACTGGTATGACTGGGTTAGATCACTATAAAAAATATGGTCTAAACGAAGGAAGAACGGTTTGTAAAGGTACTACTGCAGCCGCTAATTAAAGTCGTTAATAGTTTTAAAACTATTACACAAACAAAAATCTCTCATGAAAATTGAGAGATTTTTGTTTTATATATTTAAATAAATATCCAGAGCAAAGCTTCCAGTACTCACTATTCTTAGGCCCCGTTAGGGTTTAACCGTAGTAACACATTTATTACTTTCACAAGTACAAGTCACCTCGCCTTCTATCGGCGGAGCCTCACCAATGTACAACCCTTGTTCGGTAGCTTCTTTTTGCCTTCGAACTACATATTCTAAAGTATTGCAACTTCCAACATATGAAACATATCTACATTCGCTATTAAATTACAGATATTATTTTCCAAGTCTTCAAAGGAAGTATTTTATTCAGTATTTGCAGATACTTCTATAATATTCACTGATGGGGATAATTTAGTACGTATTATTTCAAGGTCTTGTTTTGAATAGTTATTGCCTGATAAATCAAGGGTTTTTAGATTACCCAAGTTCCCTAATTCATTCGGTAGGCCGGTCAGCTTATTATTTGATAAATCCAGAACTTCAAGATTTTGTAATTGCCCAATTTCTGCAGGTACCCCAGTCATCGAGTTATTACTAGCATTTAAAATTTTCAACTTAGATAGTAACCTAATCTCGCCTTGAATAGAGCCAGTTATCGAATTGTTGGAAATATTAAGCTCCTCTGTTTCAGTCCTAGAAAATATTTCATTCGGTATACTTTTTAATCCCTTATCACTTAAATTTATTGTTTTTCTACTATCAACATTTGTAGCACCTGGACTGATTGGGTTTCCATTTATTTCATTATCTAAATTAGGTCCAGATTTCAAAAAATAATAACCACCTATAAAAACCATCAAGGAAATAATTATAATTATAAGCGGTATCATAAAACCTTTTTGTAAGTTTTTCATAATAATAAATTGTACTCCGAGATGATTCAAAGGGCAAATTGAAATAAATTTCTTATTAAATAGAAATTATTTAGAAAATTAAGCATATTTCAAGCTGGTACCAAGAGTAGTCGGCAAAGGTCATTCATCTACTCGGGCATTCGAGATCGATGAACTGATCAAGACCTTGCAAGCCGCCAAAGGTGGTTTGCATACCAAGGAAATGAGGTTTCTTTCCTTCAAGGATGGTTCAGTCCAGTGTCGGGTGGAAATCATCCTTTCCTTCACAGATTGAAATCGGTCTCCAACCAAAAGCGCACGCACCTGACTGGTGCGCGCGCTTTTCCCATTTATAGCAAATAATAATTAATTCTATTTAATTTCTTCAATAAACACCGGTTCTCCTGTTAAAGGTATTTGATTTGAAGGAGTTGTAATACTATTTCTAACTACTGCCTTGTATTGTGCGTCTACTTCATTAACTAGAAAAGTGACTTTTACATTTGTGTTTCCAAGTTCATCAGTTAAATCAAGATTTTGATTTCCAGCCTCGCTCCATACCACGTAAACATCAGGCTTATTTGCAAAAGTGAATTTGTAAACATCACCCTGAAGTTTGGTTGCGGTTTCAAAGTAATCTATTTTATTCATTAATATTTTTGCAGTGTAATAGGCTGGTTTTGGTTTAAGAGTTCCATAAGTAAATAAACCAGTGTATCTCCACTCTGGCATAAAATATTGAGGGACATCAGAAAAAGAAGCAAGCTTTTCTGTTTTGGCACCAGCTGCAAAATTCCAAACAGATTTTCTAACCATCCAAGTTGGTTGTTCTTTATAATATGAGGCAATGGCACTAGGATCAGCTTTATTTAGTCCTTCAAAAAGTTTAATATCTTCTGCTGTTGCTTTTGCTCCTTGTGTTACCGGCATATAGCTAGTGTGCATATCATCAATCCAGATTGGTTTTTCGTAACCATTCTTTTCCATAATATTTTTGTACCAACTGATTGCAATTTCTGCATCGGCTGCTGATCTAATTTGATCATTATGAATTGATACGATATCAAATGGAGGTTTTGATTGATTTAATATAGATAGAATAACATGTATTTTTTGTGATCTGTGTTCAATTATTTTTGATGTAATACTATCAGGAATGTCTAATTCTTTTCTCAACCATGCTTCATCAATGTTAGGAAAATTTTCATACATGTATGTTTTTATATACTCAGGTGTAGCAGCAATCGTGTTTGGTGGTAAATTTAGCCCCGCAACCATTACTTTGATATCAGTTCCATTTTCTAGATTATATTCTTGCACGGCCCCATAAGCTAACTCAACCGCCTCCACATATCCTTCACCATTTACCCAAACATTTTCAGGTTCATTATCAATTTGCAAATATTCTAAATGAGGTATTGTTGCGATGTAATATTTAATAAAATTTTTCCAGGTTTGATGATATTCTGGTTTAATTCTAACAAACCCAGGAGTTTTCTCTCCAGTTTCAGGTGAAGTCACCATAATATCCTTATCAACTTCCATAGCCCAATCGTTTCGCAAAAATTCTAGATGAGCTGACACTCTTTTATTGCTATTTTTAAGATCTTCGAAAGATTTTATTGCTCCAGGGCCTATATCTGAAGGTTTCCTGTATGTAGATACTCCATTAACTGGAGCATTGGGTTCCATTACAGCCCAAACAGAAAGAGCTCCTCCGCCCCATTCAACCAACATATTATCTAATTCTTCAATAAGTCTAAGAAAATCTGAACTAGGATAAAATTGATCGAGGGCGAATCTACTATTTCCCTTAAATTCCATACTCGGTTGTAAAGTATCTTGGTTCAAAGGGTTACTTGGTCTTCTTTTAATTATTCTGACAATAAAAAACATTGCGATTAATAAAACAATTACGGATAGTATTATTATGATTATTTTCATTTTATTCATTAGTAAATTATAGCAAAAATTAAATTGCCTCGAAAGTTTATTATTACCAAAAACAACGCACCTATTTAATTTCAATAAACACTGGCTCCTCTGTTAAAGGAATCATGTTTGAAGGAACGGTAATACTGTTTTTAATTATTGGATTATGTTGTCCATCAACTTCGCCCACTAAATAAGTAATTTCAACATTTACATTTCCTAGTACATCAGTTAGATCAAGATTTTGATTTCCGGCCTCGCTCCAGGCAGTCACAATTACATTACTGTCTTTAGTAAATTTATAAACATAAGCCTCTTTATTACCAATATTAATTCTTGAAACATCGCTGAAGCCATCAATTTTTTCGCTTAGTTGTTTCAAGGTGAAATATACAGGATAGGGCTTTCCTTCATTATTCGCCATAGCAAAAATATACCAAATCTGATCAACTACTTGAGTTGACTTAAGGGCACCAACCCATTCGTTAGTTGTTTCAAATATTAATCTTTCCATCCCCAGATCAGCGCCGATGACTGTCTTTTTGAAAACAGTTTCAGATTTCAATTTTTGATATTCAGAATACCAAGGTTCTTTTTTATTTTTTATATTATTAAACCATTCGGTCGCTTCCTTACGAGTACCATAGGGTTGTGTAAATTGAGTAAACATCCAAGGTCCAGTTGAAACATCTCCTCCCCAAATTGGTTTGTCAGTATATTTTCTAATAAAATTTACAACTGGTTCGGCTCCATAAATTCCCCTGTTATAGTGAAATTCAACTAAATCATAGGCATCTTCTTCGCTCAGGGTTTTTTGAACGAACAGGATTTCTTCTTTTGCCTCGGCAGGTAAACTTTTAATTCTTTGTTTCAAAACTGCTTCACTTGGGTTATCGTCCATAATATCCCCAAAATTCATTCCGGAGAGAATAATTTTTGCATTTGGATTTGCGGCCCTGGCTGCACTTTTGGCAGTTTTCAATAATTTAATATAATCAGCAACAGAACCGTTCCAGTGGAACTTGTGTTGAACTTCGCTTTCTATTTCAAAATATAAAATCGGCTTCAAAAGTCCTGGCATATCATTTACACCATCGCCGTCGTATCTTTCAACCATATAGTAAACAAAATCATAGTAGTCTTTCCAGAGTTCGTCATTTTTTGGTGGAGCACTTTTAATTAGTTGGGAGAAAGAACTATCAGAAAGAGAATCACCCAAGGTAACGGCCCAAGGAGCATCCGATTTCAATATTACTTGGATATTGAAATCTTTTTCTTGATATTTTCGAACATAATTATCTAGTTCTTCTGGCTTGTATGTATGCACACCATTAATTGGTGCCCTAGGTTCAATTTTACTCCAATCAATATCTGCAGCCTTGATCCATTTGATGCCAGCATCTGCATATAGTTTTGGAATCCATTCCTGTTGTGCCATGTATCCTACCCCAAGGATTCTGTCATTATCAGACCCAGAATCTGAAATTATGTCGGTGTCCGGATTTGGATAATTTTGAAACCCTGTATTTTCCTCAAAATCTGTTGTGGGTGTTGAAACATCCTGTTTTAATAAATTGTTCGATCTTTTTTTAATTATTCTGACAATAAAAAATATCAGCACTAGCAGAATAATTACAAGTAATATCATTATAATTATTTTCATCTTGTTCATTAATGAATTATAGCAAAAACAGGATCAGTGTTACAATGATCTTACTATGGATAAAGTACCCAGAGTAAGCGAGATAGATTTTCTAAATAAAAAACTTTCGTACCCGATTGATTCATATTTAACTCGGCCAACTGTATACGGTATTATTTATGATGAAGAAAATAAAATTGCCACCATTAAGTACGATGATTTTACTAGGCACCCCTTCCCAGGAGGTGGCGTAATCGCAGGTGAAACAAACGAACAGGCACTAGAGCGAGAAGTCCTAGAGGAAATCGGCTGCAATATTGCGGAAATAAAATTAATCGGGATATTTGATTCTTGGAGTGATAGCAACCAGACCTATTACCCAACTTATTTATTCATCGCACATTTGACCGGTATAAAAGATATACCAACAACCACCGAAGAATACGAAATGAAATCAACCATAGCATGGAAAAGTCTGCCAGAAATCTACGATGAATTAGCAAACGACAATATTTCCAAAATGATCAAGGAGATTATCAGCCTTGCGAATTTATTGTAGGAAATTTTTTATTAATATTTAAAGTCTGCCTTGATATTTTTCTTACACATAATGGACTAACATATTCATGATTAAAAACGATGTGCTATTATATATATAGTAGTTTTTTAAAATGGATTGGCTTTGAAAGGAGGCCGTGGTGTTCCGAAACAATACACCTAAATTTATGCGATGAATAAAAAATACTGGCAGGATAAAGCGAGGGCTCTATCATTACTAGCCAATCTCGAACTGGCAAATGATGCATGCGACTTTGGAAAGGTCGAACAGTACCTAAAGGAAGCATACCAATGCATCGACGAAATGAGGAAGGCGTCTTCCTGAGGACAAAACACTAAGCTCGCTGCGGCCATTGGCCGCAGCGAGCTTATCTTATCCACTCTTAAAATTAGGAGTAAGTGAATATTAAATTATTTTCTTCTTTTAGTAATAAAACTAGAGATAGCCATAGCTGCGATTACCACAACAAAAATCACAATCATCCTATCGTAGTATTCAATTAAGACTAATTCATTATTCTCGGCAGCAATTTTAAAAATAAAAAAAGATGAAATGGCGCCGATAAAAATAATTAATAAAGCCTTGAAAATTTTATTTTTTGTTAATTTCATAAATAAATTATATCATAAAAAAATAAATCTAGAATGATTTTCCTATAATTATATTAGCGCTAATAAAACCGCTTGTGCATCTAAATTTAAATCTTGACAAATTGTCAATTTATAATATATACTCACCCAAGAAAAGTAAATGTTCATTAATAGATCTTTTTCTGATTTCTTCACAGCTTATAGTAAGTGTACCCGCAAAGGGTCGTTTTTTATAAGCTGTGATCTACTAAATGGGTTTGGTAGAAGTCTAGTAAAAAGATAGAGCCGCTTCGTACAATCGAAAGGAAAACCGCATGAAAAAGCCTGTTCCCGGCCTGCTTATCTACTCAACAATCGCAACGCTGAGTGGAATCGCAATGATGTTCTGGATGCTCGGTTCTGGTGCTCCGTATGGTTTAGTCCTCATTCTTAGTATTATGATGTTTGGAGGAGTCTTTTTGGCTCTGGTTTGTCCATACACCTTTAATGGGAGCAAGGACGAAATACGGAAACTAAGGACGAACACGATTCTTTTCATTCTAATGACTCTGGCCATTGGGTACATGGTCTTCTCATGTAGAACCAGTAGGGTTCAAAACCCACAGATCGACTGGCCACAAAAAAACTAGTCGCCAACGACAAACGAACGAACAGGCCACCTCGCAAGAGGTGGCCTTCTTTTTGGCTTATTAAAATTTATGCAATTCTTTTCCACCAACAGGTATATCATCCAAAAGATATGCGACATAAATTTTTGGTGTTAATTCCTTCCCAGTTCTTGTTGATTTTCTAGAATAAACATATTCACGAATGTACCCATCAGCATCTTTTTCTTTTGTTATTATTTCAATCTGATAAATTCCCTCTCCATCTGATAATTCCTCTTTTATTTCAAAATTCAATCCTTCTAAATTTTCAGAAATTATACCTAATATTGCGTTATAAGTAGGAAATTTTTCTACTGGTTCTGTTGGTTTTTCAAAATTCATATTTTTTAAAAATTAGATAATAATTATTCCAGTCTTTTTAAAATAATCTCTAAAGTTCTTATTTCCATTTCAAGAAATTTATAAGTGTTCTGATGATAAACTTTTGGAGACCACATTTTATAATGCTTAATTTGTGGAACGATAGCTTTTATTTCGCCTTCTACAAATTTTTTAACGATTTTTAATTCAGAATCATCATTCAGGTCAAAAGATTGTTCAATTCTCTTAATTGGAAATTCGCCCCATTTTTCCTTGTCAGATTTTAATAAACTTACTTTTAAAATTTTCGCCCAGTTTTTATTCATAATTAATATTATATCATAATATATTGAGCTATATTAATATTATTTTACTTGCCTTGTAAATTTTATTTCCAATCAACAATATAAGCCACTAACCCAAGACAAAAAGGATAAATAACAAAGAGCCAAAGATTATTCAAGAAATTTTGATCGTATTTTTTATTTAAAACATCGTACCAGGTGTTTAAATCTAACATATTAGCGACGAAATTTAATAAAATTGCACCAAGTAATATCGCGACTCCTATTATAAAAATTTTAATTATCTTTTTCATATAATATTATTATAGTATATAATTTAATTATAAACCAAAAAAAATGAACACAGAAAATAAAATTACAAGCCCGGAAGATATTCTTAAATTAATGAGCAATATTGACTATGGTTATGTAAATAATAAATATGAAAAAGTTAGAAATATATCTGACAAGATTTTTGAACACGACTACCAAATCCAAAGTCCAGTCGAGCTAGTCGAAAGTAAAATTGGAGTCTGTTGGGATCAATGTGAACTAGAAAGATTTTATTTTCAAAAATATCTCCAGGTTCCATTTAAAATTTATTACATGGAGGCTAAAAATTTAAGCCAATCGACTCACACACTTTTGGTTTACGAGGATGCTCTCAAATTCTTCTGGTTTGAAAATTCTTGGTTTATCTACAGAGGTATTCACGAGTTCAATAATATGGATGACCTTTTTAAAAAAGTTAGCGAAAATCATTTGAATTCAGTAAACGCAGAATGTGACGATAAAACTAATGAAGTAAATTGGCATTTACTAGAAAAACCAGAATTTGGAATTGACTCGACCAGTTTTATGAATCACGCTAAAAAACAACCGCCGGTTTTCACCTTTATAAAAAATAATTAATTACCTTTCTTTATATTGCAATTTCAATTTTTCAAAATTTTCCTGATTATTAACACCAAATAATTCGAGGCTTTTTTCGTCACTAATTTTTTTATCATTTTCGTTCATTAAATTCCAGTTGACCCAAATTCTTTCTAATTCATTTAGGTCTGGTTCTTTGTGAATCAATTCTATTCCAGTTTCAGCTCGCCACTTATGAACCGGGTCATTTAATAGTTGATTGGCTAAATCAGAGTCAAATTTCCTTTTAATTTCGTCGATATTGTATGGTTTTTGATAGATGTTATCCATTAATTTATTATATCACCGTCGGTTATTTTTTTATAACACATAAGCCAATTTTGTTTGAAACTAGTAAAATTTGCTCGAAATTGTTAAAATATTTAATTATGGAAACATTCATAGTAAATAATATTTGGTTAATTGTGGCAGTTATTATTTGGACATTACCTTGGAAAGGTTGGGCTTTATGGAAAGCTGCTCGTTTATATAAAAAGTGGTGGTTTATTTTTCTTTTAATCATTAATACTGCGGGTTTATTTGAAATTCTATACATATTTATATTTAGTAATAAAAAACAAAATGGAAACATATAATTGGTATCAAACATTAATTAAGCCTAACTGGGCTCCACCAGCATGGCTTTTTGGTCCGGTCTGGAGTGTGCTTTATTTTATAATTGCAGTTTCGTACAGTTATGTTGGTTATTTATTTTTTAAAGGCAAAATCTCCTTTTTTATTTTGTTACCTTTTATATTAAATCTGATTTTTAATTTTGCTTTTACTCCACTACAGTTTGGTTTGCAAAATAATATTTTAGCAGCGATAGATATAATTTTAGTTCTTGGAACATTAATCTGGTTAATGGTTGCTATTTACCCCTATGCTCCTTGGGTAACTTATGTAAACATTCCATATTTTTTATGGGTCTCATTTGCTACAGTTTTACAATTGACTGTGACATACCTGAATTTGTAAAATCAAAAAAGGATGCAAGTAAACCTGCACCCTTTTTCACTGATTTCATGTTCGGATTATAGTATCACGCCAAACTGTTTAGAACCCACTGTTTAGCAGATTCGTCAGTGATATCGTAATACGTTATCCCCTGTTCATTCTGCTTTTGAATGACTTCGATTTGATCTGGCCGTTTATTGATAAGCAAGTCCCTGATCTTTTTAGGGATCCTTTTCCTACCTTCAAGTGCCGACCTCATAGCTGGTCCGATACAGACAATTACCTTATTCCCGCCCACTGCCACCAAAGCAATGAGTTTTGGATAATTCAGGTCGTGATGATAACCTTTCCTATTTTTGAATATTTTTTGTCCTGGCACATCGTAAGGGATATACGATACCCCTAAAATATATGCGATCATAACCCACCTCCTTCTATATACCAACCTAAAAAAACTGGCCCAATTATCAGATTAGGGCAAAGCCTATAAATTGTCAAATTGTGAATCTTGTTGATATTTAAGGAATTTATTGTAATGTATAGATAAGTTCTTTTAAACAAACCAAGAAAGGATGGTGGGCAAAATGACTAAAAAAGGTGCCCCAAGTAGCCAGATTATCGATCAGATGTTCCTTCATAGAATTGTCGTCCTATATGGAGGCTTGACCAAGGAATTGGTTGAGAATGTTTCAAAGCAGATTATTAATCTGCAAATCAAATCGAGTGAGCCAATCAGACTGATTATTGATAGCCACGGTGGCGCTCTGGAACCGACTCTTCAGTTGTGTGACTTGATTACACATTTTATTGAGGCGCCGGTTACAGGAATAGTTTATGGCACATGCAGGTCGGCGGCGACTTTCATTCTGCTCAGCTGTACTGAGAGATTGTCTACGCCAAATTCGAAGTTTTTAATCCATTCAGGTACGAGACATGATATTTCTATCAAAATGGATGGTTCTCTTTCTACCGACATCAGAAATCTGCAGAAAGACATCAAAAAAACCGAGAATCGTCTGGTTGACATCTATGTGAAGCAGCTGACTCCCAAAGCGTGGAATCCTAAAATCAAACAGCCGGAAAGGGAAAAGTTTGTCAGGAAGCTCATGAAGAAAGGTGACCAGAATTTCGATTGCTTACTTTCAGCTGAAGAAGCTCTGGAAGTTGGCTTGATTAGTAAAATTGTCGATGGAAAACTGAAAATCTTCTAATCGACGGCCATTTGTCCCCGCGCAGCAAGCAAGCTGCGCGGGGATTTTTTATTGTTTTGTAATTGAAAAGCCCGGCCTCTTAACGAGGCCGGGCTTGAAATTTATCAAAGACTTATCGGGTTTTCACCTGAAAATTATCTGAGATGTTTTTTTGTTCCGCTTTTTGCCATCAGGATTTCCAAAGCCCTTTTCCAATCTTTGGATCCACCTGAGTTCTTTGGTGCATGAATCATCCTTGCTCTCGCACCATCGATATTTATTGGATCAATAAAGTGATCGATGGCAGTAGAGAGGTCATCATGATCATTGTCACCAGTTACAACAGCTACGTGTTTTGCACCACGATGGGCCGCCTCGATCATGACCATCACACCATATGGCACGAAATTCCCGATCGAAAAGACATCCTTCAGTGGAAATTCTGCGGTATCTGTAGACATACCAAGATCCGATAAGACAACATCAAATGCTTCAGATCGAAGTATATCCATTGCCCGCTCAAACCCACCTGCGATTGTCAGATTGTAATGTACAAAATCACGACGTGCGCTTGTCTGATTTTCCAGTGTACTACTCACAACCAGAATCCTGAGAACATCTGCCTTTGAGGAATACTTCTTCCAAGCAGATTTTTTGCAAACAGGATTCCGGTCGACATTTTTTCCACCTTCGCCAGGATCGAGATCTCGCCAAAGTCGCTCGACTAATCCCAAAAGTGCCGTCGACAATTTGACACAATGTAGAACTATAATGTTGTCCGGCAAATCTGGTCGATCTGCGTACATATCGATCAATCCGTAAACCGTTTCCGGACCACTATAGATAGATTCGATTGCACGCAAATTATCCGAAATAACCAGATCTGCCTTGGTTTTATCCTCCACAAGAATAACCTCTGCTGGATTTTTTGAATCTTCCAGAACATGTCCAATCATTGTCTTGATCGGATCATCGTCCATGAGCAGATGAATATTGAGAGGTCTCCTTTTTATTCGCTTCGCCATTTCTTCCCTTCAGTGTTTATTTTTTTGGATTCAGAGTTTTTTTCCAAAATCCAGTTTTGAACGACGTGTGGTTCAGGTGATTTATGATCCCCCAAGCCTTCGTGTCCGACTGAACCAACGACAGCAAGTAAAAATACACGTCGTTAATATTCTTCGGATTACAACCCTGAACGGTGATCCTAACGACGCGACACGCCTTCGGATCCTTATCCTCGAATCTATCAACGGCTTCAATAATCCCATCGACATCCTCGAAGAAAAAGTGAGCCTGGCTCGGAATATGTTTCACCTTCCCAAAAATATTGGTATGGTGAAAGTAATCATGTTCCGACCTGACGCTCATTCTGGTTCCTTCTGGGACTTCGTAATTATCCGGGATCGAATTGAAATGCAGCTTCCTGCAAATCGTTCCATCACTACTAAGCAGCACTATAGCTCTCATCTGATTTCCCTTTCTGTTTTTCCTAGTTTTGACTAGGGTTATGTTAAAAATGCAACAATTTTTGACTCTCCTCCTAGTGATTTATAACACATCTTAACCACATTTGTCAATACAAATAAATAACCACCAATATTTCCAATTGGTGGTTATTTACCATACAATTTAATCATTCTTCTATTAAAAAAGATGATTTTTATTAATTATAAATAAAGCGATTTTAAAACTTAGAGATGCAATTTGTTGTAGCGTTAGAATAGGCTGATGACTCCTTTTCAGATAGTTCCTCGCCTGATTGGCTTTTTATGCCCATACTCATAAGACCATCAATTCCTAATTCCTTTACAAGGTATTCAAAACCACATTTACAAAAATCTTCATTTCCTCCTTCAGCTACACAACCTTCCATAAATGCATCTTTAAATATATCCTTCATATTTTCGTTAGATTCTACATCATTCGTATCAGAATCTGTGTTGATAGATGTATCATTATTTTCTTTTTTAACATCATTCATAGAACCAACTATGAAATAAGCAAAAACGCCAATGATAATTGCAAGGCACAAGGCACCAATAACTAGAGCAATAACTACCCCTGTGTGACTTTGTTTTACAACAACTGCTGGAGTTGGCGCTACAGGATTTGGTGTTGATACAGGATTAGGTGTCGTTACAGAACTAGGTGTCATTACAGGGTTGGGGTTCGCTGCAGAATTATCTTGATTAAATACTGGAATTTCTGGAACCGGATTATTAAGTGGACTTCCACATTTTTCACAAAAACTAACTCCTTCTCTATTTTCGAAACCACATTTTGGACAAAGCATATATTTTAAAATTTATTAATTATAATAATTTATATTATATCAAAGAAAAAATGTGACAGGAATTCAGTTATTAGACTAAAAAGAGAACCCCCAGTCATCTGTGATGACTGGGGGTTCAAGAGTAAAGCTTACCAAGGATAAGCAGGATCATCTGGGCTACAAATTAAGCCCAGGGCCAGCTTACGACCAGAGTTAACTTCTGGCAAATGACATGCGGTGACCCGCTTGAAAATATCCAAGTAAACCTGAGTCAGAGCCTCAACCGTTTCGGGGCTGAAGGTAACAGGCTTTTTATCACCCGTTTTGGCCCAGATTCTCGATACTTCGTCACGAGCCACCTGCTTGTCGAGCCAAGGAGGATCTTCACCCAACCTAATGGACTCGAGTTCACAGAAACGACTACTGTCGGGAGTGAACACTTCGTCAGCGATCACATATTCACCCGCCCGATTCAAACCCAATTCCAATTTGGAATCGATCAATTCAATCCCGACGGCGTTGAGTTCCTTTTGAATCGCCATATAGGCATATCTCGCGAGCTCGTAACCTGGATGATGGCGACCGGCCACCCAAGCAGTATTCATCGGATCGTCAGTTTCCGATTTTTCTGTTGGGGTGAAAAGCAGTTCGTCGAACCTCGACATCTTGGTGAGCCCCTCTGGCAGAAACACTCCGTAGGGGTTTTCAATCCCCTTGGAATAGAATTTGTCATAAAGGCTGCCGGTCAGATATGACCTGAAGATGAATTCGATCGGCACGATCTTTAACTTCTCAACCAAGATTGCTCGGCCTAGAATATCATACGGATTTTCAAATTCATCTTTCAGGATGTATTCGAAAATTGCCGGGCCGTGGGCAATCAAATGATTATCACTTTCTAACCCGATCCTTGGGAACACCTGCGTCAACCAGTAAATGGTTAACGCATTTAGAACTTCCCCTTTCTTTGGTATGAGACTGTTATGGACAACATTGTGAGTCGAAATCCTGTCGGATGCGACGAGCAGCAACATGTTCTCATAATCGATAAGTTCGTACGTCTCACGAACCTTTCCTCGATTAATCAATCTGATCCTGGACTTCTTCATTAATCCTCCCTTTCTGTTTGTTTTTGTAACACTTTTTTACTACGACATATTGCAAAGAAACACCTTTTTCTAGGCTAACACGCAGATTTTCAATTTGCAATTCAATTTTTTAGTATCTTCTATCTGGTACGAAAGTCAGCGCCTTTCCCTTTTTATCTCCACGACCAGTTCGTCCTATTCGGTGAACATAGTCAGTAAAAGTATGAGGTAAGTCATAATTGATCACATGAGACACATTATCAACGTGAATCCCTCGAGCAGCCACATCAGTCGCTACTAGAATTCTTGATTCCCCTTTTTTGAATTTATTAAGAGCCATCTGTCTTTGGTTATGGTTTTTATTTCCATGAATCGATTCAGCTTTAACACCTGCAAGGTTTAATTGCTTTGAAAGTTTTTCAACTCCATGTTTAGTTTCTCCAAAAACGATAACCCGTCTGTATGTATCGCAAGTTAATAGACCACAAAGTAAATCCAATTTATCGGTTTCATTATGCTTTATAACATCCTGAGCAATACTATTGGTTACATCTTTTTTCTTGACCGAAATAGAAACGGGATTATTCATAAAGTCATTCACGATTGATTTTGTTTTATCATCCATTGTCGCAGAGAAAAATAAAGTCTCCCGATCTTTTGGAGTAGCAGAAAGAATTTTTCTAATATCGGTAATAAATCCCATATCAAGCATTCTGTCAGCTTCATCTAAAACAACAGTCGTAAAATCATTAGTTCTTAGGTTTTTTCGATTTATTAAATCAAGAATTCTACCCGGAGTTCCAATCACAAAATGATTGAATCTTTTTAGGGCCATAATTTGTGGGCGAATATTAACTCCACCAACACAAATTGTAGAAAATACCTTGAAGCCTTTAGCGAGTTTATAAAATTCATCATTGATCTGAATCGCTAATTCGCGAGTCGGAGTTAAAATTAATGTTTTTCTTTTCGGATCTAGAATTGTTTTTTCAATTAAAGGTAAAAGAAAAGCGGCAGTTTTTCCGGTCCCTGTTTCAGCTAATCCAATCACGTCGTTCCCTTTCATAATTTCAGGAATAATTTGATCCTGAATTGGTGTCGGGATGGAAATTTTTAGGTCCTTTAAGGTTTTCTGGATAGTTTGATTCAAACCAAAATCCGCAAAGGTGTTTTGGTTTACATACACCTCTTCTGTTAATTCAACTGGGTTCTGGTTCACAAATTGTGAAGGGTTGAAGCTCGGCATTTTGCGTCCTCCTCCTCTTCTTCTATTATTGCTTTGACTACCTCGGCTTCTACCGCGGCTTTGACTTCCACTACCTTTATAGCTACCGCTACTACTGCTACTAGCTTTATAGCTGCTGCTGCTACCGCTTCCTTTATAACCGCTAGTGCTACTACCTCCTTTATAGCGACTAGTGCTGCTACTGCTTCCTTTATGGCTGCTAGTACTGCTACCTCCTTTATAGCTACTACTTCCAGATTGTCCATTACGACTACTGAAAGATCGCCCACTGCTTGATTGTTTAGGTCGACTAAGGCCCGATTGGGCAGGACGACTTCCACTTGATTGAGCAGGACGGCCACTCGTTGATTGTGGTCGATTTCCTTTTCTTATATTATTCATTTTTTTATTTATTCGGTGCAGGTATATTAAATTAACGTCTTTTATAAATAAGATTTAAACCTTTTCTAGGGAGAAAACTTTTATAATTCGTTTGAAGCTTTATAGAGCCCCCACACGAGTTTCTTAAGCTTTAAACAAGAATATAACAGATTGTCTAAAAAGTCAATGGTGCGCGTTGTGTTCGTCCTTAATTAGTCACGAATGGGAGATTATTTTCAAGCCAGTAATTCATTCCTCCGGCAATACTTTTTACATTAGTGTAACCCAAAGATTTCAACATCTCGTAGGCATTTGCGCTTCGTGCCCCACTGCGACAATAAACATAAATTTCTTGATCCTTTGCGTCGTCACCGAGCCCTATAGCTGATAAATTTTCTTGATTTATTTGATCAACTGGTAACAATTTTGAATTTTCAAGATGAAAAACTGAATACTCATCAACAGTTCTAACATCGAGTAGTGTTATCTTTTCCTGATTTTCAATTTTCTTGACAACATCCTCTGCTTGGATTTCAAAATTTCTTACCGGATTCACTTTATCTTCTAAATTGTTTTGATTATTCATATTAATTACTGTTAATTTATTTTCGCTACCATTACAAGCCAAACAAAAATCTGGATCAAAAATATTTTTAAGTAAGAAAAAACCAGAAATTAAAACCGCTACCACCGATAACATTATTAAAATTTTATTAGAATTTTTCATATATTTATATCCTTATATATTATCATTTCTTGAAATAAAAACTAAGCGGATTATTTTATACACAAAATCTGATCCCACTCGGTAGTAAATTTATTGGATTTATATTCTGAAAGTGATGCAGTGCTCTCTGTTTTTTTGGGACCACTGCTATTCAATAAATTAAGATTCGAAGAAGCTATTTTGATAGTATTCGAACCATATCTAGCATTTAATTTATCCATAGTTTGGTTAATTTTTTCATTTTCATCCAAGCAATTACCAAATAAGTTATTGTGATAAATTTGATTTTTCCCCACAATTTCAGACAAGCAAACTCCGGACTTTTTATAAATAAATCCTTCTTTATAGATTCTTTTCAAAGTCGGCTCGACTTCTTTTATTATTTTAAAAGTGTCATCTGTCGGGTAATCAAAAGTGACAGTTTCTTTGCCGATATATTTTCCAGACTTTTGAAAGAGCCCAGTTGAAACATAAAAAGTTATCTTCTGTGCTTTCAAATCGTCCTGCCTCAATTGTTTCGTAGCATTTTCAACATGACGAATTAAAGAAGTGGCTAACTCCTGAAAATCTATAACCCCTTTCCCGAACGATCGTGAGGAAATAATTGATTTTCTTTTATTACGAATTTCCTGGAATGTATGAACTTGCGACCCTCTTAATTCGTTTGCAATATCTACGCCGGTGCTGCCAAAATTTTTCTTTATCCAAAAAATATTTTGCTTCTGAAAATCATAGGCATTATTAATTTGTAAAAGTTGCAATTTTTCAGTAGTTTTTTTACCAATTCCCCAAACATCATTTATTTTCGTTTGCTCGAGGGCGTCTTGCCAATTACTAATTTTGTCATCGGCTTGATTTTTTATATAAAAAACCTCTTGATTTTTTTTGGAAATTTTATTGGCTAACTTGGCCAAAGTTTTTGTATTTGCGATTCCAATAGAAACCGGAATGCCAGTATACTGAGTGATTTTTTGACTCAAATTTTTGCACACTTTTACGGGGTCTTTATATTTAGTTAAATCTAAAAAAGCTTCGTCGATAGAATAAACTTCGATTGTATCAATAAATTCACGCAAAATATTCATAACCCTAGAAGACATATCGTAATAGAGCTCCAAATTACCGGACCTCAATTGAATTTTTTCTTTTTTTATAATTTCTTTAATTTTGAAAACTGGGATACCCATTGGGATTCCTAGGTCACGCGCCTCTTTAGATCTTGCAACAACGCAACCATCATTACTTGATAAAACCAAAGTTGGTTTTCCAATTAGAGTCGGATCGAAAACACGCTCGCACGAAACAAAAAAATTGTTGCAATCTACCAGACCGATTATTTTTGCGTTTGGTGTTTTCATAATTATTTTTTCGACTTTTTTAATTCTGGCGATTAGGTTTTGTGATTAAACCTTGTGATTAAGCTTTATGGATTATAAAAGTCACTATTCCCCAGACCAATATTTCAGACTGTTTGGTTTCTGGAATTTTTTCAATTTTAAATTCATCGTCCTGAATAATGACAGCAATTTTTCCGGGCTTAGGATTAACAGATCGATCGACCACTAAAACATCATCGTTAAAAATATTTAAATTTTCCAAATCCGTCCCCTGATATTTTACAAAAAAAGTCGCCTCGGGATGATGTGCAACCAAATTATACAAGTCCAAGCGACCAGTACGATTATCAATAGTGGAATGAAACATTGGAGACATGCCTCATTATATGATTTTATAATCTAGCTTGTCAACTTTTCTAGTTTTATTTAAAAAAAGGAGCTACCATCGCCGAAACGATGGCAGCTCCCTATGAATACAATGAACTCCCTACAGGTAGGAAAGAATCAACTCACCCATTTCCTTGGTACCCTTCAGGTAACCACAAATATTGTGTCCTAACTGAAGGTTTTCATGCACCATGTCTCCCGTCCGATAGCCCTGCTTCAGAGCCTTCCGAACAGCATCTTCTATGGCTTTTGCACCATTCACAGCACCCAGATGCCGAAGCATCATGGCTGCGGTGAGGATTCGCCCAATTGGGTTGGCCTTATTTAGACCAGCCAAAGTAGGCGCTGTTCCCGCTCCACTTTCAAACATCGCAGCACCAGTATCCGGGTTGATGGCCGAACTGCACATCATTCCCATACTACCAAGTGCTGCTGCGGCACCGTCGGACAAGATGTCCCCGTGTTCATTCCCACAAGCAATGACGCCATGGAGCATTGCCGGAGTGAACAACAGCGCGTTCGCCGCATCCACCAATAGATGACGGAGTGGCACATCTGGGAATTCTTCCTTCCCAATTCGTGTGACAATCTTCCGCCAGAATTCATACCGTGCCATCACGTTTGCCTTGTCGATAGAAATGAGGGGCAAGCCCGCATCCTCCGCAAAAGTAAACGCCGCCCGAATGTACTTTTCGATGGTTTCCCGCCGATAGTAGGAGATGTCCATGACAACAGGCTCATCGCCTGTAACATCACTCTTCAACTTGATCGATGGACGCGCCTCGATTCTTCCCCATTCGGCTGCCTTGAGGAAATCCTCGTTGCCGAAGTAGCTATCCTCGAGTAAGAACCGAATCCAGACCTGCCTGATTCCCCCATCGGGAATCGTCTCGGGTCTCACATTCGCCAAGTGCGAGAGTTCCTTGTAGTAGATCATGGGACGGAAGTTGAGCAACAGCCCCATGTCTTTACGCAGTTTCAACAAGCACCTTGGTTCCGGTTTCATTTCCGGATGTTCTTTGCCGATGGTGTCATCCAATTTCGGATCACCCACACCGCCAAAAAAGATCGTGCCGATTTCGATCGCCCTCTTCAGAAACTCTGGCGGACGGGTATCACCGTATTTTTCATAGGTGTTCCATCCCATCGGAGTTTCTTCAAAAACAATCTCCAAGCCATCCATCATGGCGGCTTTTTTGGCAACAGCACAAGCTACCGCCATCATCTCTGGGCCGGAGCCATCCCCGGTCACCAGTGCCACTGTTTTCTTTGTCATCTCTATTCCTCTTTCTGTTGTGTTTAACCCCGAGAGCCGATTTCGTATCGACTCTCGGGGTTTTATTGCCCGCATTTATTCGAGCAGTCCTGCACCTTGCAGTTCTGCTGCCAATTTGACCATCACCCCGACGCCTCCTCCACTGCGAATGAGGTCTTTCTGGTAGGCAGAGAGCTTGAAATCATAAGATCTTTCAAGCTCGTCGCCTTCCCAAGATAATGTGCAGTCCTCCCAGTTTATATCGATTGATTCCGGCCTTTCGGCAAACAATTCGGAGACAATCTCTAGCTGGAGTGTAATACACAGCAGTCCGTTCGCAAACATATTGTTCTCGAAAATGCGAGAAAAACTCGGAGCGATCACGCACCGAATGCCCGCAACCTCAAGCGCCCAAGGCGCATGTTCACGTGACGATCCACAACCAAAGTTCGCGCTAGCCACCAGTATTTGTGACCAATAGATTTTGGGCCGATCCTCCGCAGAAATGGGAGCATCTTCCAAACAATGCTGGCCGAAGGCCTGCTTGCTTGTCTCTGTCAAATACTTGGCTGGGATAATCTGGTCCGTATTCACATCACATACCGGAAGGTAAAACACCTCACCGGAAAAGTCCTCCACTTTGCCGACACCGAAGTGCGACAGAAGCTCTTTGTAGTCTGGCCGTTTCGAAGAAACATGTTTCCAATCAGTGAAAGCCGTCAGAACCTTCTTTGCCATGAAGGTCATTTTCGTTTTCACACTTGTACATATTTCAAGGCCTGCTTCTGACACGCACCCCCTGATAGCCGTCATCGCCGCTGTGGCTGGAGAGGCAAGATGAACCATGCCACCTTTCCCCATCCGACCAACAAAATTGCGATTCGTTGTTGAAACGCAAACTTCTCCTGGGGCGATAACCCCGCAACTCATTCCGAGGCATGCCCCGCAAGTTGGACCGCTGATGAAACATCCTGCTTTCGCAAAAGTTTCGAGTAGCCCTTCCTGCAGAGCCAATTCCCAGATGTGCTGAGTAGCCGGAACCACAATACAACGAACGTTAGCTGCTACCTTGCGTCCGGAAATCCGGAAAATAGATGCAGCAATCCACAGGTCCTCCAATCGTCCATTGGTGCACGATCCGATGTAAACTTGATTTACCGGCTCACCGGCTAACTTGCTTACAGGAATCACATCACCAGGTGAATAGTTGTTCGTAATGACAGGCACCATGCCAGTCACGTCGATGTTAACCATCTGATCGTACGTCGCGCACGAATCACTGTTGTACAGGTTGGCGAGATGTGTCACAAGCTGTGACTGACTCAGGAAAGTACCATTTTCCACACAGAGATGATTATGATCCGAGTACAAGTACTCGACGGTCTTATCATCTATTGCCATCATTCCCGAAGTCGCTCCCGCTTCCAACGCCATATTGGTGATAGTCATTCGTTCTTCCATATTCATCCTGTCGATGACTGGACCGCCGAATTCGAGCACCGCACCGGTTGCACCCTCCACGCCGATCTTGTTGATCAGTGTCAGGATCAGATCCTTCGAGTAAACATTTGCCGGCAAAGTGCCAGTAAAATTCACCCGAATCACCCCTTGGGGTTTACAGATCCAGAGCCCGGTAATGATACCGCCCTCCAATTCCGTTGTCCCAACTCCGGACGTAAAAGCGCAAAACGCGCCATGCGTGCAGGTATGACTGTCCCCCATGATTCCAATTTCGCCTGGTTTGATCCAGCCTTTTTCTGGAATAATGGCGTGGCAGACACCGTTACGCCCAACATCAAGAAGCTCGATGTTGTGCTTTTTGGTCCATCCACGCATAATCAGGCCTTGAATTGCCGAGGCTGTATCCTTGGCAGGATTCACATGATCGATCATTGCTTTGACCCTGTTCGGATCAAAGACCTCATCGATACCACGCCCCTCCGCGTCGAGGATTGCATTCGGTGTCGTAATCTCGTGACACCAAACCCGATCCAGTTTCAACACCAAACGCCCGTCCGAAAGTGTTTTCACAAGGTGTGAATCCACTATCTTCTGGTACGCTGTTCTAGCAGCATTTTTCCCACTCATTCCTTCTTTCCCACCTTTCTATATATAACGAACAAAAGACGTTCAGGACGCCTTAAACCTCGAGGAAAAATTCCCCTATTTCTAGTGTTAGACTACTATTCTCGGTAAAAAATAGCAACTAATAAATTACTTCTTCTTATCTAAATCTAAAGTCTCGTCAATCCGAATTTTTTCAACAAATTCCGGCACGTGGGACACCAAAATCATCGCTCCTTGATAATCATTCAAGGCTTTGGCAATCACAGGAATATGACGGAAATTGATGTGGTTTGTTGGCTCGTCCAAAATCAAAAGTCCTGGTCGCAATAGAACCAATCTAGCGAAAGCCACCAATCCTTTCTGCCCTTCTGACAAAACACCGATCGGACTTTTAATTAAATCACTCGTAATCAAAAAACCAGAGGCGACCGATCGCATGTTTTCTTCAATCTTTTCTTCCATCACAGCCATCAAACAATCATAAACGGTTTGATCAAAATCCAGGTTTGAAAAGTCTTGGCGATAGTATCCAATTTTAACACCAGCTGTTACTTCCTCACCAGTAGCGTGCCCCGAAGCAAGCGATTCAAGTAAAGTAGTTTTTCCAATTCCGTTTGGTCCAATAATTCGCAAATGATCTCGGCGTTTTAAAGTAAGACTACATTTCACATCTTTTGCCACATGATCACGAATTACTTTATAAGAAGCTAAATTTAAAACTTCAGTTGGGATATCTTCTTGAACTGGAATATTATAAGCCCGAATAGTTCGATCTTCCTTTCGGATGTCCACTTTATTTTCTTCGTAGTCCTCTGCTTTCTGACGCATCCTTTTAGCCACCAACCTCATTTGCCCTCCCTTGTTTGCAAAAAAGTTAGCCTTGTCTTTGTTGGCTTGAATTTCTTTGGCTAACTGGGCATTTTTTCTTTTTTCCTTTTCCACCCGAGCAGAAATTTCTTTGACCACATCATGGTAGTTACCATCATATTGTTCGATTGTTCGAGTCTGCACATTCAAATATAAAACTCCATGAGTAAAGGCATTCAAAAATTCTGCATCATGGGAAATCACCAACACAGTTTTGCGATACTCTTTTAAGAAATCAGTCAGGTGTTTAATTCCATCCTTATCCAAGTTATTGGTTGGTTCATCAAGCAGTAAAACATCAGGTTCCTGAATCAGGGCCGAAGCAAGCAATAGTCGAGCCTGTTGCCCACCAGAAAAACTGCCGATTATTCGATCCTTAAAAGTCTTCGCGACTTCAGGATTGGCTGGAGCAAAATTCACAATTTCCAAAACACTGTCGATTCGTGGATCAATATCATAAATTTTTTCGTTAAAGCATTTTTCAAAAAATTCCCGAATGGTCAGATCCATTTCATCTCGTGGAATAACTTGTCTTGAAACAGCAATCGTAGTATTGGGGACGATTGAAATCATGCCTTCATCCGGTTTGAAATTTCCTGTAATTAAACCAAACAAAGTACTTTTCCCTGCTCCATTCTGACCCATCAAAGTAAACTTCGCTCCTCGGCGAATAGAAAAACTGGTCTCAATTAATATTGGTTTGAGAACATTATGTTCGTATGATACTTCGTTAAAAGTAATTAATCCGCCGTTTTGTGACATAAGATTATACTTTACACTACAAATGGCTTGGTGGCAATTTAATTTAGTTCAATTTTCTACTTAGAAAACTAATCCACTATTCCAGCTCTAGTCAATTCACCATAATAACCAGTTGGCAAAATTCCATTATCTTTTTGAAAATTGGTCAAGGATTTTTCGGTGCAGTTTCCGAAATAACCAGTCATTGGGCAAGCGTTTAAATCATCGTTATAAGGATAATAGCCAGTTTTTCTCAAGTAACTCTGCAAGGCAAGAACGTCTAATCCTTCATCTCCATTTTTTAAGTCTCGTGTCCAAGCGTGGTCTTTTAGAGAATCGTAATGTCTATCCGAAAAATTATCTTCATTCTTCAAGTAATTAATTACTCCAAAGTAGGTTTGAGTCGCTAATTCTGACAAAACAATATTGCCAAATTGATCATCGGTAAATTGTGGCTCATAAATATAACCGTATTCAATTAAAATTGAAATGGGGTCAGCTGTATTATAGGCTCCAATGGCAATATATTCTTGATCTTCGGTAATCGCGTCTTCCTTTGGTAGACTACTTTCAGGAAATGAAACTTCTAGTTGATTTTTAATTTTCACTGCAAAATCATAACTGGCCTCCGCGTTTGAATACTGATCATCTGGAACATAAATTGCAAAACCATTGTGTTTGCCACCTTGGCTACTTCTTCCTGGATAATCATTAAAATGGATATGAATCACCATATCAAAATTATTTAGACTTACATAATGATTAATAGCATAAAGTGTTTCGACGACTTGAGGTAAAGCCACATTGCCGTGACTATTCAATCGCCCTTCAATTTTTCCTTCATTGATTAAGTCCCTCATAATTTCTTTTTTAGAATTAACAAATTCTAAAGTTTCAGACTTATTATTTTCGCGGAATTTCTGAAAATCAGAATCAAAACCATTTTTATCGCGAATCATTGATACCTCTAAACCTTTTTCGTTTTCTAATAATTTTTTTAGTTTACCTGCAACCTGCAAATTTAAATCTGCCTCTGTTACATTACCAAATGAGGCCCCGAAATTTTTATTATCGTGACCTGGGACGATCATTATTTTGATGTTACCTTGTTTTTGATCATTTTTATTTTTAGTTTTTAGATTATCTTCGTAGCGACCAATTAATTCTTTGGTGTCTACACTTTTTTGGAAAAAAACGCTCGCAATCAAATCGCTAGTTTTATTTTTAAAAGCATTATTAAAAAGAAAGGCAGTATAAAAAATTAGAGAAAAGAAAAATGATAATATGAAAATATTTCTAACCTTATCGTTCATTTTTATAAATTATATCATACTTTAGATAAAGATTAAGTGTGATAAAATATTTAAATGAGAAATATTATGAAAATTTTTATCAATAAAAAATTATTGATAGCTAGCGCCATTCTAACATTAGGTTTAATGGTTTTTGTATCAATGGCCGCTACCAAAGAAACCGAAAATCCAAGCTTGAGAGAGAAAATTGGGCAAATGATAATTATGGGTTTTGATGGCACAGAAATTGACGACAATTCTTATATTACAAAAGCAATCAAAGATTTGAACTTGGGTGGCGTTATTTTGTTTGATTATTATGTTGAATCACAAGGTACTCCAAGAAATATAACCAGCCCGGAACAATTATCGAAATTAATTTCGGATCTTAAAAAATATGCAAAAACTCCGATGTTAATCGCTACCGATGTGGAAGGCGGATATGTTAATCGATTGAAACCTAAGTATGATTTTTTGCCAATTATGTCAGCACAAGAAATGGGCGCGACCACTACAACGGACATCACAAAAATAGAAGCCAAAAAAATTGCTCTCCAATTAAAAGATGTTGGTATCAATATGAATTTTGGACCAGTGCTTGATGTAAATGTAAACCCAGAAAATCCTGTCATTGGTTATCTTGAAAGATCTTTTTCTGCTGATCCGGTTGAGGTAACAAATCACGCCAGAACTTTTATTACCGAGCAAAATAAAAAAGGAGTTATCAGTGTGGTAAAACATTTTCCGGGCCATGGGAGCTCTGACGTTGATAGTCACCTAGGCTTGGCTGATGTTACTAATTCATACCAAAAATATGAAATTAATCCTTACATAGATTTACAAAAAGAAGGATTGCTTGATGTTGTGATGACGGCTCACATTATGAATAAAAATATTGACCCAAAATATCCAGCCACACTTTCTCCAAATTTTCTAAAAAAAATCCTGCGCGAAGAAATCGGTTTTGAAGGAGTTATAGTTTCCGACGATATGCACATGAAGGCGATTTCTGATAATTATGGTTTTGAAGAAGCAGTTATTAGAGCAGTTAATGCTGGGTGTAATTTATTAATTTTATCTAACAATGGAGATGTTTACGATGAAGAATTGGCTTATAAAACTGTAGACACTATTTATAAAGCAGTAAAAAAAGGAGAAATATCTATAGACGACATTAATAAATCATACGAGCTTATTATCAATTTGAAGAAAAAATTTAATATCATTTCTAAATAATTTTAGAAAAAAAGAAACAGCCCGCCGACCAAAGGTCGGCGGGCTGTT